>Ga0102936_1000360_pt1 | contig 17789 bp, 10 predicted proteins | sample SalPon2_A_H2O_MG_FD_78502 | JGI IMG/M metagenome (GOLD analysis project Ga0102936, IMG submission 78502) | Salt pond water microbial communities from South San Francisco under conditions of wetland restoration - Salt Pond MetaG R2_A_H2O_MG | ecosystem: Environmental > Aquatic > Non-marine Saline...
CAGGTGTCACACCACAACCGCCGTTCGTAGCTCCCGCCGGGTGTGTCGTGTGTCACGTCCTAGAACGACACACGCGAGGCATACGCGTCTCGGCGGTCGGCCGTCTCGTTCGACAGTGAGAGTGAAAGCGGTGTCGGCGCGCTGCGGGTGGTGAGACGGGCACAGCGTGGTCCGCCAGCGCCGGAACTCAGACGGGGATAAAATCAGGGTCGACGTGGTTCAGTCGCCCTGTCGTGCCGAAGTAATCACGGAAGTCCCGATACAGGTCGGTGCACTTCCCGGGCGCGTCGTAGCGGAGCGTATGGAAGTCACCGACGACGGCGCAGTACTGCTTGGCCCGTGTCAGTGCGACGTTCAACCGCCGTGGGCCGTCCACGTCGCGGCCGAGGAAGCCGATATCGCCCTCGCTGTTGCTCCGGACCAGCGAGAGGACGATAGCAGTCTTCTCGCCGCCTTGGAACGAGTCTATCGTATCGACCGTAATCGCGTCGCCGTCGCCGACGTGCTCGCGAAGCAAGTCCCTGACGAGGCGGACGTGTGCAACGTAGGGCGTGATGACGCCGATTTCTTCGGCCGGCACGTCGTCGCGCAACTGCTGGACGAGATGGGTGACGAGCCGTCCCTCGGTTTCGTTGGCTCGGGAGTGGTCGACCACGTCGACCGTCCCACCGACGTTGTACCCTTCGACGGCCGGTCGCTCGGGCAGTGTCTCGACGGCTTGCCCGTTCCGGAGCGTCCGGTCGTAGAACTCACGGTTCGGGAAGTACGCGATATCCCGGTGCATGCGGTACTGGGTCTTGAGTTGGAGGCCGACGCCCTCGTAGACGCCGCCGTCGGCGTAGAGGTGCTCGAACAACGACAGGCCATAACTCGATTCGGGCGGGTCTTCGGTCGCGCTGAACGGCGGCAGTTGGCGGTGGTCGCCCGCCAAGACGACACGGTCGGCGCGAACCAGCGGGATACACGACGCCGTACAGGTGGACTGGGTGGCCTCGTCGAGGACGAGTAAGTCGAACTCGCGTGGTAGCGTCGCCGCACTGCTGTTCGTGGCCGCGACGACGTCGGCCCGTCTACCCACGTCTGCGTACTGTCGGCGAACGAGCGGCTGCTGTGAGCGTGTCGCGTTCACTCGGTCGAGGACGAACTCGCCGTCGCCGTGTTGCCCGTGGGCGTGCAGCGACTGCGGGTCCGACTCGTCGCTCGTCGACGACCCGAGGAGCAGATTGTCGAGCGCTTGGTTCGAGTCGGCACAGACCAGGACGTCCTCACCGGCGTCGACTGCTCGCCGGACGATTTCGACGAGCGTTCTGGTCTTGCCGGTGCCCGGCGGGCCGTGGATACAGAAGAGGTCGTCGGCCAGCAGGGCGTAGTCGACGGCTAACTGCTGTTCTTGATTCAGTTCGGTGTCGAACGAGGTGCTCTGGGCGTTTGCCTCGTTCGAGAACGTCAGCGCCCGCTCACCGGCGAGAATCTCCCGGAAGGGGTCGTCACCGAGACGGTCGATTGCCGCCAGTTCGCGGTCGAACGGGACCGGATTGAGCAACGCCGACAGCCCGAATTCGGCGTCTCGGCGCAGTGCGCTCCCGACCGACGCCGAATCTGCTATCTCGCTCCAATCGACGGTGAGCCAGAGGGTCAGCCCGCGGATACGCTCGACGGCTGCGGGAATCGGGGCCGCGTCGGCGGCGGGGCCGGTCTCTGCGTGGAGTAACACCTCGTTGCCCTGATAGACGCCGAACTCGTTTTCGACGAAGTACGCCCAGTCGCCGTCGCGGCGGTTCCGGCGGTCCGGCCCGAGGTCGACGCGGAACCGATACTCGCCGTCGTCCCGTCCCCGGCAGACGACGGACGGAATCGCCGACTCGCCGCGGGCACAGAGCGTCCGTGCCGAGCGGCCCCGTGCACGCGCTCGGTTTCTCGCTCGCGTCGCCGCTCGCTCGTCCCGGACGTAGTCGGCAAACTGGTCGAGCAGCGCCTCGGTGTCGGTCGGGTTCCGCGGCCGTTCGTGGTCGTCCAGTGGCGCGTCGTACCCCGGTGGGGACGTCTCCGGGCGGTAGTCGGAGTGCCAAAAGCGGAGACGCGCCGCCAGTTCAGTGTGTCCGAACTCGTCGGCCGGAACCGCCTCGTACTCGCCGTTTCGCTCGACGAGAAATATCTCTCCGCGCACCTGATGGTCGGTATAGGCGACGTACTCGTCGGTCAGCGCTGCGCTGTCGCGGCCGTGCAGCGGGATACACGTCCAGTCTCTCTCGGGGTGAGCAAGCGAGTCGTGGTGGCCGGCGAAGGCAGCGATTGGCCGGACGGGGACGGCCTCGTCGGTGTGTGCAAGCGCGGCCGAGTCCACCACCGTGAGCGACGCACTGGCGGGCGAAAACCGGCCGACGGCGTGTTCGAACAGCAGCGACATCTACTCCGAGTTGTTCGGAGCGTATCATAATAGTTCTGCAACCGGCTGTCAGCATAATGATACTCGTCGGTTCGAGCGCGCAAAGCAACGGCTCCTGACGGACGGCTCACGCGCTAGATCCGGTGACTGCGGTACGCTGGAGGATGGGGCCATCACCTGGACCCCAATGGTTTTGTGCCAATAATGTATCCAGAAGAGTATGAGTATTCAACCAGATTCCAAGACGGTCGTTATCGGCGTCGGGGGGGCGGGCTCTGACATCGTCGGCCGTCTCAAGGCAGTCGTCGAGGACGAGGGATATAGCTCGGACGACTTCCTGTACATGGCGCTCGACAGCCGTAAGGTCCGGGATATCGGCGTCGAGGACAAGTGGACGATACGCCTCGATTGGGGGAGTCGGACGGAGTGGCAGCGCAAACAAGAGTCAGAGTCGTACCACTATCTGGACAAGAGCGACGACCCACCGTCGAACGAGGGGGGTGTCGATAGAAACCGTCCCGCCGCCAGAGGTGTCCTCGACGACGACGGAAACATCAGTTCGGTTATCGCTAATCTGAAGAGTGCGGTCGACGCGTTCGCCGGCAACGCGACGAACGTCGATATCTGGGTCGTGAACTCGCTGGGCGGCGGCACAGGCAGCGGGAGCCAGCCGATGCTACTCGCCCTCCTGCAGGCGCTCGAACAGGCCGAGTTCGGGCGGATGAATCTGTTCGGTCTCTCGACGGTCCCGCAACTGGACATCGAACCGGACACGTTGTTCCCGGGTTCTATCGACGTCGAAGCGGTCCCGAACGCGTTCGGGGCACTGTCCGAACTGCGCCAACTGGTCGACGTGGCAGCGTACGAGCAACCACCGGAACTGGAAATAGAGTTGGGCCTCGACACGGGGAAAGTCGAGTTGTTCCGCTCGATGGAGGGGGAATCGCTGCCGCTGACCCGTGACAGGCTTGAAGGGTACTATCTGCTCGGTATCGACGAGGACAGAATCGAAGCGGGGGACGAGAGCTACGAGGAAGTCATCGAGTCGACGGCCGCACTGACTATCCTCGCACAGTCAATCGCGTCGGAGAACTTCCCGGACAGGGAAGAACCGAAGTTCTCCGACCGGTTGTTGCGTACCGTCGACGCCGTCGCCTGCTCGTTTCCCTACAGTGATGTGACCGAGTACGTCGCAGACGCCACACGAGACCAGTGGTTAGAAGACCAGGCCGGCGCGCTCTCGGACGTGGACGAGACGTTCGAGTCGAACGAGTCGTTGCTTCAGGAGGTGAGCAAGCTACGACAGGGCGACGACGAGAGCGTGAGCGACCGTGTCGATAATTTGGTCACGTACGTGTCGAACCAACTCGGCGAACCGGACGATCTCCGGTACTTGAACGAGATGGACGCGATACGACAGAAGATGCGACAGTCGGTGAGTCAGACCGACGACGAGATAAGCTATCTCGCAGACGAGTTCGACATCGACGACCTCGAAGACGTCGACGAGGAGTACCGTCCGGAGTCACCGTCGACGTGGTTGGCGGCACAGACAGACGACGACCTGACCCAAGGGCGTGAGGAACTCTCGCCGGCACTGCTCGTCCTCGAATATCTGTTTTACATCGAACTCGACAAACAAGTGCAACTGAAGAAGCGTCTGGCAGAAGACGAGTTCCAAGACGAAGTCGACGCCCTCTTCGACGAAGTTCGGGGGAAGATGGACTCCGAGGAGCGCGACGATTTCAACGACAGCAACGGCTACGAGACGAAGTGGCAGGACGAACTCTCGCCGTTCGTCGACGTTCGAATCGACGACGTCCGTGAGGGTGGGCTGATACGCTCGGGCGACGAAGAACGGGCGACGGAGTTGGCCAATTGGCAATCAGATATCGACGACGCCCTCCGGACGGTCGCGGATTTCGAGTCCGTCGAAGACGAAATCGGGAGCCTGTTGGTCCAGACGCACACACGGTTGCGGAACCTCCTCGAATGGTACGACGACGAGCGCGAGGCCATCGCCACCCGAAAAGCCAACATCGAGAAGTCACAGCAGTCCATCGAGGGTGGGTTAGAGAACGTCGCGTCCCGGTTGTCGACGCCGTCCGGTGAGAAGTTCCGGACGATACAGATTGCGGACCCGGACCAGATAGTCACGAAGTACTTCACCGAGGGCGGGAAAAACTCGCTCGAAGTCATAGACGAACTGATAGAAGAGTACGGTCTCGGTTCGGCGGACAACCCGACGAAAGCGGCCATCCGACACCACCTGCGGACGGAAATCAGCATCCAGGAGTTGGAACAGAGCGGCATCATCGAGGCGGCCAATCTCGAAATGAACCTACGGGATACCGTCAACCGACTCGAAGAACGGGTCGCGGACAACGGGAGCATCCAAAACAGCGTCATCCTGCCGATAGAGTACGACGACGACGACTGGCTGACGGCGATAGGGAACCCGAACGGCAACTACAGTAACACGCTGTTGCAGGGGCTCACGCTGGCACCGGCCAAGATTGCGGAGGCGAAAAACCAAGTGAGCGGTGGCGTCCCCGGCGTCATCAAGTTCCTCTTTGTCAACCCCGACGTGACGCTGGACGACGCGAGTGAGTATACGACCATCAAAAACTGGTACGAGGACGGCGTTTTGGGGGAGAAAATCGGCGCAGACTACGAGAACCCGGCGGCAATCGTGAACGTCGCGTATCCGGAACTTGCGGACATAGCCACGGAGAATCTCCCGACGGCCGGGAAGCAGCCAGTCGACGAGGAGTAGCAGCGCCACCGGTGCTTTCGACGGCTCTGTCAGCGGGATGACCGAACGGAAAGAGATTAGTGCGCTTATCCAGACCAAAAGGACATGGATAGAAAGCGGCTCGTAGTGGGTATCATCACGCTTGTCGTTGGTATCGGGGTAGCGTCAGGGGTTGGGGGCAGTGCTATCGGTGCGGAGACACAGGCGGTGAGTCAAGAGCCGGTGTCGTTCCAGCAGTCGACCGCCGAGAACGGAATCAACGTCTCGACGACGTATCCAGTGTCGAACGACTCACAAGCGGTCGATGTCACGGTGACGGTGTCCCCGAGTGAAGCGGCGATTACGAACGCCACCATCGGAATCACCAACAGCGAGAACGCGTTCATCGACTACGACTCGTTCAGCCTCTCACTCGCCCCGAGTGGGGCCGCCGAAGTCGAAGAGAGTCTCCGCACGAACGGGGCTAACAGACAGAAAATCTACGATATCGACTCGCTCGAAACGGACGAGACGGTCACGATTACGTTCGAGGCCTATCCCCGACAGCTACAGTCGGACGACGGGACGCTCAACGTCGCCAGAGTGAACTACGCGTTCTTACGGAACGGTGTCGAGGTACCAAACAGCGGACCGGGCCAGATAAACGCGGTCGCGGATATGTCGGACTCCCCGGCGTACGCGGCCCAGAGCGCACAGTCACGCATTAGCCAGATGTGGATAACGGTCGGTGTCGGCGTCGCCGTCGGTGTCATCGGACTCATCGCCGCAGTCGTGCTCTACTTGACGAACAGAGACAGCGGGAGTTCGATTTCGCGGAGTCGACTCCGGAGTGTCGAGAACGATGTCCGGGACCTCCAACGACGCCTCTCCGCACACGGCGACGACCAGAAAGCGACGGCAGCCGAAGAGATAGGTGACGACCTCAAAGACCTCCGGCGTTGAGCGTCGACTGCCGTGATGTGACTCGCGTATCGGAACTAAAGAGGTGCGGTCCCGGCCGCGACTGGCCGCTCGACAACAGACCCATGGACGACCCGCCGCACAGCGAAACGACGGAACTGCAGACAGTCGTAGCGGAGTTGCTTCGTGAGCGAGGAAACCGCGCCGACGACGAGTGGCTTCGAAAGCAACTCGCGAAACTGGACGAAAAGAGGCGGGCGCGTCTCTCGGTCGTGGTTGACGAGGACGGGCGAGTCGACGTAGACCCCACATCGACCACTGCTGACTCGGTGTCGAATGCGGCCGGAGACGAGGAGTGGGACCCGGAGTTCGAAGGGTGGGCGGGGCGCTCGAAGCCAGAACAGTCGGAGGCAGACGGGGGATTTCTCCGACGGTTCAGTTGGACGTTTCGGGGGCGAGAAGAGACGTGGGAGATGGACGTTCCCGGGCCGCTGTTTAAATATTACACCGAACGCCATCGGACGCGGCGGTTCGGGGCGTACATCGCGGACCCGTTCGACGAACCGTTCGTCGCCGGGCTCGCGGACCGAATCCGGCGCTTCGCAGACAGACGCGGACTGAGTCGGCGTGACCGCGTCAACGCGGCCGTCAGGTTCGTCCAGAGCCTCGAATACACGCCCGACGACGTGACGACCGGACAGGTAGAGTATCCGAAATACCCCATCGAGACGCTCGTCCACGAGGGCGGTGACTGTGAAGATACCTCGCTCCTTCTCGGTGCGCTCCTGCGTGAACTGGGCTGTGAGGTCGCGCCGGTCGTCCTGCCGAACCACCACCACATGCTGCTGGGCGTGGCACCAGACTTCGACGTCGACGGCGCGTACTACGGGTACGAAGACACGGCGTACTACACCCTCGAAGCCACCGGCCACGGCTGGAACATCGGGGACCTTCCCAGACAGTACCGAAACGCGTCCGCCGAAGTGCACCCCATCGACGAGACCCCGGTTCTGGTCCACGAGTGGCACGCGCGACCGCAACGCAGCGGGGATGTCGACCTGTCCGTGCACGTCGCTAACTTCGGGGACGCGCCGGCCGAGAGCCTCAGCGTAGGACTGCAGTTCCGGGACGAACAGGACAGGGTCTGCGGCCGTAAACAGGTCGTCCGAGACGGGACGGTACAGCCGTCGCGTTCCGAACAGTACACGGCGACTATCGGACTGCCGGCCGACCGAACGATTCGGGGGGAGTGCGTCCTCGGAGAGAGCGGGCGCGTCCACGACGAGAGTACGAGTGCGTGGCACGGACCGGGAAAAAAATAACATATATCCTCTACAATATATCGGCGAGACGACCATGACAGAGGAGACAGTTGCCGACGAGACCGAGAGCGACGAACAGGCCGAGGGTGACTCGGAGCGAACAGCGGCAGTCCCGAAATCGACGGCCGATAGCAAAAAGCCGGAGTCGGAGGACCCTGGTTCGCCGGCTGACACCGGGACCGAACGGGAAGCCCCCGACTCACCGGCAGCTACCGACACGACAGAGGATGACGAGGAAGCGCCTGCACCGGACGAGACCGAAGCAGCTAGAACCCAATCGACGAGTGAGGCCGCCAGCGACGACGAACAGCCAGACAGAACCGAGCGGGAGCTAGTCCAGTATATCAAGCGCCTCCGGTCCAACGTCACCTCCCTCGAACAGTCCGTCGAGCAGTCACAGCGCCGTATCGAGGAACTCGAATCAGAACTGGCGGACTACGAGCGGCGGAACGAGCGAGAACACGAAGACATCCGGAAGTACGCGATTGCCGACTTCGCACAGGAGATGTTGAAGGTGAACGATATGTTGGGCGACGCCATCGACATCGAGGAGTTCGAGGAGGGGACCGAGCGGCGGTTACGGATGGTCCAAAAACGGTTCGAGAAGGTACTGACCTCCGGAGAGATACGTCGAATAGAGCCGGAGGTACAGGCCGCATACGACGACAGGCTCCACCGGATGGAGCGGAAGGTCTCGAAAGAGGGGTTCGAGCGAGAGGAGATAGTCCGGGTGCTCGAAGTCGGCTACGAGACGCACGGCCGTGTCCTCCGTCCGGCGAGGGTCGAAGTCGCGACGGGGCAGGACGCGTAATCGAACGAGTGCGGCGGTCGAACCCGCGCGAAGGGTGGCGACGGCGTCAGATGTCGAACTCGCCGTCGACCGTTTCACCACTCTCTAGCTCGACGGCTTCGACGTGGAGGATACCGTCCTTGTCGTAATCGTACGTGACCTCGATTTCCGGGACACCAGCCGGTTTTCGTGGGATGCCGGTCAACTGCAGTTGCCCGATTTTGACGTTTTCGTCGGCCATCTCGTGTTCGCCTTGGTAGACGCCGACGGTAACTCGCGACTGGTTGTCCTCCGTCGTCGTGTACAGCCCCGACCCGTTGGCGTTCTCGGTGCTTTTGCCCTGGTCGATAATCACGTCCATCGAACCGTCCCGCAGTTTCGTCCCGAGCGAGTGTGAGATGATATCAGTGATGTCGGAGCCGGGTTTCGTTATCTCCTCAGGGTGTTCTTTGGCTTGGTGAGTCTCGCGTTCGCTCGTCGAGTCGAACGTCTGGTCACAGTAAGTACACTCGATATCGTCGGACGAGCCGTCGGTGTGTTCGTCGTCGTAGTGTTCGTTGAGCGTGAGCAGTGCGTCGAAGTCCTTGCCACACTCGTTACACCGGTAGCCCTGTTCGATTTCGCGTTGGGCGTAGACCGCCGCGCCCTGTGCGACGATTTTATCCGGGTCGAGGGTCAGCGTCGGTTCGATGCCGACGAACGATTCGAGCCGTTCTTGAATTGCCGGCATCAGCGTCGACCCGCCGACCAACAGGACTGTGTCGACATCGTCGGTGTCGAGATTGGCCTTTTCGAGCGCCGTCCCGACAGGTTCGATGGCGCGGTCACGGAGGTCGGACGTGACGTCCTCGAAGGTCTCCCGGGAGACGACGTTGTCGACCTTGCCGATGTCGATTATCTCCCCGTCGATTTGCCCGAGGAAGGGGGCCAGTGCCTCGGCTTCGTCGTCGGCTGAGAGGTCTATCTTCGTCTCTTCGGCCTCCGTCCGGAGGTTCGCTTCCACCTCTCGGTCGGCCAGTATGTCGACGCCCTCCTCGGCTTCGTACCGGTCGGCGAGGAGCGTCATCATCGCCCTGTCGAAGTCCGCACCGCCCAAATCGTTGTCGCCGTCGGTCGCGAGCACCTTGTACTCGTCGTCGGCCACGTCGATGACGGAGATGTCGAGCGTCCCGCCGCCGAAGTCGTACACCAGCACAGTCTCGTTTAGGTCTTTGCCGTTCCCGTACGCGAGACAGGCCGCGGTCGGCTCGTTCAGCAGGTGCGTCTCGTCGAACCCGGCGCTCTCGGCGGCGTCTTTGGTGGCCGCCGTCTGGTCGATGGTGAAATACGCCGGGACGGTGACGACGGCCTCCGTGGCGTCGTCCCCGAGATACGATTCGGCATCGGTCTTCAGTTTCCGCAGGATATCCGCAGATATCTCCGCCGGGGTGTACTCGTGGCCCTTGATAGTCTCGGTGTAGTCGTCCTCGCCCATGTGGCGTTTTATCTCACGGACGACTTGGTCGGATTCGGCAGACTCCCGGTCTATCGCGCGTCGCCCGACCAGCGCTTTCCCTTCGCCGTCGTAGTGGACGACAGAGGGGGTCAGTCGGTTGCCGTCGTTGTTCGCCAACATCTGCGGGTCTCCGGCCTCGACTATCGCGACGCCACTGTTTGTCGTCCCTAAGTCGATACCTAACGTCTTGTTACTGGCCATTAATAAATATATACTGACAATATTCAGATATAGATTTTGTGGAAGTAGCAAAGCTGACCGGGAAGAGTAGCCGTAGCGAAGAATGTTCAGATATTCGTCACTATCGCGGACTAGTCAGTCGGTGTTCGTAATCTTGATCAGACCACCGGCCTCGTCTGCGGTCCGGAGTCGCGAGCGCAACGCCGCCGCGGTGGCACTCCAGCCGCGGTCCTCAACGGCGTCTATCGCGTCGCTGACCTCGCTGTCCGTGACGTCGGGGTCCTGAATCCGTGTCGTGATGGCCGCTTTGCGCCGGTCTTTCTCGATTGTCACGTTCGTGAGGGTCGACGCATCGGCGTACGTCACCTCGGCGGTTGTCGTCCCGAGGACTGTGCCGTTCGAATCGACGACCCTGAGTTCGGCGATTTCGTGGGTCGAGCCGGGAGACTTAGGCTGTCCGAGCATCTCGAAAGAGAGCCGCTGAGTCACGCCGGTTTCGAGTTCGGGTAACGCGAGTGTCGTCGGCGACTGCGTCCTATCGATGGGGCGTGTCGCCACCTTCGGCGTATCGAAGTACGCCGGAGCGTCGTCGACGATGAACCCCTGCCGCGGGGCGATTTCGAGCGTCGGGTTGGGCGCGACCACGCTGTCGGTGTCGCTCACCGTATCGCTGAGGAAATCCCCGATATCGTCTTCGCTCAGGTTCGCGGCCTGTCCGCCGGAGGCCGTAGCGAGCGCGACCATCACCGCGTCGTCGTACCCGCTTCCGACACCGGCGGCCATGATGGAGATACCGTCCGCGGCGAACTCCGCGGCCAAATCCCGGTACGTCGACGGTGTGTATCGGTCTTGGCCGTCTGAGAGCAGGATAATCCGCTCGACGGACCGGGTGTCGTCGGGCGCACGGCGAACCAACTGGTCGCGGACCAGTTCGAGTCCGTTGTAGATATCGGTGCCGCCGCCGGAGCGAATCCCGTCGACGTCCGCAATCGCTCGCTCGTGGTCGACGGCCCCCCAGTTCGTCATCGGCAGGACAGTCTCAGTCGCGGCGTCGAAGCCGACGACACTGACGTAATCGTCGTCGTCGAGCTCTCGAAGCGCACGCTTTGCACCCCGTTTTGCGTGCTGTATCTTCGGCCCGGCCATCGACCCGCTCGTGTCGATGAGGAGGCCGACGTGTCTGTTGGTGGGTTTCGTCTTCGCAGTCGCGTTCAGCGTCACCTCGACCGTCGTGTGCCCACCCGAAGAGCCGAGCGCCCGACTCAGAGCGGTCGTGATATCCACCGTCATGTACCGTAGATTCAGAGAGGTGTCGTGTTAAGCGTTGGTACGTCTCATTCGAGTGTGAGTTCGCAGCCGGTTTCCGTTCGACACTCACCAAAACGAGTACCGCGACGCCGCATCCGGTGTCGCTTCACCGGAGGGGTCGACGCTCGCCACGGCCCGCTCGAAGTCAGCCCGCGAAATCAGGGCGTCGTCACCGTCGGCCGGCGGGTCCGCGTGCTCGTCTTTGACCCGTCGGAGCGTCGCCATCGCCGCCCGCTGACAGACGGCCGCGATGTCCGCACCGGAGTAGCGGTCGTCGAGTCGCGATGCCACCCACTCGACGTCGACGTCGTTGGCGAGCGAGCGGTCCCGGAGATGCGTGTTGAGTATCTCGCTGCGTTCGGTGGCGCCCGGATTGTTGATTTCGATGTCCAGTCCGAACCGACCGGGGCGGCGCAACGCTGGGTCTATCATCTCCGGTCGGTTCGTCGCGGCGACGACGACGACGTCGTCCAGCCCGGTCGTGCCGTCCAACTCCGAGAGGAGTTGGTTCACGATGCTGTCTTTGAGGTCGCTCCCGCTGGTGTACCCGCCCCGTTGGCCGGCGATACTGTCGAACTCGTCGAAGAATATCATCGCGGGGGCGGCGTCGCGGGCGGCGTCGAAGAGGTCGCGGACGAACCGCTCGGACTCACCGAAGTGCTTATCGAACACCTCGGGGCCGTCGATGGCGATAAAACTGCGGTCGCTCCCGTTGGCGGCGGCCTTGGCCAACATGGTCTTGCCGGTGCCGGGCGGGCCGTACAGCAGTATCCCGGTCGGCGGGTCGATGTCGAGGCGGTCGAACATCTCGGCGTGTCGTAACGGCCACTCGACGGCTTCGCGCAGGCGCTGTTTCGCGTCGTCCAACCCTCCGATATCGTCGTACGTCGTCGCGGGCGTCGACGCGGTACCGACCGGGCTGTCGACTACGCCCCCCTCGCTCGACGCAGCGCCGGCGCGCTCGGGTGACGCCTGCCCGGAGCGGTCGGACTGTGTCTCCGCATCCGCGGGACTGCTGTCGTCGGTGTCCGTCCGGGGAGCGGCATCGACCGCTGGGGAGGTGTGTGGCGGCCCGGTGTGGGCCGGACTGTCGCGTTCGCCGTCGTCTCGGGCGGTGTCTGTCGGTCGCTCGTGTCGCCCTTTCCGCTGGGCAACGGCCTCGAAGGCGGCGATGAGGGCTGACTGGGTCAGTACCGCTCGGTCGGGCCTCGCGTCGGCGACTGCGATTTGGGCGGCACGCTGGATACCGTTGAGTATCTCAGCGGCGACGAGCCCGCTGGTCAGTTCCGTACAGAGGTCGAGGTCGATGTCCGCACGGGCGATGTCGAGGCCGTCGACGCGGGAGGCGACGGCGTCGAGTTCACTGCGGAACAACTGACGGCGGCGCTGTTGCCCGCTGTCGTCCAATTGCATGAGAATATCGATGCGGCCCGACCGGCGGACGGTCCGCTCGACCCCGCTTAGGTGCGTGGCCGTCGCGACGACGACGACGTTCTCGTCGGCGCTGTCGATGGTGTCGAGCGCCGTCTTCAGTGCGGTTCCGACCTGACTGGGCCGGCCGAACTCGTGTTCGCCGTTGGCCGGGGCGATGGCGTCGAAGTCGTCGAGAAAGAGGACACAGGGGGCCACGGAGCGGGCGAACTCCGTTACCGACTCGATACAGCGAGCCGTCCTGTCGGCGTTTTCCAGCGGGAGGTCCGTCGGCGTGACCGCGACGTAGTCGAACCGCAACTCTCCGGCGATGGCCTCCGCGAGATGGGTCTTGCCGACGCCCGACGGGCCGTAGATGAGGAGCCCACTGGCACCGAGTCGGTCGTGTCGGTCGGTCCGTGCGGGGTCGATGACCGACTCGCGGAGACGGCGTTTCCGTGTCTCCAAACCCGCGACAGCGCCGAGCGTCCGCGTCGGTGGCGACTCGACGGAGATACCCAACCCACGCAACCGTTCGGGCGGCACCGGGGGGTCGTCGTTCCGGTCCTGCATGCGTATCGTATCGGCAGTCCGATGGATAAGTGCACGGACTGGCTCACAGTCCGAGCGGCGGGCGGCGGCAATTCCCGAACCGGAGACATATTGAGAAACTGTACCGGTGACATATTGAGAGACTGTGAGAGATACCACGAGCGAGGCGGGCGCTCTGAGGGACCGGTGACAACCAGTCGTGGCGGTTCGCAGGGCTACGCCGACGGAGACCAAACATGTCAGGGAGCAGATCACGATACGCCGTGGTTTCAGCGCTGGTCGCTGCCGACGTCGTCTGGCGGTTTCCGCTGCGGCTCGTGGGACTGCTCCCCGAGTGGGTCGCGCCGCTGCTCTCGGTCGGTGCGGGCGTGGGGAACACCCCGGTGCTCGCGGAAGCCACCACGTGGTTGCTCTTTCTCGTCAGCTTCTTCGTCTTTACCGAGGCTATCTATCCCGACAGCGCATCGCTGCCCGTTGGAGACACCGGGTTCCGGCTCCTCGTCGCGGTGTCCGGCGTCGCGATTGGACTCGGACTCGGGTTCGCAACGGGAGAACGAGAGCTACTCGTCGCTCTCTTCGGGCCCGCCATCGCGTCTGGCGGTCTGTTCGCGCTGTATTTCCGTTACGGGATGGGGTGGACGCTACTGCGAGCGGAGAGTCCAATCACGGGGCCACTCGAAGTGCTCGACGCCGGCGTCGTCGAGGAGTTCGAGGCGGACCTCCGAGCGGACACGGTGGTCAGTTCTGTCAACGTCGGGGTTGTCCTGATAGCGTCGGTGGGGTTGGTCGTCGTCCCCTGCATCCTCCTCGGACTCGTCTCTCGGATACTCATACAGGCGTATCCGGTGGCCGACGTAGTGGTGTTGGCCATTCTGCTCGGAAACACCCGAAACGCCGACCGCGTGCCGGGGGTTCGGGTGGTCATCCCAGCCGCGAGGACGCTCGATATCGAGTCACGGCTCCACGAGGGCATCGAGACGGCGACGCGAAACATCAAGGGGCTGTTTCTAACTATCTACGCCTTTCTCGGGGCGTTTCTCGGCGGCGGGCTACTCGGAATAGCCGTCGTGGGTGTCGACAGAGTCGTGTTGACCGACACCCCGATAGCGACGGTGCGCGCGTTCGCCGCGTCGCCGCTCAGTGGGTGGGTGACGGTCGGCATCCTCTGTCTCGTCTGTCTCGCAGGCGTCCACGGACTGTGGGTGTGGCTCCGGGAGTTTCGCCGACTGACGGCGTACGTGGCGTACTGGGAGGACGACATCGCCGTCGCGTCGTCGGTCGCACCGTCGCGCCCGGTCGGCATGACCCTGCCGCCGACGCTGCTCATGATGCTGCTCGGACTGTTTTCGGCTACGGGGGCGCAGCGAGCGTTCGCAGTCGCGTGGCCGATTGCCGCCGTGGCCACCCTCGGCTGTCTCTGGCTGACGCGGCGTCGGGCCACCTCGTCGATAGTCCACGAGGACCACGTCGTCGTCGCGTCGTTGCTCGTCCACACGTCGGCGTTGCCAGCCTTTCTGCTGGGCGAGGAGATTTGGCAGTTTGTCACGACGGGGGAAGCGCCGGTCGAGGCAGTACTCGGTTCGCCGGCACTCGTCATCGGCATCATGGTGGTCGGTTTACCGTACTTTGCCGACGTAGAGCGGTACGCTGAACGGTTCGACGACGCCCGCCGGTTGCTCGAAGGAGCGTATATCGTCTCCATAGGCGTGTGCGTCCAGTTCGCGTCGTTACCGGCCGACGGGGGCACCCGATTTCTGGGCACGCTGGTCCTGCTCGTGACAGTCGGGTTCGCGGTGGTCGGCACCGTCGTGGAGGAACTCGGAGGCGAGAGGTGCGACTGACCATCAGCCTCCAGCGTCACTCGTCCAGTATTTATCCCTTAAACAAAACTATACTAGAACTTTAAGCCCGATAGTATGTAATTCGTCCAGTAGAACGATGGCTAACTGTGAAAGCTGCAACGACGACGTGGTGCACGTCTGGAAACACCGACGGCCGACGGAGACGATGACCCACCGACGCGAGGAGTGGCTCTGTGCGGGCTGTCACCCCCGGATGAGCGCGAGTCTGCGACAACCGCGTGCCTGAGGAGCGCCAGCCAGCACATTCTTGTGGGGGAGTGGCTAACCTGTTAGGCATGGATAGCGGTACAAGCGTGCTCGTCTGTGGCGACGACGAGAAACACGTAGCGGCGACGGCGGGTGGGTTGGAAGAACTCGGTTCGCTCGACGTTCGGACAGCGAGCGGCGAGACGGCGACGTCGTCGGTCGGAACGGTGGACTGTATCGTCAGCGTCCAACTGGAGACGCCCGCACTGGTCGGGGCGCTGCGGGCCGAGCGACCGGACGTACCGGTCGTGGTGTTCGACGACGGCGACGCCGCGGCGGTCACGGACGCACTGGCCGAGGGGGTGGAGTTCGTCCAACGGGGCGGCGATGCAGAGTACACCGTGCTCGCGCACCGAATCGGGTCGGCCGTGGACGCCGAGACAGCAGTCGCCGACAGCGGCGCGGAGCCGACCGAATTCGACCGCCACAGCGAGGTCATCGAGGCGCTGGACGACGGCGTCTACGCGCTTGACGACGAGGGACAGTTCGTCTTCGTCAACGAGGCACTGGCGGAACTGACCGGCTACGGGCCCGGCGAGTTGCTCGGCGAACACACCATGGTCATCAAAGACCGCGAGACGGTCGAACTCGCGGAGTCGAAGCTCCGGGAACTGCTCTCGGCGACGGGCCGCGACGACGTGGAGACGACGTTCGAGCTGGAACTCCGGCGGGCGGACGGCGAGACCATCGCCTGTGAGGACCACATGACCGTACTCTACGGCCCGGAGGGGCGGTTTCGCGGCACCGCCGGCGTCATCCGTGATATCTCCGAGCGCAAGCGGCGCGAACAGCTCCTCTCGTCGCTACAGGAGACCTCTCGGAGTCTGATGCAGGCCCCGAGTCGGGCGGAGGTAGCCCAAATCGTCGCGGACGCCACCGAGCGCGTCCTCGGGCTGGACATGGCTACCGTCCGACTGTACGACGCGGGCGAACAGGTACTTCGACCGACGGCGACGACCGACGCCGTCCGCGAACGGTTGGGCGAGCGCCCGGTGTACGGCTTAGACGAGGGCCAAGCCGGACGGGTGTTCGCCTCCGGAGAGTCGGCAGCCTACAGCGACACTCACGAACTCGACGACGGTGGACAGGCTGTCGGGTCGGGACTGTACGTTCCCATCGGCGTCCACGGGACGCTCAGCGTGCTCTCGACCGACCCCGACGCCTTCGACGACATCGACCGACAGGTGGTTGCCCTACTGGCGACCAACGCCGCCGCGGCCTGTAACCGCGCAAAGCGCGAACAGGAGGTCAGAGAGACCCGCGAGCGCATCGCCACCATCCTCGAACGCATCAACGGCCTCATCCAAAACACCGTCGAGGTGTTGGTCGAAGCCACCACCAGAGAGGCCGTCGAGGCCGGCGTCTGCGAGCAGTTGGCGGCGACGGCGCCGTACACGTTCGCGTGGATTGGCCGGCCGGGCGTCCGGGGCGGCGACATCGAAGCCCGCGAGTGGGCCGGGGACGCCCCCATCGAGATGGACGGCGTGTCACTGGCGATGGCCGACGACACGCCGGGGACGGCGGCGCTGACCGACGGTACCACCGAGCGAATCACCGACCTCGGGCGCGTCGACGACGAGTGGGCGCAGGCGGCCCACGCGGCCGGCGTCGAGTCGCTGATGGCCGTCCCGCTGTCGTACACCGACTCGACCTACGGCGTTCTCTACGTCTGTTCGGACCGCGCGGACGCCTTCGACGACCGCGAGCAAGTGGTGTTAGAGGCGCTGGGACGGGCCGTCGCCAACGCCATCAACGCCATCGAGAGCGGGAAGATTCTCTCGGCCGATAAGGTCATCGAACTGGAGTTCACCGTCAACGACCGCGACTTGCTCGTCAGTCGCGTCTCCGGTGCGACCGACGCGAAACTGACCTCCGCTGGCGTGGTGACACAGGACGACGGCTCGCTACGCCTCTATCTCACGGCCGATGGCGGCGACAGCGACGACGTACTCGACGCGCTGGCCGGGGCCGACTCGGTCCGGAGTGTCACGCGGGTCGCCGAGTACGAGGGCAGCGCGCTGTTCGACGTGACCGTCGGGGAGTCGCTGCTGGCGACGCTCGTCGACCACGGCGCGGTTCCGAAAGGCGTCTCCGCCGAGAACGGCGTCGCCCGCTACACCATCGAACTCCCCTACGAGGCCGACGCCCGCGAGGTGTTCTCGCTGGTCGAGGACAACTACGAGGGCACCGACCTCGTCGGCTACCACGAACACGAGCGGCCGGTCCAGACCCAACAGGAGTTCCGCGCCGCCTTATCAGAGCGCTTTACCGACCGGCAGGAGACGGCGCTGCGGACGGCCTACTTGGGCGGCTTCTTCGAGTGGCCCCGCGAGGTCGACGGCGACGAACTCGCCGGCGCGATGGACATCTCCCGACCGACCTACCACCAGCACCTCCGGGCCGCCCAACAGAAGGTGTACGAGGAACTGTTCGAGTAAAGCGGGGTTCTGAGCGGAGCGAAGAACCCCGACGGAACGGGGAGCGAAGCGACCCGTGGAGCGCGAGGCCTCAAGCAACGCGAGACGCCTCGAAACGGAACGGGGAGCGAAGCGACCCGTGGAGCGCGAGGCCTCAAGCAACGCG
>Ga0102936_1000363_pt1 | contig 17720 bp, 23 predicted proteins | sample SalPon2_A_H2O_MG_FD_78502 | JGI IMG/M metagenome (GOLD analysis project Ga0102936, IMG submission 78502) | Salt pond water microbial communities from South San Francisco under conditions of wetland restoration - Salt Pond MetaG R2_A_H2O_MG | ecosystem: Environmental > Aquatic > Non-marine Saline...
CCTCCTCGACGCTGCCGCCAGGAAACTCCCATTTCAAAGGGTTTGTATCTTTCTTAGCTCGTTGAACTATCAGTATTTCATCTTCTCCCGGATGGTAAGTTACGGCCTTTGCGACTTCAATCATTATTTTTCAATCCCCACGGCTTCAAGTTCTTTCTCAATTCCTTTAACTGTTTCAAAATCCTCTATTCCCTTCAGCCCTAACCATCGATGATCTTTGTGTTCCCGAGATAGCTCAACGCTATCGTTTTCAACAAGTACAAGGAAGGGATGAATCTCTATACCACCTAAATCAGATTCTATAATACCTGGATCACCGGTCCTCAGCACCTCACCGGTAAGGCCTGTTTCCTCCTTAAGCTCCCGCATGCCGGCCTTTTCCGGTGTCTCATCGGCTTCAACTACGCCGCCGGGAAACTCCCACAACCCCGGATTACGGTCCTTGGTATCAGCACGTTTCACAAGTAGAAACTCTTCTCTAACCGGGTGATACACCACTGTGGTAGCGGCCTTGAATTCAGCCATCAATAACTCCCAGCTTCTCCAGAGATTTCAGATTTCCAAGAGTATCCAGCGACTTTAAACCAGGGATTTGGGCCCAGGTGTAATCGGAGTGCTCCTTGCTCAGCTCAACCTGTCCTTCGGCCTCCACCAGGAAAGGATGTATACGCCAGTACCCGAGCTCGCCCTCACTGATGTAGGGTTGACCGCCCTCTACTATCTCGCCAGTTAATCCGGTCTCCTCTCTGAGCTCCCGGAGCGCGGCCTCACGCATTGATTCTCCATCTTCAATTTTCCCTGAGGGAAACAGCCATTTTCCAGGACTTGAGGTATTCTGCGATCTCTCCAACATCAGGTACATCAGGCCTTTACGCGTAGCTGCAAGCGCTACATCACCTTTTATCTCTTTTTCAGTATCTTCCATACCTACTCATAAGAACCCAAAAATACAATACAGTTACCGTGAACCTGCCTGCAAAATGGGCTAACCTCAGAGAGAAACTTACCGAAGATAAGATACTGCTCGATATGGCAGCAATCAACATCGCCGGGACAGCATTTGGATTCTTCTTCTATTACCCACAGCTCGGAGACAACCCTCTCTATCTCTGGCCCTTCATACCGGACTCACCTCTCGCAACAGTATTCGCAGCCCTCACATTCATGCTTATAGCACACAGAAAAAGAAACAGCATAGTAGAGAGCATTGCAGTCATCGGAAACCTGAAATACGGCCTCTGGACAGTCTTCGTACTGATATACTACTCGGAGATCTTCTACTCAGGCAACCCGCTATGGATGTACCTCTTCCTACTGTTATCCCACCTGGCGATGGCAATACAAGCAGTCTTCGTCGCAGAAATATCAGAGATAAATATTAAGGCCTTCCTCCTGGCCTCATCATGGTTCATATTAAATGATGTCATTGATTACAGCCTTGGCATCCATACCAGACTCTATACTTCAGAGGCCTTCCCTGCGATGATTGCTGCAGGCCTTCTTACAGCAGCCTCTATCATCTTTCTTTATTTTCAAGGTTTTCGATAGGTACTCCTCCGACAAACTCTCCTGGCTTTACGTCACGGTTGACCAGTGAGTTAGCGGAAATCTTTGCGTCATCACCGATCTCTACGCCCGGTAGAACTATGCTTCGGGCTCCAACCATCACGTTTTCACCAATATTTACCGGGCCGGTCCTCATTACATCCTGCAGTGCCTCGTGAGTAAGCAAAACTGTGTCATAACCTATTATCGTGTTATCTCCTACAGATATCATTTCAGGCTGGAAAAGGTCGAAGGTAGCGGCAAATCCTATGGAAACATCCTTTCCTATATCAGCCCCGGTCAGCCTCAGAAGAAAGTTTTTAATCTTCAGAGGCATGTACTTCGAGAGCACTACGAGGACAATCCGCCAGATACTGTTGAAAACACCGAATACCTGAGGCCAGTACCTGAGAGAGTTCTTACCCTCGAACTTGTGAATCTCCAGCCTGTCTTTACGACCCATAATCTGAGTTAATCACCGGGGATTTATGGTTCTACCTGAAAAGAATATTTTGGGGTCCTGACATAAGGATAACGGTTCCAGAAGGCAGGAAGCCGGGTCAGGGATTTGCACCCTGGTATACCGCTCTGCAGGCGGTCGCATAACTACTCTGCCAACCCGGCTCTGTGAAGATGTTGGGACTGTACTATGTAAGTTTAGCTGGGGATAGAAGTTTTTAATAAGCCCCTGAGTGAGGCCTCCGATTGTTGTGCCGGAGGCTGGTGGTAGGCTCTCGTATTTTTATTATTCACTGTAGAAGTGGATTTGGTAGAGGGGAACAATTTGAAGGTCGAAATACTTGGAAACGTTCAAGATGCCGGAGTACCGCATTTAGAATGCAGCTGTGATGTATGCGAGGCTGCAAGAGAGGATCCGCGTGAGCAAAAGCACGTGGCCTCGATTTTACTGAAGGAGAACTCGGAGAAAGATTCTATCAGGTACCTTATTGATGCATCTCCTGATGTCCGGTATCAGATCAAAGGCGACTACTTGGACGGCGTATTCATCAGTCACGGCCAACTGGGACATATAACAGGCCTTCTGGATTTTGGCGAGGAAGGGTGCGATAAGAACAGTCTTCCTGTATATGTAACAGATAAGACCAGGAAGTTCATCGAGAGGAATGATCCTTACAGGCTTCTGATCGACAGAAACAATATCGAACTGAACGATTTCAACGATGGAGAGACTCTAGAGCTTCAGGGAGCGGAGATCGAGGCCCGTGAAGCAGAGCACAGCCGACTGAATACAGATACTACAAGTTTCATGATCAAAGGCCCGGAGAAAAGGCTTTTCTACATGTCTGACATCCATGAATGGACGGATGATACATTGAAGAGTGTTAGAGAGGCCGATATCGCGATTGTCGACGGCACTTTCTGGAATGAAGAGGAAATCGACCGTTACGAGGAAGTACCTCATCCGGTTATGAAGGAGACGATGCACAAAGCCGAGGACTGGGATACCGAAATATATTTCACTCATCTCAACCACACCAACCCTGCTCTAAGGCCTGAATCGGAGGAAAGACAGGAGGTACAGGAAAGAGGATTCGGAGTAGTAGAAAAGGGACAAGAATTTGAGATCTGAACCGTTTAAAAGAACTTTTAGATTAATAATGTTCACACTGATTACAAACCGAAATAGTTTAAAATGGTGCTACCTATACGTGAATTATGTCTGATTCTTTAAATCGTGCGGAAGCTTTGTTGAATAACTTTGAACTGAAAGTTAGAGCTGATTACGGTTCTACAACAGATCATCATCCCAGTGAGGTAGGCCAAGAAATTCCGGAAGCTCCTGATCATATTAGCGAAGCAGTAGTTGAGGCGGGAGTATCTTTCCGTGAAGGCCTTGAAAATGCGACCCCATTTGCCACTGATCAAGAACTTGAGGAGGCTGAAGTATACTTTGAACAGGCCTTTAGTAGTTATAGAGAAGCTATAGATAGTCACCTAGATCACATTAATTCAGAGAATCTTGTGGACGTAGATCTTGTTATCGATCAAGCCTTGAACGGCGATATAGATGAGGATTCTGTAGTTCAAGCAACAGGCCTTCAAAGCTTTGTCGTAGATGATCTTAAATCAGATCAGAGCCATGTCAGACGAAACATGGATGATCAGGATGCATACGACTTCCTTGAATCTAATTATGATACAGAATCAGTAATCAGAGAGGACTATCTTCAGGATATAGGAGAGGCACAAGATCTTGTAGAAGAAGGTATAGCAGAAATAAGGTAAAGATTCAAAATTTAGATAACCGGAGAAGGCAGCTACGTTAAAACCACTCCCGGAGGGAGGTGGGAAAACTTGCAGCCACTTTCTCCAGGCTTTCTGTATAGACCTTTCCCGGGGGAACGGGAAAGAACTTTTCTAGGGGGCAAGCAATGGGATCAAATACTGGAGGCCTTTTTCCGGTGGCCTCCTGCAGGAATATTTTTCTTCAGACTCGTTATTTAAACCGTTTCTCGGCTGTCCGTTATGTCCGTAAAACTTCAGGAAGCAGGAGAATACTTGCGGCCTCTCTTCTTCCCTGAGGCCTCTATCAGACCGTAATCGACCATCTTGTTCAGGTATCTTCTCAGTGTTCTATCGTTTCTTGGGTCTTCGGCCTGTGTCCGATACTCTTCATAGAGTTCTCCAGGATGAATTTCTCCCTCCTCTTCTTTGATTATGTCGTACAGGATTCTCTGATGGTCATGCAGCTTTTCCAGTGAGATCGACTTGTTCTCCTGAACTGCGTCCGAAAAACTTTCCTCAAAGATTCTATCAGGTATCTTTTCGAGGTCTTCTCTTTCGGCCTTTCTGGCAGCCATCCTCAGCGTTCCGATTGCTACACGCGCGTCTCCCTTTGATTTCTCCGCTACCATCTTCAGCTGAGCCCTCGTCGCAGCTCCCGGCTTCAATCCATATTCTCTACGATCGGCTAGAATATCTGTAAGTTCTCCGACCGAGTAACTTTCAAAACGAATGTCTTCGCGGGTAGAGAAAGATGAACGAATACGATCATCAAGCTGACCGAAAACAGTCTCGCGGTTCGAAATCATGATCACCCCAACCCTGTTAAGACGGGAGATACCGTACAGAAAGCTTTCGTCTCTTATCTGATCGATCTCGTCAACCACAATAACCATAGGATTTTTCCGGGCCTTCTGTTCCAGCTTATCAACAAGCTCCTCTGTAGCAGTCCCTTCACGCGTCACAAACTCCCCCATATCCGTCATTAACTGGTAGTAAGCCTCGAAACGCGAAGGATTCCGGAAACAATCAATAGAACCAGACTCAAGGCCTGGAGAATGCTTGTGCAGCTCCTCTACTACGTACTTAGCCATAGCAGTCTTACCTGTTCCCGGAGGCCCGTGAATCAGCATATCAATCGGTTGCTCGTCTTCAAGAATAGGTTCCAAGTTATTGGCGATTACCTGTCGCTCACTATCTCTATGCACCATCTTGTTCGGAAGATAATCCGCGGAAAGAACTCTTGCATCTTCAATTATCGAATTATAATTCAACCCCATTGCCCCCGAGAAAAAATTAGGCCCTATACTGAAATATATTTTCCTCCAAAATCATTCCCTCTTTTAACCTTTCAACTTATTATGGAGGTTATGGGTAGGCTGGGTGGTTCGGGGTCGCCTGTAACCTGAAATCCTCTACATGCAGTGAGCCGAAAACCAGTGCGAGGAGCATCTTTGACGGATTCGGCCCTTTCCCTGGCTGTCGATGATCCGTCCTCCGGGATGTCGCAGGTTGTGAACCGGGCCAGGCCCTGACGGGAGCAGCCCTAAGCAGTCTGTGGCATGTTCGGAGGGTGGCGGATCTGAGGCCAGGGAAAGGATTCACCGGCCGTTGAAGGGCTTCCAGCACTGGGAACCCGCTGGTTTTCTCGATTCTTTTAACGTTTCAAACCTGTAGATTATACACTTGAAACCGCTATGATACATGTTTACGGAACTTCTCACGTCTCGCACCAGAGCATCGAAAGGATAGACGAAGCTATAGAGAAACAAGATCCTGAGATTGTGGCCCTGGAACTCGACCCGATAAGACTTCAGGCCCTGAAATCAGGAGATCAAAACGGTTCTGAAGGAGGCCCTATTTTCATAAGATTGCTTAGAAAGTTCCAGAACAAAGTTGGGTCGAAGACAGGCCTTATGCCAGGTCAGGAAATGCTTTACGCGTATCACAAGGCTCTTGGAGAAGGCCGTGATGTCGTGCTGATCGATCAGGATATCAGGATCACGATGCAGAAGCTGAAGGCTGTGAGGAGAAAGGAGAAGGTTAAGGCCGGTCTTTCACTTGTCGCAGGATTTCTGATTCCTGGCGGTATCGATGTCTCGGATATACCGGAGGAGAAGATGATACAGCAGATGAGCGCTCAGATGAAACAAAGTTATCCAGGCCTTTACTCGGTCTTGATGGATGACAGGAACGCTGTGATGACTGACTCGCTTAAACAGGTGCAGAGGGAGAACCCTGACAGCGATGTAGTGGCCTTTGTCGGCGCAGCACACAGAAAACACTTGGAGGAGGAATTAAGTGAATTCGATAGTCAAAGTACAGTGGAAGAATTCTTCTGAACAAAACCATTCTTCGAATGGTGTCTCGAACAGCCATCGCACAGGCGAAGGCTGTGATGGCTGGAAAGCACATCTACTGCTTGCAGGGCCTGAAGGATTCGAGAAAAGAGGGCTTCAACCAGGCAGGAAGGTTTCTTTCGAAGTAACTGACGAGAGACGATGCACAGGTTACGCACCAAGCCCGGGGGAAAGAGCGCCATGCCCGGAGTTTCGTAAACTTGAATCGGGTTCGCAGTGTAGCGAGTGCCGCGGAAAAGACATCTACTCGGACTACGTCCGCGGCGATACACAGACAGATCTCGACGGCGATTTCTCGGTATACCTGGCCCAGATCGGAAAAGAAGTGAAGGTCGGAGTCACGCGTTCAGAGAAGATACCGAAGAGATGGATAGAACAGGGAGCGGATTACGGCGCAGAGATTCTTTCAGGCCTCTCATCCAAGGTCGCGCTGGAGAACGAACAGGATATCTCATCTAACGGAGTAACTGAGAGAATCCGGAAGGAGAGGAAAGTTGTTGACTCGGAACAGCCGGAGGCCTTGCAGGAAGTTATGGAGGAGCAAGGTTACGAGGCCGAGATCGTGGATGTGAACTCTCTGACAGTATACGATCATCTATCCGGAGAATTCAAGCGTAAAGGCCTCTTCCAGGGAGAGATACAGAGTGTGAAAGGCCAGATACTGGGGAATGGACGAATGGCCCTGGCCATGACTTCGGGAAAAGTGCTGAAGAAGCCTGATCAGAAAGGCCTTGACTCTTTCTGAGTATCCGGTAAAACTATATTTAACCGGAGGCAAACTTGCCTTATGACTGACTTTGAAAGGGCCTTAGTGAATTCCTTCAATGAGTTTTTCGAGAATGAAGAGTTGAACGGTATCGCACATCGAAAGAAGCAGCACCGTTTCTCCAGCCAGTTATGCGATGTCTTGGTGGATTCAGAGCATGAGATGTTTTACCTGGCGATAGAGAACAAGTCGGTGAAGACAAGCTCGACCAACAAGCTGTATTTCTCCCAGCATTTCTCGACTTCTAATGGAGGCCACCAGGTTGAACGTATCAGCGATTTCGTCGATAGATCAGGACGCAGAGGATTTCTCGCGGTTGAACTGAAGAGAGGTCGTGGAAGAGCAAGAAAGGCCTACATGGTGCCGTGGAGAGCAGTCCGTGAAGCATACGAAGCAGGTGAGACAGGCCTCCATATAGATGAGATACAGGATTATCCTGAGATACTTCGTGACTCGGAGAATTACTCTGTTGCGGAGATGTGCATGGAGATGAAGATTTAAGGCTCTGTTATTTAATCGATTAACTACAATTCTCGTGTAAATACATGACTTCAAGCTACGTACCGGATGAAGAGGATCTCAAGAACTTTGCGGTCGCTACCCTCGTATTCGGAGTATCTTTCGCGGCATTCTTCCAGGACTTCGATCCACGAGGCCTCGCACTGTACACAGCTTTATCGGGAGTAGTTCTGCTTACTAGAGAGTTCGGTTTCAGGACATGCGCTCAGTGGATGGATGCGTACGTAGACAATAATCTTTCGAGCAGCGGGGCCATGACCTCGATCCTCGGCGCATTCCTCTCGATCATCACCCAGCTACCGATTATACTACTGTTCCCTCTGTGGAACGAAGCCGAATCCGAGAAATACGAACAGTGGGGTAAGTCAACTGACTCGGTATGGATGAAGAGAAAATACTGGCTCTACTCCTGTGGAATAATAGCGCTTCTTGCGGGATCAACTATCGCAAGAGGATTTGAACTTACGACACTGGCCAGGATGTACGCTATCACCAGCTTCTTCTTCCTGCTACCTTTCGACTACGAAGGCCTTCCGGGAGAGGAGCTTGATGGAGCATTTATCCTGCGTTGGAGCGGCTTCGCCTGGTTGATATTCATGGGCCTGACCCTGGTGTTCCACGCACTAACTTTCTAGCACCGATAGCTATATTTTATATTCAAGTCTCTGGTAACTTCAGGTATGCCGAAGATCAGCGTCGGAAGAAATGAAGAGGATAGAGAGGAACACGGCCTTGACGGCACAGGTGTAATCGGTAAACATCTTGTAGGAGAGAACGAGGAAGCACATAAAGCCAACCCGATATACTTCGATCTGGCCAAGCCTCACGTCATGGGAGTCTTCGGAAAACGAGGAACGGGTAAATCGTACTCTATGGGCACTATAGCGGAGGAATTACAGGATTCTGACATCTCCGACAATCTTTCTACCATCGTTATCGACTCGATGGGTATTTACTGGTCTATGAAGAGGCCTAATGACCGTGCGGCAGGAATGCTAGAAGAATGGGATATCAAGCCTGAGGCCTTCGATGCACAGATCTATATTCCTGAAGGTCGTACAGAAGAGTTCGATGAGAAGGACATGCCCTACGATAATACTTTCACGATCGATCCTGCCGAGCTTTCAGCTCAGGACTGGGCTATGGCCTTCGATATCGAGATGAATTCGGAGATGGGTATCCTGCTGGAGAGAGCGATCTCAAAGCTGCAGGAAAAGGTCGGCAGGGACTACGATATAAACGATATACAGAAAGCAATCACAAAGTTCGACTTCGACGATTCAACTGAGAAGGCCCTGGAAAACCGTTTCATGACCGCAGAGGAATGGGGAGTTTTCGGAGATGATTCTTCTCTTGACCAGTTCACAACCCGTGGAGAGATGTCAGTAGTCGATGTATCGATGTACGACGAACTTGTCCGCGGATTGATTGTCGGACTTCTTGGAGAGAAAATACTGCGTGAAAGAATGGCTGCAAGAAGGATTGAGGAACTTGATGAGATGCAGGGCCTTGACTCCAACGAGATGCCTATCGTCTGGATGATGATCGATGAGGCCCACGAATTTATACCGAATGAGGGTAAGACTCCGGCAACCGATACGCTTCTGAGATGGGTGAAGATAGGACGTGAACCAGGTGTCTCTCTGGTGATGGCGACCCAGCAGCCGGCTAAACTACATCCGAACGCCCTTTCTCAGTGCGACGTACTTCTTTCACATCGTTTGACCGCGAAACAGGATATCAATGCACTGGGAGAGATCATGCAGACTTACATGCGGCATGACCTGAAGCATTACATCGACGCACTTCCTGACAGAGCAGGAACAGGCCTTATACTCGACGATAACTCGGAAAGAGTTTACCCGGTACAGATGAGGCCTAGGAAGTCCTGGCACGCTGGAGGAACACCGGACGCATTTGAGGATTGAGATACATGGCGATAACAGGAGGAAGTTCGATAGGTTACGCACTGGAGACATTTATCTATACACCTATACGTCAACCGGAGCTTATCCCTACTCTTCTACCGATTATACTTGGAGCTGTAGTCATCGAGCTCTACTTCGGCAAATTCACCAACGAAGAACTTGGATGGAATACATCTGTTGGGAACGCAGTTATCTGGATAACGACCGGAGCCAACCTCCTGCTTAGCTCAGGCCTTCAGCAAGCGGAGCAACAGGCTGCTTATGGCCTGATAGCTGTAGGATCTCTCGTCGGGTACATGGACTTCTACCATAAATGGCCTGACACCATCGCATTCCTGGTCTCATCGTCCGGTATAGTCTATACACTGGCCTACATCACAGTTATCTTCGTCAAGACAGATCTCGAGGTTACAGATCAGACACTTCAGGCCGCGGCAGTCTTCTTCATCGGTGTGCAGGCAGCGTTCAAGATACTGCAGGGATTCGAGTCGACTGCAGATCAAGGAAGCGATTATGACTTCGAGTAGAATAACCGGTTTATAATTTCAGGTCCCAGTTCTTACTGTGAAACTTCTAAACCAGGAGAAACTCGAGTCAAGAACATATCAGGAAGTCATCGCGGCCTCAGCCAAAGACAGGAACACACTGGTCGTACTGCCGACAGGTCTGGGAAAAACCGTTATCGCAGCAATGGTTGCCTCCATGAAGATCCCGGAGGGAAAGATCCTTTTCATGGCGCCTACAAGGCCTCTGGTCGAACAACACCAGAAAACATTTACAGATCTACTGGAGCTACCAGAGGTCGACATGCAGATGATGACAGGATCTACACGGCCCGACAAGAGGTACGAACTCTGGAAAGGTAAAACAGTCTTCTTCGGAACCCCGCAGGTTGTGGAGAACGATCTTATCGCGGGAGAAGTACCGATTGAGGAGTTCTCGCTTGTAATCTTTGACGAGGCCCACAGAGCAACCGGTGACTACGCCTACAACTTCATCAGCGAAAAGATGCTATGTCAGAGACTGGCTCTTACTGCGTCTCCAGGGGGTTCAAAGGAAAAGATCATGGATGTTGCCGAGAATCTGGAGATCAATAACTTCGAAGTTCGTACAGAGGATGACCCTGACGTCGAGCCGTATATACAGGACAAGGAGGTCAACTGGACCAAGGTATCTCTCAACAACCGTTTCGAGAATGCTAAGAAGAAGATGGAGGACGCATACCGGACCCAGTTGAAGGAGCTGAAGAAGATAGGCCAGATCAACTCCGTTTCAAACGTGAGGAAGACCGACCTACTGAATCTCAGAGGAGAACTCAGCTCCAAGCTCTCGCAGTCAGATGACTCCAAGCTTTACTCCGCGATCTCTCACGTCGCGACAGCACTGAAAATATCTCAGGCCATCGAACTACTGGAGACACAGGGCGTAACGCAGTGCTACGAATATATTCAGGGCCTGGAGAACGATGATTCGAAGGCTGCGGGCAGAGCACTGAATGATCAGGACTTCCAGAAGGCCAAGGCCATGGTGGAGTATCTGAGGAAGAAGGAAGAGGAGCATCCGAAGATGGAGAAGCTTATCGATCTTCTGGAGGATCTTGGCGACGATGAGAAGGCCTTGGTCTTCACAGAGTACCGTAACTCAACGGAAAAGATAGTGGAAGAGCTTAACAGTGAAGGCCATTCTGCTACCAAGTTTATAGGCCAGCAGGGGGATGAAGGGATGAGTCAGACCCAACAGATCGAGACTCTGGACGAGTTCGAGGCCGGAGACTACAACGTGGTGGTTTCCACGAGTATCGGTGAGGAAGGTCTTGATATCCCTGCTGTTGACAAGGTTATATTCTACGAGCCGGTTCCATCAGGTATCCGAAGCATTCAGCGTGCCGGTAGAACTGGCAGACAGGAGTCCGGTGAGGTCCACGTTTTGATCGCGGAGAATACGCGGGATGAGGGCTATTACTGGAGTGCGCATCACAAGAAGAAGAACATGAACAAGGTGCTGCAGGAGTTGAAGAACGAGGATATGGGTCAGGAGCAACAGACCTTGCAGAAGTTTAATGAGTCGGAGGCCAAGAAGATAGAAGATAACTCTCCGGATATCAAGGTTGTCGCGGATGATCGTGAGAACTCGATCGCGAAGGAGTTATCCCGGAAGAATATCGAGGTGGAGAAGAAGAGACTGGATGTCGCCGACTTCCTGATCTCCGATGACTCTGCGGTTGAGAGGAAGAAGGCCGAGGACTTCGTTGATTCGATGATCGATAAGAGGCTTTTCGATCAGATCCAGGAGCTTCAGCAGTTCGCCAACCCGATGATAGTGATCGAGGGCCGTAACCTGTACAATCACAGGGATGTCGACCCTGATGCTATCAGAGGTGCTATGGCCTCCGTTGCCCTGGACTACGGTATGCCGATTGTATGGACGGAGAACGAGAAGGATACCGCTGAGATGCTGCAGTCCATGGCCAGGAGAGAGCAGGAAGAGAATGAGAAGGATGTCTCGGTCCGTGGAACTAGCTTGCAGAAGTCCAGGAAGGAGAGGATGAAGTTTGTAGTAGCCGGCCTTCCGGGCGTCAACACGAAGATTGCGGAAAGACTGCTTCAGGAGTTCGATTCTATACAGAAGGTTTTTACGGCTTCAGAAGAGGAGCTTAAAAATGTGGAAGGTATAGGAGTTAAAAAGGCTCAGAACATCCGTAAAATGATTTCACAGGGATATGAGTAAAAAACCATTGATTATAGGCGTGGATCCGGGAAGCACTTCTGCAGTCGCAGGTATCGATCTTGAAGGTGAACTGGAACTTCTTGAAAGTGGGAAAAACTTTCCGCCGCATGAAATAATTGAAAAAATAATTGAGGCCGGTAAACCGGTCGTCGTAACTTCCGACAAATGTAAGATGCCGTCAAAGGTCGACAAGATAGCATCCTCTATGGGAGCAGAGACTTACGTACCTGATGAAGATCTTGATCAAGAAAAGAAGAGTGAACTGGGTAGAGGAGATAACTCGCATGAGAAAGATGCGGTGGCCTCCGCAATCAATGCCTACAACAATATGCAGCGGGAGATAAGGAAGATCGAGAAATACTCCGAGAAACTGGAGGAGGATAGAGCTGTTATTGCCGATAGGTACTTCTCTGACAAGCCTTTAAGGCCTGACGACGATGAAGATGAACGGAAGGAAGAAGCTATTGAGGTTAAAGAGTCTGAACCGCAAAGAGACCGTGATCCTGAGAAGGAGAGGATGGAGGCCAAGATAGAGAATCTTGAAGAACAGGTAAACGAGTTGAAGTCAGAGATCGGTGAGATGGAGGCCGAGAACGATCGACTGCGCGGTAAACTTGAGAAAGTTAAGGAGAAAGACCGTCAGGAGGTTCTCAAAGAGCAGGAGATTACGAAAAGAGAGGCCAAGATTAAGGATAAAGATAATAGGATCGATGAGCTAGAAGAGAATCTTAAACAGGCCGAAATCCGCGAGGAGCAATACAGGAAGGCTATTGAAAAGCTGTTTAACGGCGGTGAACTTATCGAGATCGTGACTCACAGGACTGACGAGGTACCGGACAGATCATTAACCCGTTCAGAGGAGTTACAGGAGGAACTTGAGGCCCAGGGATTCGATATTCGGCATGTAGAGGAGGTTGAGGCCGTTGAAATGGAGCGGTATGCTGTGGTCGAAGAGTTTCCTAAAGCTAAAAACTTCCGGAAAGTAATAGATGAATACCGGGAGTCGAGATAGAAGTGTTTACAACAGCAGAACTTACGGACCGCCAGAGAAAACTGAACAAGACCTTCTTATTCATGCTAAAACTTCTGGCAGCAGGAGGAATCTTCCAGCTAATACTGCATATCTACCCTGATACAACAGGCCTGCAGGTCGCATTAGCTCAGCAAATACACGCAATCACGGGTTTCTTCGGAATGAACTTCCAGCAACAGGGCATCTACCTGATAAGTGACTCGGCCCGGTACTACATTACACAGGACTGCCTCGGCTGGAAATCAATGGCCATGTTCACAGGCCTAGTTTTCGCAGGATCAACAAAATTCAGGAAACACCTCAAATACATCTTCGCAGGAGTAGTCGTAATCTACGCAGCTAATATCGTAAGAATAATCACTACACTCTACCTGAGTGAGGCAGGAATAATTTCATTCGATGTAATCCACGGAATAATGTGGAAATGGGGCCTCACCGCCCTGGTGCTTGTCATGTGGCTAGCCTGGTACAACTTCGCTGAGATAGAGGAAGAGGCTCATGTAATTGAAAGAGAGATAAAGTCAGCGGCCTCCAACCTGAAATCAGAAGATTCCGGCGATGAATAAGAAGCCAGCACCGAATAAATCAGTCAGTAACAGGGCCAGGACGAAAACCGGCATGAAAGGCACTCCTTCACGAATCTCGAACTCTTCCTCATCAATCTCTTCAATATCTTCTTCTGTAAGGCCTACGATTTTCTCTCCGAATCCCTGGCCTGGTGCTGCGACATCGCCTGCCTCAAGCTTTTCGCTGCTGACAGTCCTGTAGAAGGCCTCGTCCTGTACCACTTCAAGGAATCTTGACAGCAGCACCATGAAGATGAAGATCCCTGTGAAGACAAGTGCTGGCATCTGCTGGAAATGCAGGAAGACCGCGAATACTCCAAGCGCCGCGAGTTCAAGGCCTATCCTCTCTTTCTCCTCTTTTAGAGTCTCCAGTGTTTTGCTGTAGACCTCTGGGTTCTGGATGCTCTTGTAGATAGTGAATCCCATGACGTAGATGAAGCCTGCTATCGCAATGTTGACGAACAGGTTGAGAGGGCCGAGGATGGACGCGGTTCCTGCGTACGGTGCTCCGAATCCGAGAGCGCTTAGAGCGAATGCGTCGGCTCCTCCCCACATTCCTCTGAAGTAGGCCGTCCAGCCAAGTACTGAGAAGATAAGGCCGGTGACCAGCGAGTAGAAAAGCGGTTCTCCGATTCCTGCAGCTACCGTGGCGAGGCCCTGGATCGAGGCCATTGCGGTAACTCCGTTGACCGAGATGTAACTTAGTATTATTTCCGGCTGTAGAGGCCTTGATGCCAGGAAATGCAGCATTATGCCTCCGATAACCGCTGTCGCGCAGAAGACGTCGGGTACATCGGTTGTATCAAGGTCGAAAAGCGAGGCTACGAAAAGCATTGAGAAGGTCAGTGCGTGGGACAGAAATACGAATACCATGAACTTGATTTAAATTCCGGAAGTTAAAAATTAACTACTGTGAAAAAGAAGCAGCAACTTCTCGCTGATCCCGCGGTCAGCACTTTCTACCGGAAAACACTGGAGCAGAGCCCGGAAGAACTGGACGAGCTCTGCGACAGTATCGGTGTTCATAGGCAGAGAGCGAAGAACTGGATGCAGGAACTGGAAAAAGAAGGCCTCGTCTCTGTAGAGAGAAAAGAGGACCGTATATATGTCAAGGTTGATGAGGAGAATATTGAGGCCCTGAACTCGTTCGCCTCAAACCTTCAGAATGATTTCTCCTCCGAGTTACAGAAGTGGGATGAAAGGTTGAGTCAGGCGGCTAACGAATTAGTCAGGATGAAGGATGTCGTCGATGATGAAGATGTTCGACAGGACTTCGACGAGAAGCTCGCAGAGTTGAAGGATTCCAGCGAGGATATCGACATCGAGGCCCTGAAGTCTCTGAGTAATGTGGAGAGTTTCCTGGGTCACGGCGAGATCGCGCGGGAAGAGCTTCATGTCTTCCATAGAAAGTTCAAAGTTCTGGAGAAGATTCAGGGATTCTGAGTTCGCTGCGGTATTAGGTTTAAAAAGTTCGTCGATTCCTTTACCTGTATGACAGTCTACACATTTTCAGGAGAAATCAGTCTTGGACGAAGCACCCACGGCTTTGAGAAAGATGTCGAGGGAGAGTCCGAGAGCCACGCTAAAGAGAACCTTTACGCAGAGCTTGGAAGCGAGCATTCTATTTCACGCGGAAAAATCAGTATCGAAGACTTAGAAGAAAAAGAGTGAATACTATTATGGCAAATCAACAGGAACAGATGCAGAAGTACCAGCAGCTCCAGCAGCAGATGGAGCAGATTCAGGACTACATGGAAGAAGTAGAAGAGAAAACAGAAGAGATAAAACAGAGTATTGAAGGAGTAGAAGGCCTTGAAGAAGCTGAAGAAGGAAGCGAAATTCTCGCACCTATCGGAGAGGCCGCATACGTAAAGGCCGAACTGAAGGATACCGAGAAAGTAATGGTCAACATCGGCGGAGGAACACACCAGGAGAAGTCCAGAGAAGGAGCAGTCGAAGCTCTTGAAGAGAAACAGGACAACCTGGAAGAGACTCAGGGAGAGCTTCAGCAGAACCTGCAACGTGTTCAGCAGCAACTTCAGCAGATCCAGCAGCAGCTTCAGCAACAGCAGCAACATGCTCAGCAGGAAGAATAAAAACTTCCTCACATATTTCTTTCCTATTAACTAACTGAAGGCCTATGCTAGAAAAATTCAAAGACTCAGTCAAGGATTTCTCATCCAGCGTAAAGAGCAAGGTAGCGGAGAAAGAGCTTGATGAAGAGACTCTCAACCCGCTTCTCGAAGATCTCAGACTTCAGCTCCTGCAGAACAATGTTTCACTTGAAGCAGCAGAGGCCATAGAGGAAGAACTACGAGAGAAACTTCTTGGCCAGGAAGTCGGCAGAGGAAAAGTACAGGAAACAGTCGACGAGGCCGTTGAAGAAGTACTTCTCGAATTACTTGATGACAGCTTCGACTTCGAAAAGGAGGTTGAGGAGGCCGAGAATCCTGCCACAGTATTCTTCATAGGATTTAACGGCTCAGGAAAGACTACCACTGTTGCCAAGATGGCTTCACTACTTGAAGATCGTGGAGTTGTCATGGGGGCCGGTGATACATTCAGAGCGGCCTCTATCGAGCAGCTGGAGGAACACGGCGATAACCTCGGTGTAAAAGTTATTTCTCACGAGTATGAGTCCGATCCAGCAGCTGTAGGATATGATACAGTGGAGCACGCAGAGAATGAAGGTAAGGTTGCGCTGGTTGATACTGCAGGAAGATCCCATGCTGACAAGAACCTGATGAACGAACTGGATAAAATGATCCGGGTTAACGAACCGGATATTACTTTCCTGGTGGTCGATGCACTGGCTGGAAACGACGTGCTGGAACAGGCAGAGGCCTACGAAGGAATGTTTGATGCTGTTATCGTTACAAAGATGGATGTAGATGAAAACGGCGGCGCGATTATCTCGATCAGCGAGAGATCAGGTAAACCGGTAGCTTTCCTTGGCACAGGCCAGGACTACGGAGATATCGAAGAGTTCGATAAAGAAAGTTTTGTCGAAAGTGTTCTCGAGTGATTTCAGATATCAGGAAAGTAAGGAAAATTATTTTTTATTGAAGGGCCTTCTGGCGTTCCATCCTGTCTTCCATTGATTTCTCCAGTTCCTGGAGCTTGGATTTCAGTGGGGCCATGTCGTCTCCAAAGTCATCCATCTTTATCTGACGGCTTTTGCCCGAAGATCCTTCCTTTACCCTCTGTTTTCTCATTACGGAGAGCATGTGGTTGACTTCGGCGACAAGCTGTTCGTATTCCTTCATCTCTGCCTCAATGTACGAGATCTCCTCTTCGAACTCGTTTCTTAACTCATGCGTTACTTCTTCTTTAAGCTCGCTTTTCATCTGTTCCTTGTTGAGGCCAAACTTCCTGCGCACCGTTCTGTAAAACTTTTCCATGCCCATAACCATTACCTGTATTTACTCAATACTCGTAAAACTCTTTTAAGCTTTTTGAGTCTCGTCCTCTTCACCGCTTTCCTCAGGATTGAGATTGTTGGGAACGATAATCCCGAGGTTGTCGAACTGATCCTGCTGGTAGAAACGGGCCGTTACTGCTCCAAGAACTGCGTCAAATTCTTCAGAAGAATGAATATCACCGGTTTCAAGGCCGAAAGAACTCAGGCCGTCATCGTTGTGAATCGCAAGTTCCTCGGCGGTAATACTCGGCTCGAAACGGATGAATTCAGGCATATCAGGGCCTAGACTCTGCTGGCAGCCCGCCTTCAAGGCCTCGAATCTCTTCACAAGCTCTGATTCGTGCGATAGAGGTGTGAATATGTGGCCTTCCTCTCTGAGCTCTTCCTCCTTCTTGCTGAATTCTTTGATGCTGGTCTTGTCGCTTGCGTTGACCGCAACAACTTCCGGCTTATGCTCATCTAGAAGCTCTATAATTTCTTCGTTGCTTTCAACGCTATAGGTTTCAAGTTCTTCGTCCAGGAAAGCAACGCCACAATCCTCTCTTGGTTCATCTTTCAGTACAATACCTGCTATCATCTGAAAACACCTGTAGTACCTGCTTTAGTATTCA
>Ga0102936_1000364_pt1 | contig 17709 bp, 17 predicted proteins | sample SalPon2_A_H2O_MG_FD_78502 | JGI IMG/M metagenome (GOLD analysis project Ga0102936, IMG submission 78502) | Salt pond water microbial communities from South San Francisco under conditions of wetland restoration - Salt Pond MetaG R2_A_H2O_MG | ecosystem: Environmental > Aquatic > Non-marine Saline...
CGAACCTCGCGGGCGTCCCCTCGGTGGTCTATGGCCTCCTCGGGCTCGGCATCTTCGTCAACATTCGGGTCGACGTCGGCCCGGTGGTGTACGCCGGCCTCGGTGCCGGGACGGTGCTCGCAGGTGCGCTGACGCTCTCGCTTCTCATCCTCCCCATCGTCGTTATCTCCGCACAGGAGGCCATCCGCTCGGTGCCCGACTCCCTGCGGCAGGCCGCCTACGGGATGGGGGCGACCCGGTGGCAGACCATCCGTAGCGTGGTCATCCCGCGGTCGCTGCCCGGCATCCTGACCGGAACGATTCTGGCGCTGGGTCGGGCCATCGGCGAGACGGCACCGCTCATCATGATTGCCGCGGCGGACACGCGCTACTCCCCGCCCGGCGGACTGTTCGAGCGACTGACTGCCATGCCGATGCAGATTTACACGTGGGCGTTCCTGCCACAGGACGCCTTCCGCTACGGCGTCGTCGCGGCCGGCGTCGTCACCTTGCTCATCGTCTTGCTGTCGATGAACAGCGTGGCAATTCTCGTTCGGAACAAATACCAACAGGAGGCGTACTAATGACAACAGAGGACATGGCGACAGAACAGGACACGACGGCCGACGACGACGGGACAGATTCGCTGATAACCACCGACCCCGGCAAAGGCGGCCTCGACGAGAACGCCGACAGCGGAACGGTCGCGAGCGCGGGGACGGTCATCGAATCCCGCGACCTCGACGTGTTCTACGGCGAAACCCGAGCGCTCCAAGACATCGCTCTCCAGATTCCAGAGAACCAAGTCACGGCGATGATTGGGCCGTCGGGCTGTGGGAAATCCACCTTCCTGCGGTGTATCAACCGCATGAACGACCTCATCGACATCTGCCGCGTCGAGGGTGAGTTGACGTTCAGCGGCAAGAACGTCTACGACGACGACGTCGACCCCGTCGCCCTGCGCCGCCGAATCGGCATGGTGTTCCAACATCCCAACCCGTTCCCCAAGTCCATCTACGACAACGTCGCCTACGGCCTGCGAACGCAGGACAAGACCGACGACATGGACGAAGTCATCGAGGAGTCGTTGAAGAAGGCTGCCCTGTGGGACGAGGTCAAAGACCGTCTCGACGATTCCGCGCTCGACCTCTCGGGCGGGCAACAACAACGCCTCTGTATCGCCCGCGCCATCGCTGTCGACCCGGAAGTCGTCCTGATGGACGAACCCGCCTCCGCGCTCGACCCAATCGCGACTTCCCAAATCGAAGACCTCATCGAAGATCTCGCGGAGGAGTACACAGTCGTCATTGTCACCCACAACATGCAACAGGCCGCCCGGATTTCGGATAAGACCGCCGTCTTCCTCACCGGCGGTGAACTCGTCGAGTTCGACGACACCGACAAAATCTTCGAGAACCCCGAGAGCGAGCGCGTCGAGGACTACATCACCGGGAAGTTCGGCTAGTCTGTCGTCGCTATGCTGCTCGTGCTGCGCTAGCACTCGTGTCTGAGAGCGAGAGCGCTCCGACCAACTCCTACCCGGCGCTGTTTGACCGGCCCGCCAGGGCTTTCTGGCTGTCCACTCGAACAACAGAGTCACTCTACGCTGGCTTCGGTGTCGATACCGTACACCTCGTGGGGCGTCTCGACGTGGGCGGTCCGCACGGCCTCTTCGTGGCCCTCCTGCAAGAGCCACCGGACGCGCCGGGGCACCGTCTTCGGTCCCAGCACGGCACCAGGGCGGTCGGGGTCGTCGATGTAGTCCGTCTCCATCAGGAACGGCTCGTCTTCCTCGATAGCAATCTCCAGTTCGTCCTTATCGGCGAGCACCGATTTCGTCGGCCCTTGCAGCCGCCCACCGGAATAGTGCTTGACGACCTGCCGGCGGTCCATACCGCGCTGTTCGGCCCACTGTGCGACTTCCTCGAAGTCCTCGCCGCCCTCGGTGTGGAGTTGCACGGCGAAGTCATCCTCGGCAGCGAGTTCGAAGGCGTGACACATCACGGCGTTCGAGGCGTCCCAGACGGCGTCGTCTACCTCGTAGTGTGGCCGGCCGGACTTGATAGCGAGTGCCGGGCCGTCAGTGACGTACCCGCCCGCCACGTCGAGGCCGGCCTGCATGATGTCGCGGGCTTCTTCGGGCGTGTAGCCGTCCTCGACAAGTTTCGAGATGAGTGCTGGATGCACGCCCAGTACGGGCCACGCTCGGCCCGGCAGCACGTCGGTGGCGTCCTCGACGGCTCCGACGGTGAGGTCGAACGTCTCCCGAAAGGCGGCCTCGTCGGTCGCGGCTTCGACGAGGTGCCACGACGGTTTGTTGAGCACCAGCAGGTGGGTGCCGCCGTGGTCGACGAACGCCTCGACCGCTTCGGTGTTACGCCCCTGTACCGGGTCCAGATGCAAGTGGTTGTCCAGTACCGGCGTCTCCTCGATGTCCATACTCGGGGTCGGGGTTCCCCGGAGAAAAACAGTGCTACTCACGACCCGTCCCCGGTCGTCCGGCGACCGCTCGTTTCACTCGGGGTCTCTTACTCTACGTCGGCCGACAGCGACAGTCCGTCGTGGGCGGCGTTCTGGAGCGCGTCGGATTTCCCGTGTTCGCCCGGCGCGAGCGCGACGGTCCGGACGCCGTTGCGGGCGGCTACCTCCAGCGCCGGCTTGAAGTCCGTATCACGGGAGGCGACGACGAGTGTCTCGATTCGGCCGCTGGCGACGGTCTCCGTCGCGTCGACCGCGAGGCGCACGTCCACGTCGCCGCTCGTCGTGACGACCTCGAACCCGCGGGCTTCGCCGGCCTGAATCAGGCCCGGCGAGGCGTTCTCGTCGAGGTACAGTCGCGTCACGGTGAGCGGCCCATAGGACTCCGCGATGGTCCGCACGTCGTCTAAGTCCACGTCGAACTCGCTGCGGAGGACGTTCGGCCCGTCGACGTACAGACCGACCCCCTCGCTCTCGTCACGAAACCGACTTAGAAGGTCCATACCGTCATCTCGCCGGCAGTCGGGTTTAGCTCTGATGGTTCGACTCTCGAACCCGTGTATATCGTATCACGCTATAGAGAACTGCGACTGGCACCCCCGACGATATGTTCGACCCTCGTCAAAGGTTTATATTACCACGGGGGTGCAAGCGGTCCCATAGCATGCATGGATGTTAGCTTCGTAGATACGTTGAGAGCGGAGCCATCGGAGACGCTGTGGGCGTACGACGCCGGTGTTACCGAACTGCCCGTGCCGGCGGCCAACGAGAGAGTGGCCGACGCATCGGGGCTTTCGACGATAGTATCCAAACTCTCGACGCCTGTGTTCGGCGGTCTCTTCCCCGGGGTTGAGATAGCAAACGCCGGATACCCCCAGACAGTCATCGCCGGCCGGGCCGGGACAGCATGACGTCACCGGACCACCGTATCCAAGTCCTGTACGAACTCTCTCTCTCCGTCGGCTCCGAGGGCAACCTGACCGAGACGGCCCGAAGTGCGCTGTCGGCGTACCTCCGGAAGCTGAACTGCTCAGCCGGTGCGGTGTTCGAACGCCGGGCGACCCGAGACAGTGTGACCTACGACACAGTGACGATGATTCCTTCGAAAGCGGACCGCTGTGACGGGCTACGACCCGCGATAGCGCGACTCCCCGAGACGAGCGCCGACGAGGAGTCGTTTCGCGCGTCGCTGCCTGTGACCGAAGCGGTCGGTGGAGCCGCGACGTACTACCTGATGGACTTACCGGAGTTTGGGGTGCTGGCTCTCGTGGCGGGGAAACAGGCGCTCGACAGCCAAACCGTCGCGGCCCTCGGACCGCTGAACGAGAAGCTGGCGACGGCCTGTCGGGGCGAGCGCTACGAGCACCGACTCCGGGCCGAACGGGACCGCTTCGAGGCCATCTTCACGACCATCGACGAACCGCTCGTGAGCGTCCGCCGGCAAGACGGCGACTGTCGCGTCCAACGCATCAACCCCGCCTTCGAGTCCACCTTCGGCTGTGCGGAAGGCGAAGCGATCGACCGACCGCTGTCATCGGTGCTCGGACCGGCACCGACCGGCGGCGAGACGCTGCCGCCGCTCGACGGCGAGGCGCTGACGACGAAGATACGGCGTGCGACGACCGAAGGAACCGGCGAGTTTCTCGTCCGTTCGACGCCGATATCGCCCGACAGCGACGGGTCGGAGTCGTTGGTCTTGTTCGTCGACATCACCGAGGCAGCCACCCGCCAGCGCCGCCTCGAACGGTTCCACGAGGTGACGAAGGCACTGTCTCGAATCCTCCGGCACAACATCCGCAACGACCTGACGGTGATTCAGGCGTTGGCCGAGCGGATTCGTGACGATACAGAGGGCCCGCCGGCCGAGGACGCCCGGGCCATCCTCCGTAAGAGCGAACAGCTGGCGTCGACGGCCGAGAAGGCCCGTGAGATGCGGGAGTTGGTGGCGACGCGGGACCGCGAGCCGTCGGTGCCACTCGACGCGGCGATTACCGACGCCATCGATGCCGTACGACGGGCGTTCCCCGGCGGCGACATCACCGTCGACATCGACGTGCCCGACGGTACGACGACGTTCCCGTCTATCGGTATCGCGGTTCGACATCTCGTCGAGAACGGTATCGAACACCACGACGCGACTATCAACGGTTCCGTCGACGCGTACGCGGACGAGCCCCCCCGTGTGGCCGTCTCTGTCACCGCGGCCGAGGGTGACGCCGTCATCACGGTCCGGGACAACGGCCCCGGTATTCCCGAGTCGGAAGTCGCGATACTCGAACGCGGGACCGAGACGCCGCTCGAACACGGGACCGGTGCCGGCCTCTGGATTGTCGGGCAGATAATCGACTACTGTGACGCGACGATCGCGTTCTCGCGGACGGACGGGACGACGGCGACGATACGCGTCCCGAACTGACGCGCTGGCTGTTCTCGCCGATTTACAGCCGTCAAGCGGTCGCTCGGCCGTCTCTGTGTGGCGGGTCGGCGTTCGACTATCTATTTGATATCGCGTATTTCGATTTATCAGTCCGCGTCGAAACCGGCGGCTGAAGGCCAAACAGTAAACCCGGCCGACCCGAGGAGTCACGCATGCGAGAATCGCCACTGGCGGGGGTCCACGCCGACGCCAAACGCACCGACTTCGGCGGGTGGGAGATGCCCGTCGAGTTCGACTCCATTCGGACCGAACACGCGGCCGTCCGGAACGACGCCGGAAAGTTCGACGTCTCTCATATGGGGCAACTCACGGTTACGGGGCCCGACGCACTGGAACTCACACAGCGGCTGACGACCAACGACGTGTCGGCGCTCGGCCCCGGCCACGCCCAGTACTCGGCTATCACCACCGCGGACGGAGTCATACTAGACGACACCGTGGTTTACCGCTTCCCGGTCGGCACCGACGACGACTACCTGTTCATCCCGAACGCGGGCCACGACGCGGAGATGACCGACCGATGGCGCGAGCATCGCGAGGTGTGGGGACTGGACGCGACGGTCGAAAACCGTACTGAGGCGTACGCGATGGTCGCGGTCCAAGGCCCGGAGTCACCTGCGCTCCTCGCCGCAGCGACGACCGTCGACGTAGACGGGTTGGACCGCTTCGAACTCGCACGCGGCGAGGTGGTCGGTGTCGGTTCGGCGGCGGGCGTCGACACGCTCGTCGCGCGAACGGGATACACGGGCGAGGACGGATTCGAGATACTCTGTCCGTGGGACGAGGCGGCGACGGTCTGGACGGCGCTCGACTGCCAGCCCTGCGGCCTCGGCGCCCGGGATACCTTACGGTTAGAGATGGGGTTCCTGCTCTCGGGCGAGGAGTTCCACCCGACCGAGGAGTCACGCACCCCCTACGAGGCCGGTATCGGCTGGACAGTTGCGCTCGACACCGAATTCGTGGGGCGAGACGCGCTGGTCGCCGCCGAGCGCGATGGGCCGGGCGAACGGCTCGTGGGACTGGAACTGACCGAGCGCGGGATTGCCCGGCACGGCCACGAGGTACGGTCGCCCGAAGGGGACACAATCGGTCACGTCACCAGTGGGACGATGAGCCCCACACTCGGGGTCCCAATCGCGCTGGCGTACGTTCCCTCCGGATACGCCGAGCCCGGCATCGACCTGCGGGTGGTCGTCCGCGGCGAACCGAAGAACGCACGTACCCGGGCGACGCCATTCGTAAGTAGATGACATTCGACGTACCTGCGGACCGCCGATACTTACCGTCCCACGAGTGGGTCCGCGACGACGCGGACACCGTCCGTATCGGCATCACCGACTTCGCACAGGACGAACTGGGCGACGTAGTTTTCGTCGAACTCCCCGAGGCGGGCGAGGATATCGCCGCGGGTGAAGCGTTCGGCGTCGTCGAGTCCATCAAGGCTGTCTCGGACATCTACGCACCCGTCTCGGGCACGGTGACAGCGGTCAACGACGACCTGTTCGACCAGCCCGAACTGGTCAACGGCGACCCCTTCGGTGACGGGTGGATGCTCGACGTGGAACCTACCGACGAGAGCGACTTCGACGACTTACTCGACGCCGCCGCGTACCGAGACCAAATCGAGTAACCCACTCGATTCGACGGGCCGAACGCGAGATGGCCGAAGCGGGATAATCATATGCGCCGGACCGCTACGTTCTGACAGCTATGTTCCTCTACGGGACCGGCAGCTCTCGCCCGATAGTCCATCCATGACAAGCCCATACGCCCCACACACCGACGTAGAGACCGACGCGATGCTCGACCGACTGGGCGTCGACGACGTAGAGGCGTTGTTCGACGTGCCCGACGGTGTCGCGTTCGACGGTGAGTTCGGTATCGATGCCCGCGGCGAACGCACGACGCGTCGCGAGGCGGCCAAGTTACTTCGCCGGAACACCGACCTGACCGAGTTTCTCGGGCGCGGGCACTACGCCCACTACGTCCCGTCCGTGGTCGACGACCTCGCGGGCCGCTCTGAGTTCCTGACCTCCTACACCCAGTACCAACCCGAGGTCGCACAAGGGTTCCTGCAGGCGCTGTTCGAGTACCAGTCGATGCTGGTCGAACTGACCGGCCTCGACGTGGCCAACTGCTCGATGTACGACGAGGCGACGGCACTCGGGGAGGCCGCGACGCTCGCCCAGCGCGTTCGGTCCGTGTCGGGCGACCGAATACTCGTGCCCGCGCAGCTGCGCGAGGGCAAGCGCGAGGTGTTGGCGAACTACGCCGACGGACCGGCCCTCGTCGTCGAATCCTACCCGATGGCAGACGGGCAGGCGGACGTGGACGCGCTGGCCGAGCAAGTCGACGCGGACGCAGCGATGGTGTACGCCGAGACGCCGACGGTTCGGGGGCTAATCGAAGAGCGACTCGCCGCCGTCGGAGAAATCGCGGCCGACCACGACGCCTTGTTCTGTTTGGGGTCGGACCCGGTGGCTCTTGCCCTGCTGGAACGGCCCGCCGACGTGGGGGCCGACGTGGTCGTCGGTGACGCCGCGTCGCTGGGGACCGGTACCGCCTACGGCTTTGGTCTCGGGATGTTCGCCACGCGCGAGGATTACCTCCGGCAGGTGCCCGGCCGACTCGTCGGGGCCGGCGAGGATAGCGACGGACGGCGCGCGTACACCCTGACGCTCCAGACCCGCGAGCAACACATCCGCAAGGAGCGGGCCACCTCGAACATCTGTACGAATCAGGCGTGGGTCGCGTTGCGGGCGGCGATGCACGCTGCGTGGCTCGGCCCGCAGGGTCTCGTCGACCTCGCGGAGGACTGTGTGACCCGCGCCCGCGACCTCGCCGGCCACCTAGACGACATCGTCGGCGTGCAGGCCCCGGTCCACGACGGCCACCACTTCCGGGAGTTCGTCGCCCACACCGACCAGCCCGCCCACGCGGTCGTCTCCGACCTCGCCCGGCAGGGCTATGCGGTCCACGCCATCGACGAGCACCTGATACAGGTAGCGACAACTGAAGTGACCGCTGACGCCGAAGACGGCTTCGTCCGGGCGCTCGCGGAGGTGGCGCGATGACGAGATACAACCAAGCTAGCTGGGAGGACGACGACGCGCGCTACGAACCGCTGCTCTCGGAGAAGGCTACTCGCGCCGTCAACGTCGACGCAGACGCTTTGCCCGACGACCTGACGCGCGACTCGCTCGAACTGCCCGACCCCGCAGAGCCGGCACTGGCTCGTCACTACACGCGGCTCTCTCAGATGAACTACGGCGTCGAGAGCGGGCCGTTCCCGCTTGGCTCGTGTACGATGAAGTACAACCCATCGTTCACCGAAGACATCGCGGGCCTCGACGCGGCGGCGGTCCACCCGGACCGGCCCGACGACACCGTCCAAGGGACGCTCGCGCTCTGTCACCGCTTGCAGGACTATCTCGGGCGCATCGGCGGGATGGACGCAGTGACACTCCAGCCGCCTGCCGGCGCGGCCGGGGAGTTCACTGGCATCCAAATCGCGAAGGCCTATCACCAGCACAACGGCGACCCGCGCTCGGAGGTCGTCGTTCCCGCCTCGGCCCACGGCACGAACTTCGCCACCGCGGCGATGGCCGGATACGACGTGGTGGAACTACCGAGCGGCAACGACGGCCGCGTGGATATCGACGCGCTGGACGCGGCCGTCGGCGAGGAGACGGCGGCGCTGATGCTCACCAACCCCAACACGCTCGGCCTCTTCGAGCGCGACATCGAGCGGATTGCCGATATCGTCCACGACGCTGGCGGCCTGTTGTACTACGATGGCGCGAACCTGAACGCCCTCTTGGGTCGAGCGCGTCCCGGCGACATGGGCTTCGACGTGATGCACTACAACGTCCACAAGACGTTTGCGACACCCCACGGCGGCGGCGGCCCCGGTGCGGGGCCGGTCGGTGTCACCGCCGACCTCGCCCCGTTCCTACCCGACCCGCACGTCCGAGAACGCAGTGGCGGCCCGGACGACAACCGCGGGGACTTCGAGTATTACACCCCAGACCGCTCCATCGGCAAGGTCCACGGTTACTACGGCAACTGGCCGGTCCTCGTAAAAGCCTTTGCGTACATCGCCCGTCTCGGGGATTCGGGGCTGGCCGACGCCAGCGCGAAGGCCGTCTTGAACGCCAACTATCTGGCCGAGCGAATCCCCTACGAGGTTCCGTTCGGCCCGTTCCACCACGAGTTCGTCGCCAGTGCGGCTCCCCAAGACGCCGCCGACGCCGCGAAACGGATGTTGGACTACGGCGTCCACCCGCCGACGACGAAGTGGCCGGAAATCGTCGACGAGGCGCTGATGACCGAACCCACGGAAGGCGAGAGCAAGCGCTCGCTGGACCACCTCGCGGCGGCCTTTCGTGCCGTCCACGGCGAGGACGACGCGACGCTGTCGACCGCGCCCGAGCGGACCGCCGCCGCACGTATCGATCAAGTGAGCGCGGCCCGTGAACCGCGCCTCTCGTGGCAGGCGCTCGGTTCTGAGCGCTGATAATACCAACCCTCAATTTATGTACCCGTAGCAGTCAGTTCCGGTATACCTACGCGCATGTCCGAGCAGGCAGCCGTCCTCCACGTTCGCCCCGACTCCGCCACAGACCGTAGTGTGTCACGTACGCTCCCGGCCCAATCGGATTGGTCGGTGCACACGGTCGGCTCACGGGAGGCGGCCCTCGACGGGCTCTCGGTGCGTGCCATCGACTGCGTCGTCTGTGACCACGCGCCCGAGGCGGGCCTCAACGCACTCGCGGTCCTCGAAGCGATTCGAGACGAGTATCCGATGGTGCCCGTCCTCCTCTGTACCGACCGACCCGACGGGTTGGTCGCCGCCGAGGCGACGCGTCTCGGCGTGACGGAGTACGTTCCGACGAGCGACTACGACGTCGCGGACCGACTGCGAACGCTGCTTGGCGAGTCGGCCGCCACCTCCCCGCCGCCGTCGCTCTCGGAGTCCTACGAGGCGCCCGCCAGCAACCTCCCGGCGTCTGTCATCACCATCGACTCGGACTCCCACATCACGTATGCAAACGAAGACGCCGCCGAACTGACCGGCTACGACCGCTCGACGCTGGTCGGCATGTCCTTCACCGAGTTGCTGCCCGACTCGCCCGGGAGACAGCACGCCGAGAGGCTCGGGGACTACCTCGATAGCGGCGAACGGACCGGCGACTGGGAGTCCCTCGAGTTCCCGCTGCTGACGGCCAGCGGCGAGTCGATAACCGCCGCCGTCTCCTTCGAGGAATTCAATCGCGACGGGCGGTGGTACTGTACTGGGGTCGTTCGGGACCTCTCCGAACGGAAGGACCGCGAACAGCAGTTGGCAGAGACGAACCGCCGACTCGACCTCGCGCTCGACGGCACCGACACCGGCGTCTACGAGTGGGACCTCGGCACCGGCAAAGTCGTCTGGGACGAGGCGACCGCCGACCTCTTCGATACGACGCCCGAGGAGTTCGACGGCACCGCCGAGACGTTCCACAAGTACGTCTACCCCGACGACCGCCCGAAACTGGTGGCCGCCTTAGAGACGGCCCGGGAACGTGACGAGCAGTTCGAAGCGGAGTTCCGGACACTCGTCGACGGGGAGCAACGTTGGATATTCACTAGCGGTGTCGTCGAGGACCGCGACGACGCGCCGCGTCTCGTCGCCATCGCGAGCGATATCACCGAGCAAAAGGGTAAAGAACGCGAACTCAGGCGGAACAACGAGTCGCTCCAGCAGTTGACCGAACTGGCCGCCGCCGACGACCTCTCGGAATCCGAGGTCATCGACCGCGTCCTCGAACTCGGGGCCGAGCGCTTGGACCTCTCGCTTGGCTATCTGAGCCGTATCGAAGACACCGAGTATGAGGTCGTCGCAGTGGTTGGCGACCACGATGTGATAGGTGAAGGCGTGACCACCGACCTGTCGAACACGTACTGCCGGCGGGTGGTCGACCAAGAGGACATCTACGGTGTCACCAATACCGCCGAGGAGGGATGGGGCAATGACATGGCCTACCAGATGTCGGGTATCGCCTGCTATCTCGGCGGAGAGGTGGTCGTCGACGGCGAACGCTACGGGACGCTCTGCTTCGCCGACGACGAACCACGCTCTGAGCCGTTTTCGGCGGCCGAACGGACCTACGCGCGCCTGCTCTCTGAGTGGGTCAGTTGGGAACTCGAACGCCGACAGCGCAAGACCGCCCTCGAACAGTACGAAGACGTCATCGAGGCGGTCGACGACGGCGTCTACGCCCTCGACGAGACGGGCCACTTCGAACTCGTCAACGACGCGATGGAAGACCTCTCCGGCTACGACGCCCACGAACTGCTGGGCGAACACACGAGCTACATCAAGCCGGACGCGGTGGTCGACCGGGCCGAGTCAGTCGTCCGGTCGATGATATTCGACGAGCGCGACGACGACGAGGAGACCTTCGAGTTGGCGATACAACGCGCCGACGGGACGGCGTTCCCCGCCGAAGACCACATGACGCTCCTGTGGGACGACGCCGGCGAGCGCTTCGAGGGGACGGCGGGCATCATCCGCGACATCACCGAACGGAAAGAACGGGAAACCGAACTCCGGGAGGCCCGTGAGCGCATCGAGCGCATCCTCCGGCGCATCGGTGACGCCTTCTTCGCCGTCGACGAGGACTGGACGATTACCTACTGGAACAGCCGTGCCGCCGAGGTGTTGGGCCGGCCCGCCGAGGAGGTGATGGGCGAAGACCTCTGGGAGATGCTCCCCGAGGCCGTCGGCTCGGCCTTCGACGACGCCTATCACGAGGCAATGGAGACCCAACAGCCGGTCATCTTCGAGGAGTACTACCCGCCAATCGAGCGGTGGTTCCGCGTCACCGCCTACCCCGACCCGGACGGGCTATCGGTGTACTTCCACGACATCACCGACGAGAAAGAGCGCGACCGGCGGCTCTCGGGGCTACTGGAGACGACGCGGTCGCTGATGCAGGCACAGACGCCCGAAGCGGTCGCGGAGACGGTCATCGAGGCCGCCGAGACGGAGTTGGAGTTCGACCTCAACCTCGTGCGGTTGTACGACGAGGAGACGGAGACGCTCCGTCCGGTCGCCGCCTCCGACGACGTGCCGGACCGGCCGGTGTACGACGCAGACAAGAGTTTCCCGGGCGAGGCGTTCCAGCGCGGCGAGACGATTCGTGTCGACGATTTCGACCGTATCCAGAACTTCGACAACGACAACGCACAGGCCGCGATGTACGTCCCAGTGGGCGACCACGGCGTGTTGAGTGTCGCCGTGACCGACGCCGAGCGGTTCGAGGACGCCGACGAGTCGGTGGCCGAGATTCTCGCCTCGAACGCCGCAGCGGCACTGGACCGCGTCGAACGCGAACAGGACCTGCTCCGTTACGAGACGGTCATCGAGAACGTCCGCGATATGGTGTACGTCCTCGACGGGGAGGGAACCTTCCAACTAGTCACCGAACCGCTGGCCGAGTGGCTCGGCTACGAGCGCTCGGAGCTTCGGGGTCGTCACCCACGGGCCGTCCTCGACGAGCAGTCCGTGACCGCGTTCACCGAACAGATACGCGAACTCCGCGGCATCGAGGACGAAGAGACGATACAGATGGAGACGACGCTGTTGACTGCCGACGGCGTCGAGCGGCCCGCCGAAATCGAGGTGTCGCTACTGGACGACGACGTGTTCCGCGGCACTGCCGGCGTCGTCCGCGACCTGACGGACCTCCACCGGACCCAAGAGGAACTGCGTGACGAACGGGACCGCTTCTCGTATCTGTTCAACAACCTTCCGGACGCCGTCGTCGAGACGGAAGTGACCGACGACGAGGTCTTGGTCCGGTCGGTCAACCCCGCCTTCACCGACGTGTTCGGCCTCGACCACACGGAGGTACTCGACAGCGAACTCGACGAGACACTCTTGCCGCCAGCCGACGACGCCGAGCACGAGGTCGAGCGCCTGATGGACCGCGACACCGAGGGCGAGACGCTGCAGGCGGAACTTCGCCGCCGGACCCCCAACGGCTATCGGGACTTCCTCTTTCGCGGTATCCCGTACCGTCGAGACGACGGCCGTATCTGGAGTTTCGGCATCTACACCGACATCACCGAACAAAAAGAGCGCCAGCGCCGCTTGCAGGTGTTGAACCGCGTCCTTCGGCACAACCTCCGCAACGACCTCACGGTCGTGATGGGGTTGGCCGACGAACTGAACGACCGCGCCGACGACGACACGCTCGCCTCGCTGGTCGACCGCCTGCAACGGAAGGCCGGACAGATAGCGTCGCTCAGCGACCGGGCCCGCGAAATCGAGCGCTCGGTCCGGCGCGACGACGGCGACAGCACCCCCATCGACATCCCAGACGCGGTTCGCTCGCTCGTCGACACCTACGAACGGCAATACGACGTGGCTATCGACGTGTCACTGGCTGTCGACGGCGTCCGCGGGGCCGATGGTCGGTTCCGCCGCGTCGTCGGTGAGCTACTGGAAAACAGCATCGAACACGCCGGCGAGGAGCCCGACATCTCGGTCATCGTCGAGCCGTCTCCCGGCACCATCTCGGTCACTATCGCCGACGACGGGCCCGGTATTCCCGACCACGAACTCGCCGTCGTCACCGGCGACGACCCCATCACGCAGTTGAGCCACGGCAGCGGGCTGGGCTTGTGGCTCGTCATCTGGGTAGTCGAATCCTACGGCGGGACGGTGCGGTTCCACGACGGTGGGACGGCGGTCACGCTTGAGATTCCCCGCCTCGACCGATAAACAGCCGGCGACGCTACGTCGCCGCGCGGATGCGCTGTGCGAGTTCGGTGTACTGCTCGGTCCCGGTCCCTTTCTGGACGAAGCCGGTGACGCCGACGTCGTCAGCCATCGGTTGGACGTCTTCGGGTTCGCGGGCACTGAACAGCAAGAACGGCAGGTCGACCGCTTGGTCGCGTATCTCTGTACACAGTTCCAGCCCGTCCAATCGGGGCATCTTGTAATCGCTGACGACCACGTCGTAGCCGCCGCCGACGGCCATCTGCAAGGCCTGCTCGGGGTCGGCTTCGCTCGTCACATCGAGGTCGTCCTCCTGTCCGAGAAACGTCTCGACGATGTCGAGTACGTCTCTGTCCTCGTCGACCAGAAGCACCTCGATACTCATGGTCCCGGCTACTCCGTTCTCGAATAAAAACTTACGGTCATCGAACCGCTTCGAGGTCGACACACGCCGTTCGGTCGACGGTCAGCCACGTCGACATCCGGGCGTCGCCGCCGGTCTCGGACGGGTACACGGTGCATCGGTCCGGTCCGTCGGTGTACCGAATGACAGTCAGTGCCAGTTCCACGTCGGGGCCCGGGGCGGCCGGCCGCTTGGCGCTCTCGGTATCTGGACTCATCCGATGGTTGTCACAGCACGCTCCCGGAGAAAAGGGCTGCTAAGACCACTCAATACCGCTATTGACCGCTCTATGCCGTCTGAGCGGTGTCGACCGCGCCGTCGATGCGGACGAAGCCGTAGTCACACTCGCCGCAGTGCCACTTGACCTTCGTTCCGAGATGCATCGTCGTGCTGGCGACCTTCCAGAACTGCGTGTACTCCTCACACTTCGGACAGTAGTGTTCGAGTTCGAGGCTCATAGACGCCTGTTGTGGGCAGACACAGTTGAAGCTCCCGGTTTCCCCAACACGCAAACCCCTCGGACACGTACGGTCGGTATGACAACGGCCGACAGTTCACGTCCGACCGCGCTCGCCGTCGACGCCGCGGCTCCGACGCCCGACGAGACCGTCACCGCGACGTTCGGGATGGGGTGTTTCTGGGGACCCGACGCCCGCTTTGGCGCGATGGACGGCGTCGTCCGAACGCGCGTAGGGTATGCCGGCGGTAGCGACCCCGACCCGACGTACTACTCGCTTGGCGACCACACCGAAGTCGTCCAAGTCGACTACGACCCCGACGTGCTCGACTACGGCGAGCTACTCGACGTCTTCTGGACGAACCACGACCCGTTTTCGACGCCGTACAAGCGCCAGTACCGCGGCGTCGTGTTGGTCCACGACGACGACCAGCGCGAGGCCGCCGCGGCGTCGAAGGACGCACTGGCAGCGCGAACCGGGAAGGCAGTCGAGACGCCGGTCGAGACGCTGTCGACGTTTACGCTCGCAGAGGACTACCACCAGAAGTACGAACTCCGTTCGACACCCGTCCTCGGTGACGAACTCGCCGACCGCTACGGGCCGGCCGTCGTCGACTCGACGGCCGCGACTCGGCTGAACGGCTTCGTCGCCGGCCACGGGTCGGACGACCAGCGCGCGGCGTTTCTGGCCGAGGTCGAACTGTCGCCCGCTGCGCTCTCGGAACTCAGACGACGGCTCTGAATCCTCGAACTGGGAGCACACGCCGCTTTGACGGCTGTCAGTCGCTCAGCGGCGGCCTCGCCCGAGTATCGCAGGCGATACACAGATAGCAATCCACATTAGGCGTCATTTCGTATCCCCCGAACATGAGCACGTCGCACGTGATTATCGGGGACGGTATCGCGGGAGCGTCCGCCGCCGAAACCATCCGGGAAGCCGACCCGGACGCAGCAGTGACCGTCATCACAGACGAAGGCGAAGCCCTCTACAACCGGATTCTCATCAAAGAGTTCGCCAAGGGCAAACTGCCCGAAGCGCCCATCTCAATCCACGAACCGGAGTGGTACGACGAGCGCGACATCGACCTCCAACTCAACACGCACGTCACGGATATCAAGCCGGTCGCCCACGAGATACACACGCATGAGGGCGAGACCTACGAGTACGACAAGCTGCTCGTCGCTACCGGCGGGACGCCCGCACAACTGCCCGTCGACAACAGCGACGCCGACGGCATCCACCACTTCTGGACGTTCCAAGACGCCCGCGGCATCCGCGAGCACGCCGAGGAGTCCGACCAAGGCATCATCGTCGGCGCGGGGCTGCTCGGCATCGACCTCGCGGCGGTGTGTGCCGCACAGGGTATCGACGCGAAGTACCTGATGCGCGGGGACCGCTGGTGGCGCTACGCGCTGTCGGGCGAGGGCGCGGAGATTATCCACGACGCCCTGCGCGAGAACGGCGTCGAACCGGTCTTCGATTCGGGCGTTGACCACTTCGAAGTCGACGACGACGGCCACGTCACCGGCGCCGTCGACCCCAACGGCGACTCGTTCGACGGCGATTGGGCCGGCGTCGCCATCGGGTTGGACTTCAACACCGAGTTCTTGGACGGTGCGGGTATCGAGGAGGACGGCGGCATCGTCGTCGACGAGTACATGCAGACCAGCGTCGAGGATATCTACGCCGCGGGCGACCTCACGAAGTACTACGACACCATCCTGCACTCTCAAGCCCAAAACGGCGCGTGGGGCTCCGCGAAGGAACAGGGGTCAGTCGCCGGCACGAACATGGTGGCCGACGCCGAAGAGCGGGAGTTCCGCTGGGTCTCCTCCTATTCGATTACGCACTTCGACTTCCCGTTCCTCTCGTTTGGCCACCCCACCCGCGGGGACGACGAGGCCGAACGGAAGTACTCCGACAGCGAGTGGCGGCGACTCGCCTTCGAGAACGGACAGCTCATCGGCGGCGTGCTCATCGGCGACCTCTCCCAGCAGTCCAAGTTCAAGAAGCTCATCCGCGAGGAACGACAGGTGGCAGACCAGAAGGAACTCCTCTTGAAGAAGGACGTCGACCTCGAAGAAGTGAAGGCCCAGACCGCCCCGCCGGCCGAATAAGTCAACTTCCACCGAGTTTTTGTATATCCGGAAAGAATATAGCGTATGCTCAGTCGCATTGGTCGGTTCGTTGCGGGACTACTGGGCGGAGACGCAAGCGATGTCGCCGACGGCGACGAGAGCGACGGCCACACCTTCGCGGGGTCTGCCCTCGACTGGTCGGTCGACTACAGCCACGAGCCCACGGGCAGCGCGGAGGCGAGCCGTGAGATGGCCCGAGTGCAAGAAAAAGCGGAGCTACTGGACGCGGCGGAGCGCCACCGGCGGTAGCCCAAAGCGACGCGCTTTTTTCGACCGGCAGCGGAGGGTCGGGTATGGATGGCGGCAGCGGCGACATGACACTCGCTTTCGACCTCGACGCGCTGAAGGAACTGGCGTATCCGGACAGCGTGTTCACCAATGCGCGCCAGTGGTCCGAGTACGTCGGCGTTATCTCCGAACAGCCGACGTACGTCGTGACGAACTTCACGCGCAAGCACCGCATCAGACAGGACTTCTTCTCCGGCCCGCGCGGGCGCGAGGAGAGCCTCGAAAACGTTCGCGAGCAGTTCGACACCGACCGCCACGTCTTCGTCGGGAGCGGCGAGGCCGACGCACAACTGGCCGAGGCAGTCAGCTGGGAGTTCCTCCCGGTCGAGGACGCCGCCGAGGCCGCCGACTGGGAACTGGGCGAACCGCAAGCGCCCGACGCGACGAGCGACGACACGGACGACGAAGCGCGCGACGACTGGCCGTAGCGGTCCTGCCTACGAGTAGTTGATTTTATTGTGTCCACGGCTGGAGAGTTCGGTATGTCCCTTGACGTCGGACAGGCCCTCCGAAGCGGTATCGACGACCTGACGAGCGAGACCGGCGTGCTCGTTGGGGCAGTGTTCCTCCTCTATAGCCTCGCTTCGCTCGTCGTCAATCAAAGCCTCGCGGCCGAGTTACTGGAGCGGGTGTTCGCGACCTACACCCCGGAGCAGCGGGAGGCTATCGAATCGTTCGGCGGCGGTGCGACTTCGACGCCGTTCGCGCTGGATATCGGCCTCCCGATAGTCGTCGTCCTCGTCGTCCTCGTCGCACTCGTC
>Ga0102936_1000369_pt1 | contig 17601 bp, 29 predicted proteins | sample SalPon2_A_H2O_MG_FD_78502 | JGI IMG/M metagenome (GOLD analysis project Ga0102936, IMG submission 78502) | Salt pond water microbial communities from South San Francisco under conditions of wetland restoration - Salt Pond MetaG R2_A_H2O_MG | ecosystem: Environmental > Aquatic > Non-marine Saline...
CTCGAAGGAAATGGTTGGACGATGGTAGAACCGCCGCTTGAACAAGATGGAGAGAGTGTCGTTGCTCGATTCAATGGAGAGCCTGTGAAGGCAGGCTTTCTCATGGATGTAATCGAGGAGAGCGAGACGACGTTCCACTCGCAGTACCGCTCGGGCCAGTATGACCTCGAAGTGAAGATTGACTTCGACATCGGTCGTGGACAGGTCAAGGTCACAGAGGCAGAGGGATACGATGAGTAGTCCACCTGAACTGACCATCGACGGTGCGGAGATGGAGTTGTTCGACGCTGATGACAAGCTGAGCCAGTCATCGATAAAGGCGAAGCTGGCGTGGGACAACCGGGACGCCGAGTATGTCCTTGTCTGGTGGCAGTCGCCGTTCTACATTGCGACCGAGAACGGTGGCTACTCGATGACGGCAGACCTGCTCGAACAGGTTCCAGACAATATCGAATCGTTCTGGATTGTCGATACCTCGCACAACGACGTGCTAAAGTACAAGCGAGAGTGGTACGAGGATTCGGACGTTCGTGCAGAAATCAGCCCTGATGACCCCAAATTCAAAAATGTTGCACCGGAGTTACAGTATGCGGTCGATACGAGCTATGCTGTCGAGGTCCACGACCTCAATAACGTGGAACTTCCCTGACATGAAGGTAGACGTGTACCTGAATCTCAACAGGGATTGCGTCTCTGTCAAGAGTCGAGAGTCTGAGACGTATGGGAAGGTCGTGTCGCACGAGCCGAAGGTACATCTCCGCGACGTGGAGTTCGTGGTGCAACCAGCAGGGCGAGAGAAGGGTAGAGAGCAGAAGGTCAAGAACGTCCACGCATTTGTTCGTGGCAAGTGGGACGAGAATGTGACCATCCACGATGGCGACTACGTGACGTACAATCCGTTCAGGCATGACCACTTTTACTCGCCGGAACTGGACGCCTACGTTGCCGAAGCGAGCGAAGTTGCTGTCACGAGAAAGGGTGCGTTTGCCAAAGATTTATCACCCCTCGACCCGAATAGGTAGATATGCCCGAAGTACTGGACGTTTCCCGAGACGACGAGACTGATGAGATAACGCAGTTTCTCGTCCTCGGTGACGATGGACAGCCAACGACGAAGGTCGCATCACCGGAGAACCTGCTCCTGTACGACCCTGCCGACGAGCTTCCGTTCGACGGAGGGATGTACGATTTCGTCACAGGTGACAGTGCCCTGCGCCTCTCGGACGATGTGACGGTCGGGCAGTCTGGAGACGAGTACTCCTACGTTCTCAGCGTCGGAGAGAACGTAGTAGAAACGACTCCTGCACAGGCTGACGAGCTACTCCAAGGCGTGTACGATGCTGTCGCTGAGGACGATGTGTCGGCGCTCAAGAGCCTTCACGCAGAGATTATCAAGAATCAGGTCAGGCGCAACATCGTCAACATTCTGGCACAGACGTTCGAGGAAAAGCATCGCATCGAGATTGTCGCCAACGGGTGGCTCGTTGATGACTTTTACCTCGTGGACTGGAATGCCAAGATGTACGCGAAGAACGATGACCCCGACGAGGACGACTACGTTCGGGACAGAGGGAGCCAGAGTGGTGTCAAGAAGGACTCGTCATACGAGTTCGTTCGCTTGACTCACAGCGTCTCCGATGGAGACACGACGGAAGTCACGATTGGTGGACAGAACTACATGCTCTCGGAGCGAGAGATGTTGTTCCTGTCGAAGATTAAGTGGTTGCTCCACAGGCGGCACTATCATCCCGACACGCCGTTTTGGGAGTTTGCCGACAAGTGGGCGACGGTCGAGGAACGAGAGCCGAATCTCGACGTGTTCGACATCTGACGACCGCAAGCTTTAAGTATGTGTAGAACTAACATAAGGATGAGGTAGAGCAATGAAACAAATTGAGCAACAGCAGGTCGAACGTGTCTCGGTCGAGGAGCAGTCCTTCTAGGTGGAAGTCTCTCCGGGTATCAGAGTTGACTCTGGTAATCGTCAGGAGCCGATTACCGAGATTCCAGACACGTTTGACGTGAAAGGATTCAAGTGTGTAAAGTGTGGCCTTGCCCACATGCACGACACCACCAAGCACCAACTCTCGAAAGACTTTGACATCAGTGACACTGATGCCGCGCAGATGGAATACAATTCTGTATGCCACTGCGGTCTACAGGAAGCTGGTCGCCATGGGTCTGATATGGGAATTGATGAGAGTTCCGCCGCACGAGCGGCTGGTAATGCCCCGATTCCTCCCGAGGCGTCTCGGGAGATGAACGAACAGTTCGGTTCACTCTAATCGACCATGGGAGGACGATTGAGAGATAGACTGCCGATTCCATCCATTCCGCGCCCGTCAGTTCCACGACCGGGACCGCTTACTCGGATGTATGGCGTACTCGGACTGGTCGTACTCACGATGACGATTGCGGCGGCAGGAGTCCTCTCAGGTGCGGGACTGTTCCTGTTGGCGATGATTGGAACAGCGGAGATGAACGTAATTCTGAGTTCGATTCTTCTGTCGTTTTCGGTCGCAGTATTCATGCTCTGCTACGGCTGGCTGACGGCAGAGTAGACACAACCTTTTTATATTCGTAGCTCGTAGTAACAAACAGGAGAATCATCTATGCCAGACCAGTTGAGTGAGATTGAACGTGAGGCGTATCGGGAGTACGACCTTAGAGGACTATTCGCTGAAGCCAGACAGCGCGTCCTCGACCAGTACGCTGATGACGAGATTACAGAAGAAGAGCTTGACGAAAAGCTTAACAATCTGGCGACGAATACACAAACTGCGGAGCGATTAGAAGAACACATGCTAACCATGAAAGCACAAAAATATCAGAAATTACAAGAGGAATACGAGGAGGATGAGATTAGTGAGGAAGAGTTAGAGCAACGGATGGACGAGTTGTTTGCATCGGGAGATGACTTCCTCGAAGAAGACGTTGATGAAGGTCCTGACATGACGAGCGAGGCCGCGTTCCGCCTCAAGGAGATTGGTCAGATTGTCGGCTTCCTCGGTGTCGCCGGAGTCGCTGTCTACATCTTCTTCATGACCAAGGGTGCGGCGCTCTTGCCGATGCTTGTCATCGGACTGATTGCATTGCTCGCATACTCTCGCTACAAGGGAGTGGTCTGACCGAAAGACTTAAGTGGACGGAGTGCTTACATACATGCGTACACGAGACGAGGGCCGACCGTTACTTCAATGGTCAAAGCATAACTCTTGAACAGTTACGTATCAGGTTCGATTCCTGACTGTCCGAAACGACAGAAGCTTCATAAACTATGCGGTATTCCGGTGGCCTGTTATTGCTCGTTTGTACGACCACTCCCTCTCCCTTTACTTTCTATTGATTGAGGCTGTATACCGATGCGGCAAGAGACGGAGAAATTGCAGGATTCGGTTGGGAAATTATAACTGCTGATGGCTCCATCGAGGGGAGCAGGTTTATTTCGGACGATTGTACATCAATGGAGGCAGAGTATTACGCTCTCCTCGATGGCCTTCGTTACGCTCGAAGACACGGTACTGACGAGATTGAGGTCTTTTCTGATTGCAAACCACTCATCGAAAAGATGCGTGTCCCTGATGATAACGAGGACTGGTACAAGCGACGACAGGGATGCCATCGATTGCTTAACAAATTCGATTCATGGGAAATGGAATGGACTCCACGCGGTTCCAACGGAACCGCCGATAGGCTTGCATACGAAGCTCTCGAACGAGGTAGGCAGTCGTAAACTTTATATAGATAGACCTCCTATTGTACGACATGTCTAAAGGAGAGCGAGTGGATAGGATTCACAATAGCCTCTACAGCGAGGAAGAGCTGTTGCGTCGGTTGCCTGAGATAGACGCAATCTACGTAGAGGATATTCGTGATGCTGTCATTCGGACATTCATGCGAGGATGTCCTGACTACTTTTGGGAGCGTCCAAGTTCAAGTAGTGGAAAGTATCACTCTGTTGATGAGCGAGGTAAGCATGGCAACTGGATTCACACGAAGCGAGTATTCGCGGAGTACTGTTGCATCAGTGAGTCGTGGGTCGAGCTTGGCGCGATTACGCCAGAGCAGAAAGAGCAGGGCAAAGCCGCCGCCCTCGTTCACGACATGATGAAGTACGGATGGCCCAGTGAGCAGAACGACCATACGGTCAACTATCACGACGAGGTTGCCGCAGAGGTCGCGCTCCACATTGGCGAGATGGACGATGATATTGTCCGACTCATCGCTACTCACATGGGACCGTGGGGCGAGGGTCCGAATCCAGAGACTCGGAATGAGATTCTTCTCCACACGGCAGACAAGAGTGCGGCGAGAGAGAAGAACGATATTGGAATCTATTATCCGGCTGAGGAGTTGCTGGATGAATGGCCTGACCTCACCATTGATGAGGTCGAGGACGGTGAAGCAATATGAGTGACAATACAATTGACATTCGCGTTGATGGTGAAACGGTAGAGGTAGAGGTCGAAGAACTAAGCTCCCTTGAGATTATGCGATGGGCGGCAAAAGCACCCGACTCGTTGAAGCAGGGCGACCCTGACAAGGTGAAGTCAGGGCCAGAGCTAATCGACTTCATGGTTGAGCTTGCGACAGAGCAGACGGTGTTGACAGAAGAATTGCTCAAAGAGCTTGACCAAGAGGAGTTGGGTCGCTTCCTTGGTGGCGTCGTGTCCTACGCCTTTGGCGAGGAGGCTGACCTGAATCGGGACGAACCACAGACCATCGACTTCGACGTTAACTGGGATGACGACGACCGAAAGCTTTAAGTACCCGTAGTACATATGTACTAATACAGTTGGACGAGAGGGTCCACTCCATCAATACTTAACTTAGACAAAGTTAACAATGGTTGTCTTGCGCCTAAATGCAAGTCGGGCAATTGGGAAAGACGCCTGAAGTGCTTTCCTTGGAACCTCGTCTTTGCCAACTTGCGGCCTGCTTCGCAGTCCGCTCAGTGAGGGCGAACCCGAAGGGTGTAGCCCAACTTTGCGTTCCCGTAGCTCAGTCAGGTTAGAGCGCGTATTCAACTCCGTCTCAATTATTGGGGCTGTACGCTCACGATGAGATGGAATACATCACCATCATAAGGTCGAAGTCGTGTGGTTCGAATCCCACCGGGAACATTGGCCGCAAGGGGAAACCCGGAGGCCAGATGGTTGTAGGCTCGGGGTGGTGCTGGCTCATTCGCTCACTCTCGCGCATCATTTTTTGTGTTCACTCAAATACCGCATAGTCGGTAGACTGGCGTGTGAACACCTCTCCCGAAAGATTTAAGTGGGTGTAGTCCCAATAGTAGAACAAGGCGCGATAGGGGAGAAGGAGTGTTCGACGCAGTTAAGGGAACCCCTTGTGCCTTCGAGCGAGATAACATCGAGTCGCTTACCCGAAACCTTTATTGGGGTAGGACGGCTATGTGTTATCGTAGTCGAGGTAAGACAACAATGACAAACTACCGAGAACAAGTAGCAAGCGAAGTTGCAGAGGCAAAGGAGAACCGAAACAGCGGCGGAAGCGACTCACAGCGAGAGTCGGTTGACCAAATCGAGATTGACATGGGAGAGACGCCCTTCGTCAAGTTCTATCCGACGACTGCCATCACTGGCACGTTCCCCGAGAACGAGGGCAACCCTATCATCCGCTTCCGAGACGAGGAGAACAACGGTCACGGTCATCAGGGCTACCTTGGCCTTGTCGTGGACGACCTGACCATCGACACCAGCGAGGACGGTGGCTTCGACATGAGCGAGGCAACCATCATCGAGACTGACGAGGACGACTACACCGAGTATCGTGCCGTCAACTTCGGTGACGACAGCACGACCGAGAAGTTCGGTGGCGAGGCTGTCAACATCGACGGCGACCAGTACGGTATCGAGAGTCGCACCACGTCCCTTGACGAGCGAGCCATCCTCGTCGTGGACCGAACGGCGGCTGTCTCTGTGGCCAAGAAGCTCGACCGAGACGGTGCAACTCGTGCTGGCATGGACGAGGACACTGGTCAGCCGAACAGTGGCCTCATCGAGTACGCTCCCGAGGACGCTGACGCTGAGGTTAGCTGGCGCTACGCCCGTCGCCCCGAACTCCGCGAGGAGCTTCTCGGAACCGACGTGACCACGCTCGTCTCCCGACGTGAGGAGATTGACAACGGGTTCACTGGCTACACCGACGACGACGGCAACTTTGCCCTCGACGTTCCCGAGGGCACTGACGAAGACGAAGTGGAGGCTCACTCGGACGAGGGCGAGGCTTCCTACGCCGAGCTTGTCGCCGCTGACGACGCTCGTGGCATGATGTGGTACAGCGTCTTCGACGAGGACGGGACCGCACTCGAACCTGTCGAGGGAGACGCAACGGGCTACTCCTTCCTTGAGTGGAGGTTCGACCCGACTGCTGGCCATCTCCCCGACGACCAGTGGGAGTTCGTTCAGACCTACCAGAGTCAGGGCCTCCCGCAAGACGAGGAAACCATCGTGGACAACATCCGCGAGAACTTCGAGGACGCCAACGAGGAGCGCATTGTTGGCCTCATCCAGAACGGAGCAGGGCAGGAGTAGGCTGACGGTCGGCTCATTGTAGCAGTTTTCTTTTTTGCCAGAACGCTTAAGTTCCCGTAGTGCGTACAGTAGCGTATGACTACGGAGAAGCAGTATCCGACAATCAACGGTAACGACTACTACGTCAAGATTGTAGTCAACAATCGCAAGAAACGTGTGAGTGTCTACAATGATGACGGCTTCGGACGACATCATCGAAGTATGTGGGGTGGCAACTACATCACTGAAGACGCAAGACACCGTGGCTTCTTCTTCGGCCTCGGTCCAGACAATACACCACCGATTGAAACGATGATTCAGGAGACGTTGAACGAGGCTGTGTGTATCCGTGAGAACAAGCAAGAGCAGGCAGACGAGTTCGAGAGTAAAATCTCACAAGCAATCGAGAACGTCGAGGAGGTACATTAATGGGACGACATAAAGGAGAGTGGCGGCGCGTGGGCGGAGAGCGGTTCTTCCTCGTGGTCAAAAACCACATCCTGTTTCGGCAGGTCTTGATACGCGATGGAGAGATGGAGTACAGTGATGACACAGTACACTGCACAACTGTCCTCAAGATGCGTGGTATGTCGCTCGAAGAACAAACAGTCAAGACTATCGACCAGTACGTGAGCGAGAAGCAATCGAAGGAGCGACAGGTCGAGAACGCAGTAGAAAAGATGAAAGAGGTATACGATACCGACTGGTGACACAACCTTTATTACCCCGTAGTCCCAATAGTAGAGTACAATGGGACTAATTGCCCGAATCGGTCGAGTAATCCGTGCAAAGCTCAACATCTTCGTCAGTGCCGCAGAAGACCCTGTGGAACAACTGGAGATGACGTACCAAGACATGCGGGACGAGCGTCGTCAGATGAAGCAGTCCATCGTCAACGTGAAGGCACAGCGCAAGTCGCTGGAGCGCAAGATTGACCGCTTCCAAGAGGAGGTCGAGGAACACAACGACCAAGCTCGTGCCGCCATGAAGCAGGACGAGGAACAGCTTGCTCGTCAGGCCGTCGAGCAGAAGAAGGCCAAGATGCAGGCAGTCGAAGACCTTCGCGCTCAAGTGCAGGAAATCGAGGGCGTGGAGGAAGACATGTACGACAAGCTGGACGAAATCGACGACCGCATCCAGTCGCTCAAGACTGAGAAGGAAATCCTCAAGGCCAAGTACGATGGTGCTGAGGCCATGGAGGACGTGAACGCATCCCTGTCGGAAGGCATGGGAGACTACAGTGTGGACGAAAACGTGGAAGACATCAAGGAAGAAATCGACTCCATGCAGTCTCGCGCCGAGGCTGTGCAGGAGTTCGAAGACGAGCGAGAGGAACAGGACGTGGATGCGCAACTGAGCGACATCCAGACTGACAGCGAGGTTGACGCAGAACTGGACACCCTTCGAGCAGAGCTTGGCGACGAGCCTGCTGAAACGGAGGAGTCCGAGGAGAGTGTCGGAAGCACCGTCGAGCTTGAGGAAGAGCTTGCATGACGTTCCCTGTACTGGCGCGAGTCTGGTACGAGGGGAAGCGCGTCGCTGAGACAGAGGTCATCTCCGTCGAGTGTGACGGCGAGCGGGTCGTCCTCGATATGCCAGACGGAGGTGAGACAACCTTCGAGGAAGGTGAGTGGGACGACCTCACCGTGCAGTACGATGGATGACCAGTTCGAGGATGGTCCAGTTTGCGATTTCTGTGAAATCGCAGTAGACAAGGGCGAGACGCTTGAGCCAATCTACGTTGGCGAACTGCCACAACCGAAGCCGCATCGGTTGACTGCGGTCGAGCGAAAGAACCGTATGTCTAACAGGATGCGTATGCTCGGGCATGATGGTGAGGCGTTTCTTGCGTTGTACAAGGCGCTCACTGAATGTCAAGACATAGACCTGAATATTTCAAATAGGGTCGAAGAAGTGAAGGCAGTCGGTGGAGAAACACAGTTCACCAACTTGGAGCATGGGAGCGTTCCGTCTCCAACCGAGTTCGAGAGTCGAACCCGTAACGACAAGGCTGGCGTCTCACTCAAGATTCGCCCGAAGGACGTGACCTACGAACCTGACGCCGAGGTGTGCGATACCTGTGCGGAAATGTTCAGTTCGATGTCAGACTGAACGAAGCTTTTTTATATCCCTATCCCGAATAGTAGGGTATGACGTTTGAAATAGAAGGCGAGTACAATACCGCCACAGTTCACACGAACCAGACCCGAGAGGACGCAGAGACAGAGGCCATCGAGCAGATTCAGTCTATGGCTGACCACGAGGCGTTCGTCGGTGATGAAGACATCGCTATCATGCCTGACTTCCACTGGGGTTCGGGTGCTGTCATCGGGTTCACGATGCCCGTTAAGGACCGCATTGTTCCGAACACGATTGGTGTTGACATCGGTTGTGGGATGTACGCCGTGAATTTCGGAGAAATTCACGAGGATGAACTAAGCCTTGAGAAGCTGGACGAGGCTATCCGAAATGGTGTCCCGACTGGCTTCAATGTCCACGACCGTAACGACTACCACATGAAGAACGACTTCCCGTGGGCCATGTGTCAGGCGAAGCTCGACACGTTCTCGCAGGAGTCGGGCATCGACTTCCCGCATCCGACCGACGCCTACGACGAGACGTATTTCGAAGACCTGTGCATGAAGGTTGGCTACGACATGGGTCGTGCCATCAACAGCATGGGTACGCTTGGTGGAGGCAACCACTTCATCGAACTCGGTCGAGACAAGAACGATGAGGTCTGGTGTATCATCCACTCCGGCTCTCGTGGCATCGGCGCAGAGGTCGCGCAGTACTGGCAGGACGAAGCCACGAATAAAACGACTATGCGCCAGTCCATCGAGGACGTACCGGATGGAGTCCGTGAATACCTCGGACCAGACTGGAAGCCCAAGGCTGATAAAATCCGTGAGGATTTCGACGGCAAGGACATCCAGAACAAATTCGATGAACTCTCGCAGGCCATTCAGGAGTACGGTCCATCGACGGCTGACCGAGACACCGCGCTCGACTACCTCGAAGGAGACGAGGCTCGTGGCTACGTCATCGACATGATATTCGCACAGACCTACGCTTCCGAGTCGCGGAAGAAGATGGCTCGCGCTGTTGCCGAGGCGATGGCCTACGTCACGAACGACGAGAAGGAGTACCTCTACAAGCAGGACGAGGTAGAGTCGGTTCACAACTACATCGACTTCAACGATGCGACGATTCGGAAGGGCGCATGTCGTGCCAATGAGGGCGAGCGACTCGTTGTCCCCTTCAACATGAAGTACGGGACTATCATCGCTCGTGGTAAGGGCGAGGCATCGTGGAACAACTCGTCGGCTCACGGAGCAGGGCGTGCCATGAGCCGGACGGATGCTCACAATCAGTTCACCGAGGAGGACTTCACTGAGCAGACTGAGGGAGTCTACATGTCGGAGAAGCCGATGGACGAGATTCCCGGTGCGTACAAGTCGCCCGAGGACGTAGAGGCGGCGCTCGGTGGCAACGTCGAGGTCGAGAATCGTATCACTCCCTTCCTATCCATCAAGGCAGAGTGATATGTGGTAACGGGAATCATTAGCTTATTCGGTTTTCTTTTATGTCGTACCAAGTGGCATGGTACGTGTTATCCCACAAGATTTAAGTACCCATAGTCCGTACTATGGTACACGCGGTTCAGAGGGAGTGTTAGAATGCAATTTAACGACATTCAGGAGACAGTGGCAGAGCGCACAGAGACATCCAACCACGAGGATGAGCAGGCGTTTGAGCCTGACTCGGCAGAGCTTGCTCTTGCCAAGGTGGTTATCAACAACCTGCTCGAAGACACGTACTACGAGTCCGACGAGGAGCAGTTCGCATCCGTAGAGGGCGCATTCGAGGCGGTCGCTGACGAGAACCCTGAGTTCGTCCTCAAGCTCGCCAAGTACGCACGACAGGAGTAGAACCTTCGACAAGTTCCGCAGGCGTTGTTCGTGCTGTCCGTCGAAAACGAGCGTACCCGTCCGTTCGCGGAGGATTACGCTCGCGGCATCATGTCGCGTACTGACGAGCCACTCGACGTGCTGGCCCTATGGGTATCCCGTAATGGCAAGACCATTCCGGGTGTCCTCAAGCGGTCCATCGAGGATGCCATGCACGAGTGGAACGAGTGGCAGTACGCCAAGTGGGACCAGCCGAGCAAGGAGTGGCAGTACCGTGACCTGCTGAACCTCGTCCACCCGAAGCCTCGTGAGGGTTCGCCGCAGGAGGACATCTTCCGCAAGATTGCCCTCGGTGGGCTTGACAACCACGAGGATGTCGAGGAACTCAAGCAGGAAGATACGTGGGAGTCGTCGCTCTCTGACGACAGTGACGACCGCTCGAAGGCAGAGAAGTACCGAGCGGAACTGGAGGAAGACGAGGACGGCTACTCGATGGGTCTGTTCCCACGAGTGCGCCAGTGCCGCGACATGCTTGAGGCTGGTCTGTCGGCAGAGGAAATCTTCGGTGACGTGACCGACGACTGGATTCGGAACAGTCGCCTCTACCCGTTCCGGTTCTACCAAGCGTACAAGGCCATCAACGGTGGCGTGACGACGAGTCGTGGCCTCTTTGGTACCAGTGGAACGTCTGCTGGAATCGACGCGCCCGCTGGTGAGGTCAACGCGGCCAAGGACTTCCTCGAACACGCGATGCAGACTTCGACGGACAGCCTCCCTGACGTGCTTCACAACACGTTCGTAGGCGTTGACACATCCGGCTCCATGTCGAGTTCTGTCAGTGGTGACAGTGACCTTCAGTGTGTCGAGATTGCGTCGCTGTTCGGTGCGCTCGTGTACCGACGTGGTGCAGACCTCGCGGCATTCGCGTCTGACACCAAGCAGTTCCACGGCGACCGTCGTGACACGGTGACAACCACGATGGAGAACATCCAGTCGATGGGTGTCGGTGGTGGCACAAACGGATACCTCATCCCGAAGGCGCTCCGCCAGAACGACATGACTGGGTACAATCAGGTCATCATCTTCACGCACATGCAGATGTGGGACAGCCGGAGCGGTCTGCGCTCCGAGTCCACGTTCCAAGACGAGTGGAACAAGTACAAGCAGGCAAACCCTGACGCCAGTCTATATTTGGTTGACCTCCAGTCATATGGAACACTACAAATTCCTGAAGGAGCGCAAGACGTGTATCAGTTGCAGGGATGGACCGAATCTGTAATTGATTTTATCGATAACATGGAGAATGTAGATGGTATGATTCAGGAAATTGAATCCACCGAGCCAGACAGATAATCGAAACCTTTAAGTATATTGAAGCCCTATGGTTAACTAATGCCGGTAGAGTTAACCTGTAATCATTGTAATTCTTCTTATTCTGTTAAACCATCAAGGGCGGATAGTAGCAAGTTTTGTTCGATGGATTGTAAATCTAAAAATTCGAGGATTCTTGTCAACTGTGGCGAGTGCGGGGAATCCTTCTCTAAGTACAAACGCCGTGTTAATAGGAGCGAAAAGGATTTTTGTTCTCCAGATTGTAAGAATAAACACTGGTCTGAGAATATCGCTCCAACACTTGAATCGGCTGGAGATAGTGTATCTGTCTCCTGTGATAACTGTGATGGCGTATTTGAGAAGCCTCAAAGTCACAACAATTATGAACACACATTCTGCGACAAGGCATGTCACGGAGAGTGGATTTCAGAAAACAGAGTTGGTAATGCGCACCCGAATTGGGTAGAGGGTAGTGAGAAAATATATTATGGGACAAACTGGCACAAACACAGGCGAAAAGTTTTAAGACGTGATAATGAATGTCAAAAATGTGGAATGTCTATCGAGGAACACATAGAAAAGTTTGGTCAGAAACCAGATGTCCACCATATAAAACCGATAAAAACATTTGACGATAAACAAAAGGCTAATAAGATGGACAATCTAAAAACTCTGTGTCGCCCGTGTCATGCAGAAGTTGAGTCAAGTTCAAACGAGTAATCGTAACCTTTATTGCGGAGTAGTACGTCCGTACTACTATGGGAGAAGATAAGGCATTAGTCTGTCGAGATTGTGAAGCGTTTACGGAGGTAGATAAGCTTTCATTTAAAGGATGGGAAGATACTCCATCAGACGAGTGGTTTGAAAACGAGTACCGATGTAAGGTTGCGTTCAAGCTGATGGGATTCTTGAGTGAGCATCGTGGGTGCAATATTTCACTCGTTGGAGAGTACGGAGTGCGTCAAGACGAGTTCTTCAATGCGTGTCTTAACTGGAGTGAGGAGTACGACCTGTTCTAATATGGGATACCAAAAAGTACGAGACGCAATTCAGGAGAATGGACTCAACTGGAACGAGATTGACAGAATCCTGTTGAACGAGGACGCATACGAGGAGTTCCACGAGACTAACGCTGGCTCCTCGAACTACGCGACAACAGACGAGCCTGCTGTCAGGCACACGTCGGGACAGGAGAAAATCGTGTACATCGACAGCAAGGGCTACCTTAGCGAGATTGAGTTGTAGCAATCCAAAACTATAAGTGGCAGTAGCGCCTACTGTAACACGCATGACTGCAACGTACACTGACATCATCGACGCCATGGTCGAGGCGCAGGAGCGCGGACTTTCTATTGATTGCGCAGTTCTGACCAGTGAGTCGATGGATAGTTTTCTGACTGATGACCAATTCACTAAAGCGACGGAGCAACGGCAGAAGGATACAATCGGACAAGAGTGGGAGCTTGAAATCGAGTCAGGAGACGGTAACTATCTCCGGCTCGAAAACGGTTCCGAGATTCAGCTTGAGTAAACTATAAGTAGTAGCGGCCCGACTGTTTTTACATGAGAGAGAAAATACGAGAAAAGCTCTTTGAGCTTGAGCGCGAGAAGAACATTCACCTCATAAACGCAAGAGAGCGCGGTAGCCGTATGCTTGGAGCGTCACACGAGGACTCCGACTGGGACGTTCTGTTCCTGTTCGCGCAGGACGCCGCCAACTATGCGACCATCCATGGACGCATCGACAGCATTCACGAGCCACACCTTGGCGAGAACGAGGAGATTGACCTCCACGGTTGGAATATCGACAAGTTCGGTGGGCTGATTCGAGACTCGAACCCGAACGCAATCGAGTACTGCCGGGCTGACGCGAAGGAGTACCTCTCGTTCCACGAGGGCGGCACGTTCGACGCTCTGGCGAAGAACGCACGAGAGAACTTCAACCATATGAGCCTGTACCATCACTACATCTCGATGGGCAAGCGTAACTGGAAGAAGTACATCGACTCCGGCAACGACTGCACGAAGGGACGACAGTTCTACGTTGCCCGCAGTATCGCCATGGCTGAGGGAATCCGTAAGGGCGGAGAGATGCCGCCACTCGACGCCCGTGAGTTGGCCGACTACGAGCCTATCTCGCTGGAGACTCGCAAGATTCTGGCCAAGCTGACTGAGGCGAAGCGGGTAGGCCACGGGCCTCAAGAGAGTCCCGATATAGTCGGGGCGCTTTACGAGCTTGAGAGTGAAGCGCCGATGGAGCCGACCGACGAACGCATCAATTCGCCCGATGACGAGCTGATTGACGACTTCATTCGGACTGCGATTGTCCGATAACCGCAACCTTTATTGCTGTACAGTGCGTATTTCAAGTGTGATGAAACTCCATTATGTCATCGACTGACTTCAAACTCTCCGAAGCAGGTGGAGGCACAGACCGTGACGAGCTTACCTATGACTACGACCTCAGTGACGACATCGTACTGGACCTCATAGACTACACTCGCTCACGAACCGTCGAGAACGAGGAGCAGTTCATGCTGACAACGCTGTCCTACGTGAGTGGCTTCATGGAAAGTCCGAAGCACTTCGTCTCTCACGTTCTGATTGGCACGGCTGGCTCTGGTAAGAGTCACCTGAAGAACACCGTCGAGGAACTGTTCCCGAACGATTATCTCTATCAGGCAACGACCGGCTCCGAGAAGTCTCTCATCTACGACGACACATGGGAGGATGCGTACTTCGGGGCGCTGGACGAACTCCAGAAGCCGAGTGATGAGATTATCGAGATTCTCAAGTCGCTTCACGGCGGCGAGGACGAGGAGTTCCGCTACAAGGTTACTGGTGATGGTCAGGGCGCAGACCGCGACGTTGACGAAATCGTCAGGAAGGCTATCCCATACGGGTTCCTGTATGCGCAGTACGAGCCTGACTTCGAGCTTTGGGACCGTCTGCTGAAGATTCCCGTCCACGAGTCGAAGCCGAAAAACGAAGGGGTCGCCGCGATGCAGTGGGACCACCAGATGATTAGCTTCGGTAACAGCGACGTTGAGTACGGGTACGACTTCGAGGATGGTCGCAAGGCTATCAAGGACCACATTCGTCACACGCCGAAGGACGGACGTGTCAAGATTCCGGCAGGTGAGGAAGAGTTTGGATGGGACGCATTCGCCCACGCCAAGCCCATCTTCGACATTGACCGGAGCGAGACGAACCGTGTGTCTTCGCAGATTGCGAACCTCGTTCGAGCGTCGGCACTGCTCAACCACGAGAACCGCGACAAGCGTAAGCTCAAGATGCCTGACTCCTCGATTCGAGAGGCTATCATCGTGGAACCGCAGGACGTGGCGAACATCCTGTCATGCCGCGACACCCTGCTCGCAACCACGCACCAGCTTGACCGGAAGCGCCGGGCTATCTGTCTGGCGATTCAGCAGGCTGGTGGGACTCAGCAGGCCGCGTCTGTCCACGACATTCAGGAGTACCTCAAGAAGACGGACGCTTCGTTCGTGAAGCGACCACAGGTCGAGGCGATGTTGTCAGACCTGCAAGACAACTACCTTGTCGAGAAGCTTGAGCGTGCTGGCGAGGGTGGCCGTCACCTGTACCAGTTCCAGTCGTGGCAGAAGCTCGGTAAGTTCGACATCAACGACGAGTTCGAGCGAGTGTTCGAGGGTTGCCACAACCCATTCAACGGTGAGTCGTTCATCGAGACTGCTCGCAAGACGAACGACGACCTGACGCCAAAGGCGAGCGACTTCATGTCCGATGGCGAGGTCAGCATCGATTCCAACTCTGGCGGCGACTCTGGCGGTCAGACGACGCTCGTTGGCGACTCGTCCTCTGCTGTGGAGGTTGACCTTGAGCCATACGAGGAAGCCGTTCACGAGGCGCTCATGGAGAATATGGACGGACGGACAATCACTGACCTCGACGAACACGACCCGACACCTCGGGAGATGTGTGGCCTCGTCGAGATAGGCGACGACCCGCACGGTGTTGACGTTAGCGGGACTATCTTCAGCCCCGAACACGCTGTCTGGACTTACGGCCCGGACGAGTGGATTCAGACGGAGAACGAGGCTGAGACGCAGGTGTCACAGGCCATCCGTCAGCTTACGAGCGAGGGCGTGCTGAAGACAAGCGTGACCAAGCGTCGTGGCGACGAGCCGCTGGAGATGCAGGTCACGGTGAACGAAGTAGAGTAGGCCGAGCCGAAACCTTCGGCCAGCTACGTGTAACTCGCTGGCCGCCCTTCGCGGGAGTCGATGACGTACCGTAAGGTTTTTATACGTGCGACACGTACTATCATACTGATGACAGAACTATCTCCCGGCGATTTTCTATACCAGTCTGACCAAGAGCTGTTCTTGGTTGTCATGGAAGAAAACGAAGAGTCGTACAAGTTCGCTGTCCACGGCTGGAGAGACATCGACAAGGAGCGCCTTGACGAATATATCGATGACAGTCGCTCGAAGGTTCACAAGCAAGATACATTCGAGGGCGAAGTTGACGACGACGAAAAGCTTAATAAACTCAAGCAACTATTCAAGGTGTACGAGCAGGCAGAATTGCCTGACAGCGGCCCACCGGAAGACTTCGCACTTGATGAAACATGACTAACACAATGGCTGACCTGCGACGAGAAGTGGCAAAGCGCCTCCGTGATACGCTCCACGGACGAGAGATTGACACGATGGAAAAGGGTATGCCGGAACTTCCGCACATGCTTGGTATCGTGACAATTGGAGCTATTTCTACGCCCAAGGCAGAGAAGGGTTCACTCCTCGACTGCGACCACGAGTTCTGGAACGCATACTACGAGGACGTGAACACTGAGGGCAAGGCCAAGCGTGAGATTGAATCAGCGATTCACTCGCTCAAGGATGACGAAATCTTTCGAGTCTCGACGCCTTACGGCGAGGATGCGGGAATCTGGTACTGCGAGGTAGGCGACATTGACGAGAAGCCGAATCGCATGGTCACAGTGTGTGCTGACTGTGGTGAAAGTATCCCGACAGAGCCAGAATTGAAGCACACGCACGGTCGCTACACGCTCGAATTTTCTCTCGATTGTCCAGAATGTGATTTTTCTGCACTATACGAGAGCCGTATTACAAGAAAATGACAAATAATCTACACTACAAGCTTGAACTTGGCGTCAGCGATGGCGCTGATGTTGAAGACGTTGAGGACTTTCTGCAACAAGTACTGCTCGACCTCTATGAGCAGGGACAGGTCGAATCGATTCGCGTCACGAAGAACGGACATACGTCCAGCCCAAGTGACGTTGACACAATGATTGATGCGCTCGATGAGGTTGACTCTGATGCAATTCGGAAGGCCATCGACTCCGTGAAAGAAATGGAGAACGTGGACGATGAATGAGCAAGAGTTGCTCCAGAACGCAGACTTCCTTGAGATTGCGATGGAGCAGATGGATGACGACTCCGTTGAGTACGAGTTTGTCGAAGACGTGTATGGCAATCTCGTAATGGCCGCACAACAACAATAATTTCCCCACTAAGAGGCTCTCCCTCGTTCACTCCTTGTTTTATATACGCACTATAGCCACTTAACTCTTACGCTGACCAAAAGGCTTAAGTCGTCATAGGCCGTCTATTAGGTACGATGAAGGTACAAGTTATCAGTTCGACTGACAAGCCCGAGCGACTGGTCTGCCAAGCGGCACGCGGCGACTACTTCGATGGGTACGTCGGAGACACTGACTATGGCAAGCTGATGCAGGACGTTGACTGGGACGAGAACGACCTCGATAGACTCATTGGACCTGACTGGATGCAGGCTGATGTACGCTCCTACAAGGA
>Ga0102936_1000371_pt1 | contig 17599 bp, 20 predicted proteins | sample SalPon2_A_H2O_MG_FD_78502 | JGI IMG/M metagenome (GOLD analysis project Ga0102936, IMG submission 78502) | Salt pond water microbial communities from South San Francisco under conditions of wetland restoration - Salt Pond MetaG R2_A_H2O_MG | ecosystem: Environmental > Aquatic > Non-marine Saline...
CCACATGTTACTCAGCTATCTGCCCCGAACGAATCGGTGGACTAGCATGGCTAAATCGGACTCCGATAGCGGTAGCCTCTGGCAGGATCAACCAGAATTGCTCCAAACATAAGTTGGAGGGTTATTGACAGGTACTTAGTATACTGAGACCGCATTGAAGGTCTCGATCCTCTACACAAATCAATGTGTAAAGACTACCATTACATTGGTCCGTCTCCTACATCACGCAAAAAAACAAGATGCGCTCATCAAATCGGCTCACAATGAGCTATACCCCGAAAAGCGTTTCCGCGTCGGGTAAGCAAAAAATCCTGATTAAATCTTATAAAGGGTATGAACAAAAGGTTGGCGAAGTTGAAATTCAAAAGAAAGAATAAGAAAAATTTTGTAGCAAACTACTCTACGATTACAGTTCCTTTTTGAGCAGAGGCCACATGATTGTGATAACCCCATTCACCAGTCTTCTCAAATGTGAAGCTAAATTCTTCTCCAGTACTACATTGATCGAATGCCGCAGAAGTTTGATCGCCGTCTTCACAATGCTCTCTTGTGCTAGTTCCAGAGTAATCTGTATGAGTCGGATGTCTATCTGAACCAACCCACATAGCTGTTGAACCTTCATTGACCCAAGTTACTGTCTCACCCTGCTCAATAGTTATAGTTGAGGGCTGGAAACCTGAATCTGTTAGTCTCACAGTGTTGTTTGATGTCTCTGAAGCTTCTTCACTTGTCTGATTAGAATTATCAGTTGGTGTAGACGGTTCAGGAGGCTTATCCGCCTCTTGATCCGGTTCTTCAGCTTGTTGATCAGGATTTGAAGTAGATGCACACCCAGAAGCAATCAAAGCCAATCCAAGAATCAAAACTAACCTATTATTCATAACGACAATAAAAGTTCTATACTTAAAAATTCGTGGTTTTCTTAATTAAAGAGGTTTTTAGAGATGTTGGTTCTTTAATTGCTCAAGTTCGCGTTCGAGAGTTTCAAGTTCAGATTCTTCTTGCTTACCTTGTTCTATTTCTTCTTCATGCCTTTCAATTACATCAATTTCCTCTTCTCTAGCCTTCTCAATATGTTTCTCCGCTTTATTTAACCTGTCTCTGATATCAACCTGTCTGAATTTGTCAGGGCTTTTCCTTATCGCTGAAACAATTTTATCAGCCTGTTCCAAATGATTAATTTCATCTTTCTCTTCCTTCAAATCTGTCTTTTCCTCTTTCAGTTCTCTCTTGGACTGATTCAAAGGTTCAGTTATTTGTGAAGCAATTTTTGATATCCCAGACATTAATTTATTAGCTATAAATCAATATTAGTAGAAATGGCTTTTAAAGTTAATTAAAGGGCGGAGGGCGGGATTTGAACCCGCGTCCCGACCGCCACAAGGTCGGAGTATAGACCAACTAACCTACCTCCACCATTACTTTATAGGAAACGATGTGTGCGGAAATGTTTTTTAACTACGATTTTTTCAGTGGGTGTTTTCGTCATCATCACCCTTACAGGTTCAGACGATGTCATGGATGTCATCATCTTGACTCTAACAAGTGAAAAATAAACATTACGAAAGTTTAAAAGCAGGTTCTGCAAACAAGATTACAGGAGTTGCAACTTAAAATGAGCGGCGAATACAAAAACATGATGAGAGGTGCAGGACTGTTCATAGGCGGATTCCTAGTTATAGGTATGGCCGCACTAATGAAAGAAAATGTAAGAATAATATTTTACTCTCTAGGCACCACAATAACATTCATGGGAGCCACAGTCATAGGATTCCTAATGACTAAAGCCCAAGCATAAATAACAGGAAAGTCTAATTGCAGCCTATTTCTCAATTAACCTTTTAGCACAAAAAGCAAAGAAAATTATGCGAGAGCGAGGATTCGAACCCCGGAACCTCTACAGGACAGCGCCCTCAACGCTGCGCCTTTGACCACTTGGCTACCCTCGCATCAATTATAAGTTTGTAAGTGAGGCGGATTTTTTTAACTGAGTTTTTTGACCAGCAGGTTATTTATCCAATCAAGCCTAACCATTTTTTATGTCAAAGACATCCCACAAAGTTGAAGAAGGAAAATTGCTACAGCTTAAGCTAGATATACAGGACGAAAAAGTCGAAGGAGTTCGTTTGACAGGCGATTTCTTCCTTGAACCGCCTGAAAAACTTGGAGAAATCGAGGAAAAGTTAGAGGAATTTGAAACAAGTTCAAGTATAGATAAAGTAGTGAAGGAACTGCAAAGCGTGGACGCAGAGTTCATAGGTTTTTCTGCCGAGGATCTGGGAGAAGCTTTCAGGAAAGCAGTTGAAGGTGATGAAGAATGAAATGGCGTATAATAAATGAAGGAGAGTATTCCGAGGCGATGCATCACGCAATTGATGAAGTACTTACGGAAAAGCTGGAGAAAGGTGAGATAAACCCTACTCTACGGTTTTGGTACAGGAAAATGCCTTCAGTTCCTATGGGGCGTTTCCAAGCATTCGAAGATGAGGTAGAGGTTGAATACACTGAGGAAAAAGGAATTGAAGTTGTAAGACGATTAACAGGTGGCGGAGCAATGTTTGCAGAACCAGGAAATGTGATTACCTACTCTATCTATATTCCGAAAGACAAAGTTCCAGAAGACTTCGAGGAAAGTTACGAGGAAATGGACAGGTTTGCGGTCGAAGCACTTAGAGAGATAGGAGTTGAAGCTGAGTATGCCCCATTGAATGATATAGTGCATGAAACAGGTAAACTAGGTGGCGCAGCCCAACTCAGAAAAGAAGATGCCGTACTCCACCACACAACAATGAGCTACGACCTAGATACGGCCGAGATGTTGAGAGTTCTTAGAATTGGGAAAGAAAAAGTTTCAGACAAAGCAGTAAAGTCAGCAGAGAAAAGAGTCTCACGGATAAAAGACCATGCCGATGTAGACAGAAATGAAGTTATCGAAAAGATGATAGAAAAGTTCGTAGAGGACAAAAAGCACAAAAATGGATCTTTGACCGAAGAAGAATTAGTGGAAGCAAAGTCAATCGCCGAGGAAAAGTTTGGCAGCGACGAGTGGACGAGGAAGCTCTAATACTTAGGGTTTTTCTCTTCTACATCTTCTAAATGGTTTTCATGTCGTGCCATTAGGAAGAACAGGTCACTTAAACGGTTGATGTAGGCTAATACTTCTTCTCTAAGTTCTTCGTCTTGATCTAATCTTACTATTTTTCTTTCCGCTCTTCTTGCGACTGAACGGGCGTTGTGGAGTTGTGCTGCGCTTTTGCAGCCTCCTGCTAGGACGAAGCTTGTGAGTGGCGGGCATTCTTCTTGATAGTGGTCGCAGAGGTCTTCTAGTCTGTCTGTATTTTCTTCAGATACTTTGGTGTCTGGTTCGCGGTTTGCTAGTTCTGCCTGTAAGATGTGTAGTTCGTTTTGGATTTCTTCTAGTTCCTCGATTTTGTTTTCTGTGTGGCTTCTGCATACGCCTACTATTGAGTTTAGTTCGTCGACCGTGCCGTATGCTTGTATTCTTTCGCTGCTTTTTGAGACTCTTTCGCCGGATGAAAGGTCTGTTCTTCCTCTGTCACCTCTGCCTGTGTACACCATATTTTGTATTTAGGTTTTTGTGGTATAAAGTGTTTTTGGATGTAATCAAGATGATGTGTTAACAGGTTTCTCTTTGGATTTGGGGGATAAAGATTTTTTTGAAGTGTTTTTACAGGTTTCACATAAGTTTTTGATATCTTGTTTTAGTGTAATGGTGTGATCTATCTCACATATGGTTATATTGCTGGTTTGTCTTGATATGTTGTATGAAGAAAGATTATTTTGGTTTGGTGGATGTACCAGAGTTTAAACCTGAAGTTCCAGTGGCTGCGTTAGGCGAGTATAGGAAGGATAAGGGAGAAGATGAGTTTTCCCGTAAGCAGGTGTGGTTCTATGTTTACGGAGATGAAGATATTGAGGAAGAGTTTGTCGGAGACTTAATTGATCTCGTCAATTCTCGTTTCGTGGACGATGAGATTAACTGGGATTTAATGACCTTATATCCTACACACGCAAAAGGAGAAGTAAATCCAAATATGAAAAGTATGTTAGAATCTATTGAAAACAAAACAGGTATACAGTATAAACAGGTGTTGGATAGAACTCAACAAACAAAAGAAAATCACGAGTTAGAATCTCAAAGAGCCAAAGCAGTTAATGTTGAAGGTTCTATCGATGTCAAAGATTTTGACGGCAAAAATGTGATACTGGTCGATAACATATCTTTAAGTGGGACTTCTCTTGCTCACGGGGCCTCAAAGCTGAAGGAAGCAGGTGCAGAGAATGTATTCGGAGTGGTGTTAGGTCTTTCCCAAGATTTCCCAGGCAAAGAATCTAAAAACCGTAATAAACCAGCAAGTACTCTAATGGAAGAGGATTAGGAGGCGATAAATATGAAAGATTTTTTCCTTAAGGATAAGCCGGTTATGGCATTAGTCACTATTCGAAGAAACCGAGAGGACATTTACTGCAGCATGATATCTAAGAAAATTGATACAACCTATGCTCACACTGTAAAAACAGTTTCAAGGCTTGAAGATGAAGGATTAGTGGAAAGCCAGAAAGATGGGCGGAAGAAAATCCTTGAACTAACTTCAGAAGGAGAGAAATATGCCGATATTTTCATTGATTTATTGGAAGAGTTCAATGGAAATAATGAGTCAAAGATTGAGTACAGCATAGGAAACTAAAAAATTTTGGAAAAAGAGATTGCTGCATTTTTTAACATACATGTTGCTGTAATAACTGAGATAAGTATAGATAGTTACTTCTTAATGTATGAGGTGGCTAAAAAGGTCTTAAAAACATTTTTTAACACAGCTTATCGCTAAAAGACTATGAAAAACCGGGAAAAATTGATTGAGGTGTAATAAAATGAGACAACTAAGCTCAGTATACGAAACCGAGCTAGAAGCAGTAAGCCAAGAATATAAAGACTCTGTTGAAACAAGAAATTCTCTGAGAGAGAAGATATCCAAAATCCCTGAAATGGATGCTTAGAACAGCACCTCCTATTAAACACCCAGTCACTTTTTTTCTTAGATAGAAAATTATATACTTTACCGAACCTATATCATCTAAAACATTTATCAAACCGATTTCTTCTGTTTATCACATCTTTTCCGTTATAATAACTGTTTATAATACAATTACTTAGGTTTTAAGATGAGGATAACATGTAAAGTGTTTCTCCTCATTCAAAATCACAGAAAAAATTTGGAGGTGTATTACTACATGAATAAGCGTATTTTAGTGTCAGTCATGGTGATTGGTTTGGTCGGTGCTTTTGCCGGCAGCAGCACTATGGCCTTATTTAATGACACAGAAGTAAGTGAAGACAATCAATTCCAGGCCGGGGAACTGGACCTAGGAGTTGATTGGGAAGAGAGTTATAACGGAGAACAAGTAGACACACAAGAGTTAACGAACGATCCAGGAACGATATTCGACTTTGAAGATATCAAACCTGGAGACTACGGTGAAGCAACGATAAGTTTACATTTAGAGGACAATCCTGGTTGGATCTGGATGAATTTAGACCAGACAGCTAACTGGGACAACAACTGTACTGAACCTGAACGCGATGCTGAAGGTCAGTGTGGTAGCGAAGGAGAGCTTGACGAAGAGCTTGAATTCACTATTTGGAGTGATGACGGAGACAACCAGCTTCAAGAAGACGAACATGTAATCTTCGAAGGAACAGCAGCAGAATTCGAAGAACAGAATGAAGAAGGAGTTCTTCTAGACGGGAACCCTTCTAACGACGAAACAGAACCTTTCTCAGGACAAGAGACAGGATACATAGGATTCAAATGGAACCTGCCTCTTGAAACAGGAAACAAAGTTCAAGGAGACTCATTGAACTACGACATCAGCTTCTACACAGAACAGAGAAGACACAATGACAATCCAGACAATCCTTGGACCGACATAGAAGATCCAGAAGAACCTGAAGAACCAGAAGAACCAGAGGAGCCCGAGGAACCCGAAGAGCCTGAAGAACCTGTAGATGAAGAAGATCCAGACGCAGAAATCACGGCAGATATTGAAGTACCAGTGAACGAATCTTTCAGTCTCAGCGGAGCTGAATCAACAGATAATGTCGGCATCGAAAGCTACACCTGGGACTTTGGAGACGGTTCAACAATGACTGGAGAAGAAGTAACTCATGAATACGGCGAAGCAGGGACCTACACAGTTGAATTGACAGTTGAAGACGCAGCTGGCAACACAGATACAGAGACATTGACTGTAGAAGTAACAGAAGATGATCCCGGCGGAGAACCTGCAGAACCTTCCGGCAGCCTAACATTAAGTGACCAAATGGTCGGTGAAGATGGAGAAGTTACAGTTGACGGAATCAGTACAGGACAGGATTCAACAGTATTCGTAACATATGAATCCGAAAACGGAACTGTGAACGCAGGATTCGAAGAGGTATCAGAAGTAACGAATACCTCATTAGATATAGATATTGAGGAAGCAGGAGTCCCTGGAACATACACAGCGCACATTGTACCTGAAGAAGGAGTATCAGGATACAATAGTACAGGAGGACTTCTATCGCAGTCCACATTCGATTCAGTGATTTTCTCTGACACTGCAGAGATTTCAGAACAAGAAGAAGAGGTCGCTGGTAACCTGACATTCAACGATCAAATGGTTGACGATGGAACAGTAACTATCAACAATGTCAGCACAACAGTAGACACAACAGTGCTTGTAACCTACCAAGACGGTAACGACACGATCAGAGCAGGATTCCATAACGCACCACCTGGACTTGACAACTTCAACTCAATGACTGTAGACATAGACGAGTCAGGAGTTCCAGGCGAGTACACAGCAAGAATGATCGAGAAACCGATCGAAATAGGTTACGACAACGGAGATGTAATCCAAGAAAGCACCTTAGAGAAACAGTACTTCTCTGACACAGCACAGATCTCCGAAGAAGCAGAAACAGCAAACTTCACAGCCACACAGGGAGACACAACAGTTGAACTTACGCCAATTCAAGGCGATGAAACAGTTCAAAACTTCTACGATTTCAGACTCCCTGACAGCTTCGACAACGAGGCTAACAGGAACGCAACAAGCGGAGCTTCTTACGGCGGACAAGCTTATGGTTCAGCAGGAACAGAAGACTTACAACAGGGAGATACATCCCTAATGTTCCTTTATGAAGGACCTGAAGGATTAAGCCTTGTAGTCGTGCATGAAGGAGTAGGTTCCGACGACGGCGGATCAGCAACATTTGAAATAACTGATCTGAACGGCGACGGAGAATGGGTAGTCAAAGATGATTACTACCTAGACGCCGATGGAAGCATCGCTTCCACCAACTACGACCGCTGGAATACAAGCAGCAACCCTCAAACCATTGACTGGACTTGGGGTAGCGGAGGATCAGACGGAGGAGCATTCCAACCTCTAAGCGACGACTTTGAGTTCACAATTGATCCAGCATTCAACGAGAACTCCGAACTGTACGAACAGTTCTACAACGGAGATGTCGACGAATGGCAAGTACTTTCAGGAGACAGAGACAACCCAGATAGAACAACGCTGAACATGTCAGAAGAAGTAACAGTCACATCACAATAAAAAAATCCTTTTTCCCCCTTTTTTTTCTTCTTTTTTTCTAGTAAACAAGTTTTTTAGCAACCTGTGCAGTGTTTTGCATGTAAAATTTTGAAACTGTTCAAAAGCATATTTTCCAGTGTAGGACGAGTTTTATACTCAAAAGTTTCTAAGTTAACTATGAATCTGTTTGAGGATCGAATTCATGCAGGTAAGCAGCTTTCAAAACATCTAAACGGCAAAATAGACATTGATACTGTGGTGATACCGTACCCCGAAGCATATGAAGTAGCTTGGGAAGTAGCCACAACATTTAACGCCGATGTCATGATAAACCTTTCAGAATTTATAACCTCATCGGAAGCACCATTCACACCTATCGGCGCAGTAGCAGAGGATGGAACACTGTGGCTCGAAGACGCACTGAAAGAAGAACTAGAAGTACCTTCAAAACATGTGAAAATCTGCGCCAAAATCATATCTAAAAACCTTAAAGATAAGACAACCGAGATAGAACCTGGTAGAAACAGCAATTGGACTGAAAAAAATGTATTAATAGTAAGCAACAAAATATCGAACGGTTTCAGAGAAATGGCAGTAGCAGGAAGCCTCATAAAAGAAGGAGCCAAAAACATTCATGTAGCAACACCAAAATCTTCAGAAAACACCACACCCAACCTAGAATCAGTAGTAGAACAAATATACTGCCTAGAAAAACCCGAATTCCTGAATTCATCCAACTCAAACCGCATAGAAAATGTTAAAATCTGAGAACAAACCCAAAAAAACTTGGAAAGATTTACATAAAACACAGAAAAAAGAATCTAAAGGAACTTCTACATAAAAAACCGACGAAGCCAAGATCTACACTAGATAACTAAAGCCTCCAACACAAAAATGGTTAGAACAAGTAGAAGAAAAACAAACAACTTCATAAAAACAATAAAGCAATTCAAAAATCAATTAAAAGCATACATGTTGTAATTCAAATTCTTTGAACTAAAACAGATTTTAAACAAATACAATAAAAACATTAAAGTTATGGATAAACGGAAATCAGGTATAAAATCAATACTAACTTTTCTAGCTAGTTTAACTGCAGGAACACTCGGTATATACATCGGTGCATTTATCGTCTTAGGTACAGCCAATTTAACTACAGCCCTAACAGCAGCCCTGATAGGCGCAATAGTATGGGGAGTCTCAAGCTTCTTCCTAGGATGGATACCACTACTAGGATCATTCTTCACCTTGATAGCATGGCTAGGAGCAATCAGATGGATATACCCCGGAGGATGGATAACAGCCAGTCAAATAGCAGTATTCGCCTGGCTAAGCGCACTCTTAATGATTTCAATAGCTTCTTTTACAGGACTAGCAGAAGATGCAGACGCACTAGGAGTACCAGGAGCATAAAAAAACTCTATTTTTTCCTTCAGAAAGGATTCAACCGATGGAGAAACATATTACTTCTTCACATGTTATCAGGTATAATAAGCGGTATAGCTATATACACCATAACTACAATATGAGATACAAATTAATCACATTACTGGTTATATCCGCTTCAGTACTAGGTGTGGCAGGACTCGAAAACAAAACAGCAGAAGCACAAAACATTCTAACAGGAAACTTCTCCGACACGGAAACAAAGACAAAAACTGCTGACAAAGCAGATATAGAAAAAGTAAATTGGGAACTCGAAGATGGAAGAACCGTTACAGGAATGATAATCGATAAAGACCTGAAAAAGGGAGCCCAAAACATCACCATCACAGTAACAAGAACCAACGAGTCAAAGAAAACTACCACAACCAGATAAGAATCAAAAAATGAAAGCCAAAAACACACTCTTCTGGACCCTTACAATGCTCCTACTATCACCTTTCCTAGCATACGGAATAACCGGAGTCACACCAGGAATAAACACATTCATAGTCACATCAGGATCAATGGAACCTGAAATACAGACAGGCGCACTACTAATAACACTAAAAACACCTGCAGAAAAAATCAAAATAGGAGACACAATAACATACCAAGACGGAGAAGGATTCATTACCCACGAAGTAATAAAAAAAGAAACAGAAAACAATGAAACCTACTTCAAAACAAAAGGAATCGCTAACCAATTCCCAGACCCCGGAAGAATAAATGAAAACCAGGTAGCAGGTAAAAAAGCATTCTCAATACCTTTCGCTGGTACAATCATTAAAAATGGTCTGTTAGCACTAATACTGATACCTGCCACCATAATAATAACAAACGAAACAATAAACATAATCAAAGAAACCGGAAATAAGAAAAAATGAACAAAATAAAGCCCTCAACAATAAAACTGTAAACAGGCCAAAAAAACCTTGTGAAATTACAAGAACAAGAAGCCAAAAAAATACTGGAAAAACACGGACTAAATACACCTTCTCAAGAACTGAAAGAGGGAAAAAAATATGTAGTAAAAGCGCAGGTACTCTCCAACAATAGAAAAGAAAAAGGCGGAATAAAATTTGCCGACAACCTTGAAGACGCAGAAGCCTTGAAACAAGAGATGATGGGATCAGAATTTGATGGGAAAAAAGTAGAAGAAGCTGTAGTTGAAGAACAAGTAGATTTTACGGAAGAATACTACGTCTCATTCATGTACAGCACAGACACCAGAAACCCTGTCATGATATTTTCTAGAAGCGGAGGATCAGGTATAGAGGATAGAGAGGCTGAAAAACTTGTTTTAAAAGATGATTCACAGTTCAGGTTCCGAAACTTTCTTACAGAACAAGGTTTTGAAGGAAAACAAATTATTAAACTTGGAAACACTCTTCAAAATCTTTTTCAAGCATTTTTAGAGGCGGATTCTCGTTTACTTGAAGTAAATCCTTTAGCAAAGACTGAAGAAGGCTATACGGTGCTGGATGCAATGATGGATTTGGAAGATGATGCAAGCTTCAGACACAGTTGGGACTTCCCTGAAAGAACTGTAATGAACCGTGAGAAAACTGAAAGGGAGATAAAAGCGGAGAAAATAGACGAAGAAGACCACAGAGGCGTAGCAGGAAAATATACGGAGTTAGAAGGTGATATAGGAATGATGCTGGCAGGAGGTGGCGCTAGTTTAACGAACATGGATGCACTGATTGAATACGGTGGAAAACCAGCCAACTACACCGAATACGGAGGCAACCCTCCAACAGAAAAAGTATACAAATTATCTAAGGTTATTATGTCGAAACCAGACCTCAAAGGATTATGGCATGTTGGAGGAACAGCCAACAACACAGATGTAGAAAGGACTATGGACGGATTCATCCAAGCACTGAGAGAAGAAAAACCAGAATACCCTATAGTTGTTCGCAGGGACGGACCACACGCAGACAAAGCATTTGAAAAACTAAAAGAAGTCAAAAAAGAACTAAACCTGAACATGAAGCTGTTTAGAAACGACAAACCTATGACAGAAAGTGCTGAAGACTTAATGAACATGGTAGAAGAATACAAGAGGGATAAAAAATGAGTATTTTTGCAGATGAAGACACGAAATTACTGATTCAGGGAATCACCGGCAGAGCAGCAAGTGAAAAGACAGAACATATGATAGACTACGGTACCAATGTCGTGGCAGGCGTCACCCCAGGCAAAGAAGGAGAAGAAGTACACGGCGTACCCGTCTACGACACCATCCGGAAGGCCTTAGAAGAGCATCCAGAAATCAATACCTCACTAGTATATGTTCCACACTTCGCAGCCAAAGACGCAATCCTCGAAGCACTAGAAAACAACATCAAAAAAATCAATGTAACCACAGAAAGAATCCCAACACAAGACATGTGGGAAATCAAAAAAGAAATAGATAGAAAAAATACCACACTAATAGGTCCAACCAGCGTAGGAATAATAAGTCCCGAAAAAAGCAAAATAGGGCCAATAGGCGGAAACAAAGCCGAGAAAACATACGAAAAAGGCAGCATTGGTGTAATATCCAAGTCAGGAGGAATGACAACAGAAACCGCACAAGTAATCCAAAATGCAGGATTCGGAATAAGTACCGCCATAGATATCGGAGGAGATAAAATTGCTGGAACAACATTTGTTGAGGCACTAAAAATGTTCAAGGAAGATGATCAAACTGATGCCATCGTCATGTTCGGAGAACTAGGCGGGACATACGAAAATCAAGTCGCAGAGTTCCTAGAAGAAAATCCAGGCTTTGGCAAACCAGTGATAGCGTTTATTACAGGCAAGTTTACTGAAGACATGCCCAGTCAGCAGTACGGTCATGCTGGCGCGGTAATCCGTGGAAACCAAGACAAACCAAGCCACAAAGAGAAAGTTCTAAGAGAGTCAGGTGCACATGTAGTAAATGTACACCACAAAATAGGTCAAAAACTAGAGGAGATATTGAAATAATGGTTAACTGGAAAACAGAAATATCATCTTCAGGAGAAGACTCAGTAGTTAGAGGCGTTGACAGAGAAGAAGTTATGGACATGGACTTCGCCGATGCTATCTGGCTAGTTTTGAAAGGTGATAAACCTTCAGAAAAAGAGTCAGAAATGTTCAAATCCATTCTATCTAGTTCCATTGATCATGGAGTTGGTAATCCTTCCACAGTATCCGCACGCACGATTCAAAGCGGAGGAAACGACATGAACACTTCAGTAGCTGGAGGGATCTTGGCCTTAGGTGATAAACATGGTGGAGCAATTGAAGACTGCATGGAAATTTTACAGGATGAAGATTACTCCTCTGAGAAAATTGTAGAAGTATTTTTGGATTGCGGCGACAAGATTCCAGGACTTGGACACAAAGTCTACAAAGATAAGGATCCGCGGGCAGAGAAGATATTTGAGAAAGCAAAGAACCTGGGAATAGCCGGAAAATATACTGAGAGAATGAAGAAGATTTCTAAGGTTTTTGCCGAGGAGAAAGTTTCTCTAGTCGTCAATGTGGACGGTGCTATCGCAGCTGTAATGAGTGACTTGGGTTGGAGCCCTGAACTCGGTAAAGGATTTTTCATAATTGCTAGGACTCCTGGACTGGTTGCGCATGTGCACGAGGAGATGGGAGAAGAGGATTTCCGCCGTGAAGACGGCAAGTATGTGGGTGGGGAAAGTGGTTGACAGGTTTGAATCCAGTCTTGGCGAAGTAGCAATCACTAATACGCATATTGAGAGAGATGTAAATGATTCCAGCGACTGGGAAAAAATTAGAAGCAATTTTAGTGATGAAAAACTGGTTGAATATGTTCGTTTTGATGAGTTAGAGGAAATGGAAATGGAGAAAGGTTCTATCTTTCCAAACATCCGTTTAAAGGTTGACAAAGATTGGAAAAGGCTTTTCTTCCATGTTGGGGACGAGGTCGAGGAGTGTTTCAAACGGTTGAATTATCGGTGGCGTGCCTACCACCAACTACACTAATTCTATTCCTTTGAATCGAACAAGCCTTTCTTAGCAGCTTTCTCATTTACGCTTCGGTTAACAGATTTCCTTATCTTTCCTACATCATTTGAATTAGCTTTAAATTCTGCTTGGAGAGTTGTCTTTCCTTCTTTAAGTCCTCTATAGCTTATAGAGGGTTTTGGATTTCCTTGGATTTCTTTGTTTTCTTTAGTTGCTTCTCCTATGATTTTTTCAAGTTGGGTTGCTTTGCTGTTTTCTACTTTGAATTCCATTGAAACTGTTGATTTCCGTCCTTTAGAGTAGTTCTCAACCGGGTTAGTTGTCAACATGCTATTCGGGACTAAAGTCTTTTCACTTGAACCATTTTTTATCGTGGTATGCCTAAGCTTGATCTCCTTGACAATACCTCTCTTTTCCCCTACCTCTATGTAGTCTCCTTTGATGAAAGGACTGTCAAAGTACAGTAGGAATCCTGCAACAAGGTTGGAGATTTGATCACGCATGCCGAAACCTACAGCTACTGTTAACGCAGCTGTAATCGCTCCAAGAACCGTCACCAAGTTGCCAAATTCTGCTGCTTGGAGGGCGATTATGAAGGACATGAAGACTCCTGTCACACCGGCAAGGTTGGAGAATGAGTGTGTTGATACTATATCTGCTTTTCTTCGCTTCATCAGTTTCTCAGTCAGCGGCATCAAAGCCAGTCTGGTGATTGAAACTCCTAGGAACAGTACTAAGAGGAATCTGGCTAGTTGGAAGTAGACTTGGGCATCTGGAAAGATTTGTTGAATCATGTTTAAGTCTAGTTCTTGGTCTTTTTTTGAATCGGGGCTTTGGTCCGCATGTTTTATTTACAGTCTTTGACAATTTTTAGGCATGGTAAGTGTACTAAGCAGAGTTTTCGACAGGTTTACTGAGGACGACGAAATCAAGATAAGTGAAATGGATTTAGACGAGTTAAAGAAGGAGAGAAGCGAGCTCCGAGCTGACTTAGAATTAAAACGAGACAAACACGAGGGATTAGCTGAGAATCGGAGAGTCAAGTTTGAGAAACTTCAGGGAACAGACGATGATCTTCTTCAAGAAGAACTCGCTGAAGAGATAGCTTCAATCGAAGATGAAATGAGCATCTACCACAACGAACACGCACAAGTAATGGATGCACTGCGTGTAATAGATGGTTTGATCGCAGTCAAGAGAAAACAACAGTTGATGGAAGACCAAGGAATAGTCCAAGAAATCGAAGACATGGACCAACAAGAACTTGTCGACGCATTGAAACAAGAAAGAGTCCAGGAAATGATCAAAGACGAGAAATGGGATGAGCTAGAAGACTTGTTCAGAGGACAACTCGAACCAGACTACTCAGGAAACCAGAGAGTCAATGAAATCATTGAATCAGCGGCAGAAGCTGAAGATGAAAGCGTAGACACAGTTTTAAACAGGAGAGACAGTGAGAAAGGAAGAAATATCCACTAAACTCCTTTCTCCATCTTTTCCACAGCCTTTCTCGTCTTCTTCAACTCCTTCAAAATCTCCATCAATATATCGTTTTCACTGACTGAATCAGAGCCTCCTTCCTTATCTTTCTTAATATGCTTGTTAATCAACTCTTGTACATTTTTAGGTTCTTCAATACTCCTAAAACGCATTTCTACGCCTGAACCTCCTGCTGTGGACACTTCAATATTCCCATATCCGAATTGTGTTCCGAAGAATCCTTGACTGAAGCTTATGTTCTGAACTTTGTCAAACCCAATTTTTTGAACGCTTCTTGAAAGAACTCCTGTCTTCTTATACAGTCCTTGACTTGTTACCACAAAATCAGTGTTTTTAATATTCAGATAAGCTCCAACTACTATTGGAATACCTATTCCCACTATTGAAAGTGGTAGGCCAATTGCTAATGCTGGATAAATGCTTTTCATTAGTGGTTCTCCACTCCAGAGAACCTGTTCGTCATCATCTAGAGAAAGCCAATCAAAACCTTGTGCTTCTGTCATAATTAATGATTACAAGGCCTTAAATTAAAGTTTTTTGTTGAAGAGAAAGTTTTTTGCGGTTGCCGGGATTTGAACCCGGGTCATCGGCTCGAAAGGCCGAAATGATTGACCAGACTACACTACAACCGCATTGTAATTGGGGTTAAGAAGAAAGTTGGTGTAAATCTTTTTTAATGGTGGTTGGGTTGTATGAAGAGGATGTCGTGTAGTTTGCCTATTTCGCCGTCTACGACTTTTTTGCCTTCTGTCATTTCTGTTTCTGATCTTACTATTATACTGTCTTCTGGCCCTGATAGTACATAGAGGTAGTTGCCGGAGACTTTTCTCCTGAATTCTAGTTCTCCTTTGACATGGGCTTTATGTCCTGTCAGGTCTTCTGTTACATTTGCTGGCCTGATTACTTTGTCTTCGGATTCTATCGTCTTTCCCTGAGTTTCGTTCTTTTTTTCGACATTTACTTCTATGTTGGCAAGTTCGTCTTCTTCTATTTCTGTGATTCTTTGCTCTATTCCTCTAAGCCTGTCTTTAACATTTTCCGTTAGTTCCGCATCTATTTCTTCTATCCTGTTCATCAGTTTGTCTTTTACTGCGTCGATTCTTTCGTCTTGATCTTTTTTCCTATCTTTGACATGGTCTATCATGTCGGAGAGGTTGTTTACTTCTTGTTCGTTGTCTTTGATTAGTTGTTGGTTGGTTTCTATCTCGTTTTCTAAGTGTGTCTTCATTTCTGTTCTTTTGTTTTCTTCCTTGCTGATTCTGGCTTCGATTTGTTCGGATGTCTCTGATATCTGGTTTTCCAGTTTATTTGTTTCTTTGTCGAATTCCTCATTAATCTGGTCAATTCGGTCTGTTTGTGTAGATATCTCTGACTTAAGGTCGCTGTTTTGCTGAGCATTATTTTCTGTTTGAGTTTTCAATTTGTCTAGACGGGTTTCTATGTCTTCCTTGGATTCTTTGAAGTCGTTTTCATGGCTTGACAACCGGTTTTTTAGCTCGGTGTTTTGGTCTAAGGCTTTTCTTCCTCTGTTCAAGGATTTCTGTATTTCTTCATCAGCCTTGTTTTTGTGGTCAACTAGTTCTTCGTGGGCTTTCTTCTGAACATTTTCTATCTCCAGGCTAAGTGAGTCATGTTCTGAACTGTTTTGTTGTTTAAAGGATTTGAAATCATCTCTGTGTTTTATTATCTTGTTTTCAAGTTTTGCTGATCTGTGTCTAGTGTTTTTCTGTGTTTCTTTGATTTCTTGGTTTATCTGCTGTATTTCTCTCTGGTTTTCGCCCGTCTCCTTCTTTAATTCGTTGACTTCCTTGGTGTTGTCTTGGATAAGATTTTGCAGTTCTTTACTCTGATCTTTTAGAGAACCTTTAAGATTTTCAACTTCTCCATCTATCTTATTTTCCAGCAAACTTGTATCTTTGTTTACTTCATCTCTTATCTCATCTATCTGCTGTTCTGCTTGCTCCAAATCTTTTTCCCGGGTTTTTCTTTCTTTCTCTATCTCTTGGCCTAGTCTCTGTTTCAGGTTTTCTATTCTACCTTGGTTATCCTGTATGTTTGAAGAAAGTTTTTCTGTTTCTTCGTTTAGTCTCTGTTTTAACTGGTTTATTTCTGTTTCATTTTCGTTTACTTCTGTCTCTATAGTTTTTTGGAAGTCTTCGAGTCTTTCTTCAAGTTTTTCAAGGTTTTTCCTGTCCTGTTCGATTTCTGTGTCTATGTGTTGTGTCAGGTTTTCCCTAAGTTTTTTTCTATGGTTTTCTGATGTCTCGGCTTCTTGTTCAATATTTGTGTTTAATTCATCTATACTGTCCTGTAGTTTGGATGTCTCGGCCTTGTCAGCTTTTCTATCCATTTCTTTTTCCAGGTCTTCTGTAACCTTCTCTATATGGTCTTTAACCGTATCCCTTATTTTCCCGTACTCTTCCTCTGATACTTTCTCTATCTCGCGTTCAACATTTTCTGTAATGTATTTCATGACTTCCTGAAGTGCTTTCTGAAATTTCTCCCTGTCTTCATCTCTGTAACTTTTTAGTACCTGCCTCCATTCAACTTCTATATCTTCCTGAGAGTCTTCAAGTACTTCACGGACTTTTTCATTTATCTCGTTTACCTGTTCGTCCTCTAACTTGTCTAAATTCTTATCCATGTTGTCTCCGGACTTGAACGAGTTTACAATGTCTTGTAGCATGATAATAATGACTGGGTTATGGCCGAGTATAAAAACTTCGGTTCAAGTGGTGGAAAAAAGATTTTATTCAATAAGGAGTGAAAAAACATTACATGAAAGACGACTGTATATTCTGTAAGATTGTTGAAGGCGAAGTACCTTCTTACAAAGTTTACGAAGATGAGAAAGTAGTTGCTTTTTTGGATGCTGAACCGGTTTCGAAAGGTCACACACTTGTCATTCCGAAGAAGCATGTGGACGACATTCACGATGCAGAAAGGATGGAGTACATGTGGAAGCCCTTGGTGAATGTTTCAAACGCTGTCAAAGAGGCGTTCGATGCGGAAGGCGTAAACATTGCTCAGAACAATGGATCGAAAGCCGGGCAAGAAGTATTCCACCTCCACTTCCATATAACACCGATCTACGAAGGAAACG
>Ga0102936_1000372_pt1 | contig 17580 bp, 19 predicted proteins | sample SalPon2_A_H2O_MG_FD_78502 | JGI IMG/M metagenome (GOLD analysis project Ga0102936, IMG submission 78502) | Salt pond water microbial communities from South San Francisco under conditions of wetland restoration - Salt Pond MetaG R2_A_H2O_MG | ecosystem: Environmental > Aquatic > Non-marine Saline...
CTCTTTCCATTGAGGCTTTGTTCATGATTACTGCGTCCTCGATGTTGTATCCGTCAAAGGATGCAAGTGCAATAACCATGTTCTGTCCAATTGGATGGTCTCCGACAAGTGTATCGTAAGTATTTGTTTCTACCACAGGTTTCTGTGCGTATGTCAGAACGTTTTGCTGCGTATCAAACCTTTGGTGGAATTCTCTTGTAGGCATTCCTAGTCCCTGTCCTGCCATTTTTGCACCGAAGTTCACACGGTCTCCTCTGTTGTGTTCCGGGTAAACTGTTAGTGATGCTGAAAGCCCGTTGATAATTTCCGGGTCGATTTCCATGTGAGTGTGTTCTTCCGTTACTTCTTCTTCAGTTAAAGAGACGTAAGCGTTCTCTTCTTCCTCAGCGTCTAAGTACTCAATAATACCTTCGTTTTCAAGGTCTTCCAAGGAGATTTCTCCTTCTTCAAGTTGTTCTTCCTGTTCTTCTGTAAGCTGTGGTTCTCCATCTTCCACAATTACTACAGGACGCATGACTCTTCCTGAGTCAGTGTTGATTCTTATTTCGTCACGGTTCTCGTTGTAGTAAACTGAGACTTCTTTGTCTAGTTCTCCGTTTCTTCTTTTTTCTATTAGTTCTTCTCTTGCTTCTTCTGGAGACTCAAGATCATCCATGATCTCTCCGTCTAGAAATACTTCAGTAATAAGTCATCACCTTGTCCTTGTTTTCAGTGTTTTCTGACGTCCTGTTTAGTTTTGTAGTTTTCATTATCATTTTCTGATTCACCTTGCGTCGATCCCCGCTTCCTCAAGCTTTGCCTTCAGGGAGTTTCTCTCCTTAGAAGTCATACCTGTTGAAACATCTGCACACATCGCAAAGTGTGTTCTAAGTCCGATGTTCATACCTTCAGGTGTTTTAATCGGGCAGACACGTCCCCACTGTGTTGGGTGGAGGTCTCTTGCCTCGAAGTGCTGTCTGTCTGAGCTTAGTGGAGATACAATGTTTCTTAAGTGGCTTAGAGTCTTGATACGGTTGTTTCTGTCAAGTCTCTGACAGATTCCTGTTCTTCCTCCTACCCAGTTTCCTGTAGCCATTGCTCCCATAATCTGAGACGTTAGCTTGTCAGATACAATTGTTGACTGAAGTGAAGGTAGTCTTCCACGTTTTGCGGATTTCTGGAAGTTGTACTTCATTCTTGCGACAAGACCCCACTTTCCTAAGAAAACAGATCTGAACTGCATTTCCAGGAGTTGTCCTGCCAAATTCATTCTCTTATTTGCGTAGTGGTCGATGTCATCTTCTTCGATGTCGCCCTTTCCTAGTGCGATGGTGTTCCTGATCATTTTTGCTAGGAACTCTGCCTTTTCCTCTCTTACTTCTGGTTCTTGACCGAGGTGAGGTAGAAGGTATTCGTCTAGAATGTTTTCGACTCTGTCTGGAATATCGTTTGTGATTCCTGCACGTCCTGCAATGTATTCGTATGCTTCTTCTTTGTTTGAAGCATCGACTTCATACAGGTTCAGGTAAACGTCTGAAGCGTAGTCGTCTCCGATTGCTTCAACAATTTCTTTGTCTGTTTCCATCCCAAGAGCTCTAATCAGTGCTACTGCTGGCGTCTTCTTGACGTTAGCAAAGCTGATGTTTACAATATCCTTCTTTCTTCTTAGAATGTGTCTTTGTACGTAACCTTGGTTTTCTGAGTTAATACGGCACTTTTGTTCTTCGTCGTCGTGCTGGTAGACTGGTTTGTTGTTTGCCAGTTCTTCCATTGCGATAATGGTTTTTTCGGAACCGTTGACGATGAAGTATCCTCCTGGATCCTTAGGATCTTCTCCGTGGTCTCTCATTTCTTCTTCATCCATTTCGGAAGTCCAGCAAAGTTCTGACCCGACCATGACTGGGATTTCTCCGATTGTTACTTCTTCTGAGTCTTGTTTAACTCCTTCGAAGATTGGTGTAAGAGTTACTTCAATTTCGGAAGAATATGTAAGATCTCTCATTCTTGCCTCTCTAGGCATTACTTTTCTTACTGAGCCGTCTGCTTCATGTATTTTCGGCTTCTTGATATCTACGTCGACTATCTTAATGACCAAGTCCTCTCCTTCCGGGAGTTCTGGTTCAATTGATTCGACTTCGTTTAGTATTGCTTTGATTCTTTCGTTTACGAAGTGGTTGTAGGATTCAATCTGGTGCTTGACCAGATTTCGATCTATTAGTTGCTCCAGGAATTGTTCTTTCATTATAATTTGACACCTATTATTCTACTACTCTGCGGTAATATGTTGTTTCGCCGGCTGTTGGGCTACTACGAGTTATTTCGAAAACATCACCGACCTCGAAATCTTTTTGTTTGAGGGCTGAATCATTGCTCTTAATTCTAGGTAAGTTCTCCTTTTCTATATCGTGTTTCTGGAGAAGTTCTTCAACCTCTTCTTCGCTCATTTTGCGGTGTTCTGGTACAAGTCGGTGGTCGCGTACATCCATAGCCATGGTTAAATCACTCTTTGAGCATGCAGAGAAACTGCTCTTAGATAATTTTGAAAGGACAAGTAAACTTTAAAAGGGTAGTGCGGTAGCCGAAACATACTTAAACAGGCATTCACGTGAAGCTCTAGAAGCTCATACTGGAGGACTGACGCATCGAAAAGAAGCCTTCGCCCACGATAACATGATCAAGTACTTCCACACCCAGTTTATCACCAAGTTCTACAATTTCACTCGTAGTTTGCAGATCCTGTTTAGTTGCTTCAGTTTCACCAGAAGGATGGTTATGCACTAGTATAACTGCTACCGAATTAACTCTTAATGCAGTTTTAAACACTTCTCTAGGCTCTATACCTACTGAATCAACAGAACCTTCAAACTCATCAGTTTCAAGTAATTCATTACCGGATGAAAGATAGAACACCCTGAGAACCTCCTCTTCCATGTACTTCATATCTCCACAAGTTGACTTCACATCTGATAGCGATTGGATTCTCTCTTTTTCCTGTTTCTTCATTCTTCTGGAAAGTTCCCCTAAAGATTTCAACTGTCCAGCCTTAACTCTAGAAACACCTTCAAACTCTTTCAACTCGCTGAGATCACGGTCAGCCATTTCATCAAGACTGTAGGTGTTTAGAATTTCAGAAGATAATTCCTTTACGTTTTTACCCTTAGTACCAGTTCTCAATATTATTGAAAGAAGTTCTACATCAGTAAGATTTCCTGACCCATGATTCTCAAGCTTCTCCCTAGGTCTTTCTGATTTCGGAAGATCCTTGATTGTGTAGTCCATAGATTCCCTTTGTTAAACGCTATTTTGAAAAATTCCTCGAAACGTCTAATGATTCTAAAGAATAAACCCTAAACCCTAACGTGTGAAGAAACTACTCCGAAACCCAGAATTCTCAGAAGCCTCAGATATACTTGAAGAGTACTTGAGAAGAGACTTTACAGTCCAGATAAACGGGCTTTGTACTGTCAATTACCAGGGACGTGCAAAGTCAAAACTGGATAGAGGAGAGAGACTGGTTATCAAGAAACAGGATTCAGCCATACTTGTCCATGGACCTGAGAACTACCAGCCAAAGAACTGGCAACCCGAAGTAGATTCTTACTCAGTTAAAATTGAAGAGGTAGAAGATGACTCAAATTTACTTGTTTTAGAGGCAAAAAGAACTAATCCTGAGGAAGTTGTGGAAATACAGTTTGAAGATATTGATTTCTTGATGGTTGATAAACTGGTCGACAAGTCTGATCTCAAGATCAGAGGTCACGAAGTGGACATACACGAATCAATAGAGGAAGAGCCTGAACTAGTAGAGGAAGAGCTAAAAGTTGTTGAAAGAGAGAAGGAAACACCTGCAGGCTTCATAGACGTTTTTGCACGTGACTCAGAGGACGAATGGGTAGTCATAGAGGTCAAAAGAAACCCGGATTACAATACTGTGTTGCAGCTTCAAAGATATGTAGAAGAGATAGAAAAGGAATATTCAGGAAATATTCGAGGTATACTTGTGGCTCCAAAAATGACCGACAAGGTACTTAATTATCTAGAAGAAAGAGATCTAGAATTCGTAAACGTTGACATGGAAGATGTTATCTCAAGTTACGAAGCCATAGACAACTCACAGAAAGGACTTAGCGACTTCGGAGCAGACTACGAGGTTTAGTTCAGAATACCTGTAAAAAATTAGAAACTCAAAAGAATTCTGGCAAAAATTGTATCTGTAAATGTGTGGAATATCTGGAAGCTGGGAAGATGAAAAGATAAATGTATTAGTTGAGGCTTTAGAGCACCGTGGAGGAAGCTGCAAAAGTTCCAGCCATGAAGGATACCATTTTGGGCACGTCTTGCATTCAGTAGTAGGAAGCCTTGCACAGCCTTTGAAGGATGAAGGCGTTCTTTCTGCAAACTGCGAAATCTATAATTGGAAGGAATTAAACCAGGAATACGGTTGGGAGACTGAAAACGATGCTGAAACCCTTATCAAACTATTAGATTTGAAAGGAAGCGATGCATTGGAAGAACTGGACGGAATTTATGCTTTCTCATACTTTAGAAACGGCGAAATTATAATCAGTAGAGACAAGCTAGGTGTAAACCCGGTATGGTATGTTGATGATGAGGAAGATTTTGCTTTTGCATCAGAGAAACAGGCTTTGGAAAAAGCAGGATATGAAGAGATTAGAGAACTGCACCCTAGGAAAATACTCCATTATAATATAGAAGAGAAAAAAATTACGTTTGAAGATAGAGATTTCTTTGAACTAGACGTAGACGACAGTAAAGACTTAGATGAAACAGCTGAGGAAATAAAAGATATCTTTTTGGAAGCTGTGGAAAAAAGGATTCCTGAAGGAGATTTAGGTCTTCTCTTTTCAGGAGGTTTGGATTCTACCTTAGTTGCAGCTGCTTTACAGGAGCTTGGAAAGGATTTCACAGCGTATACTGCAGGTATCCAGCATGGAAATGTTTCAGCACCTCGTGACTATGAGAAAGCTCAAGAAGTAGCGGATGAAATGAGTTTCGAACTAGAGAGATATGAAGCCTCTCTTGAAGATGTTGAGGATGCTCTACCAGACATAGTGGACTGGATCTCAACTACGAACGTTGTGAAATTAGGAGTTGCACTTCCTTTCCACTTTTCGCTAAATCAATCTGGAGATGAACAGGTAGTTTTCACTGGTTTCGGTTCCGAACAGCTCTACGCAGGTTATGCACGGCAACAAGGATATCTTAACAAAGAATGTCTTTCAGATTTGAGAGGTGTTTTCCACGAGGATCTTTACAGAGATAATGTAGTTAGTTTTAGGAATGGTCGTGAGCTAAGAGTTCCTTTCCTTGACGAAGACCTGATTGAACACGCACTTTCTATCCCAGTTGATATGAAGAGAACTGAGGAGTACAGAAAATACGTTCTTAGGAAAACAGCTGAAAAGCTTGGAGTTCCCAAAGATGTTGCTTGGAGGAAAAAAGTTGCGGCACAGTATGGTTCTAACTTTGACAAAGCCCTGAACAAGTTAACTAAGAATTCCGAATACGAGCAGAAGCAACAATACGTAAACCAGTATCGTGAAGAGTATAATAAGAAGTTAGTTGGCTTGACTTCTGGCGGTAAAGATTCCAATGCTGCACTTTTCAGGATGTGGCGTCGAAACAATAAAATATCGTGTTTGTTAACACTCAGATCGGAAAATAAGGCTTCTTACATGTTCGACTCCAAGAAGTCGGAGAAAGATCTTGAATGGCAATCTGAAACGCTTGGAATACCTCTCATAAAACAAAGTACTGAAGGTGAGAAAGAAGAGGAACTAGAAGACCTGAGGAAGGGATTGGATAAGGCAAAACAAAAGTACGGTGTAGATGGTGTGATTGCCGGGGCTATTGAATCGACGTATCAGCGGGATAGAGTAGATAAAGTAGCTGATCAAGTTGGTTTGAAAGTTTTCACGCCTTTATGGCAGTTCCATCAAGATCAGTATATGCAATGGCTGATTAGAGAAGGATTCAGCGTCAAGATTACAGAGGTAGCAGCTCGTGGTTTAGATGAGAGTTGGGAAGGAAGAATACTAGATAAAGAAAGTGTTGAAGAACTTCTAGATTTAGCTGAAGAATATAGATTCCATCCTGCAGGTGAAGGTGGAGAGTATGAGACAAATGTCATAGGTTTTCCTGAAGAACTTTTAGATAGCCCCTAAACTTCTTGGAATAATTAAAATAGTAGAGTTATCAGGAATCCTATTAGGAGAAGTGATGTAATCATAACCTGCATAAAGGCCGATGCAAAGAATCCTAGAGCAGAATAAAGTGCTGATTTTCTAGCTTCTTTCATTTTACCGTGTTTAAAATATTCTCTGATTAATACTGTTCCTCCAACCGCTATCAAGACTCCTAAAGGACCTCCTAGAAATATAAATCCAAATAGGCCTGCAATACCTGCCATGAAAGATGTTTTGTTGGATGCTCCTCCAATCTTGGCTGTAATTGCTCCCGCAAACCAGTCAACTAGTAGTGCAAAAACTGTGAGAAAGCCTGAAACGACAAGGAAAAGTGTACCAGGCTCGGTGTAACCTGTTGACCACCAGTAAATAAATATCCCAAGACCTGAAAGTAGTGCTCCTGGTAGAGCAGGAGTAAAACTGCCTATTATCCCAAGTACTAGGAGTAAAACTGTTAGTATAAGAAATAGATTCATTTTTCCTGTAAATTTGGAATTGGTTTGTAGTAATTTAAATCAAGTAGAAATGGGTTATCGGGTCCGGTGGGATTTGAACCCACGACGGCCGGGTATCTTTTCCGAAAATCGGAGATTTTCTCATTCAAAGGTTCTAACTGGAGACCTCGAAGTGATTAAAAGCCCGGTGCTCTGCCAGACTGAGCTACGGACCCAGTAATGATGTAATACGTATGAGGAGGTTTTCACCTCCTTTTTTATTTTTTTTATTCTGGGCTTACAAAGAGTACGTTATCTCCTCTTACAAAGAGGCGTCCATATTCCGTTGTTTTTTCTCCTTTAACTGTGGCGTTCTGTAGCCATACGTTTAGGTGTTTGTCGAAAGCCTGTAGTTCTCCTGATACAGTTGTCTCTTCTCCTCCAAACTTTTTTAGTTTGATTAGTACGTTTCCTTCCTTTGCTGCGTCTAGTACGTCAAATGGACGTTTATTGTCATTAGCCATTAAAAATTTGCACCTATGGATAGGCATGAGCTCGTAACTTATATAAATCCCATCAGGTTGCTGTAGGCTTTAACCGGTTTTTCAGGTTTTCTTCAAGGGTTTTACCGGAGACCAGACTACTGGAGTTTATTTATATAATTTGGTGATGCCTGTATAAGTATGGCAGTAAGACATGATAGATCTGACACAAAGAAGTCTGGTGGTAAGACCAGAAGCTACAGGAAGTCAAAGAAGTATGATATAGGAAGCGAATTCTCCAGTCCAAGTCTTGGAGAAACAAAGACAAAGACTAAAGATGCACGCGGTAATACAGAAAAGACAGTTGTAAGAACTGAAAACAAAGTAAATCTTGCTGTAAATGGAGAAACTCAAAGTGTTGAAATTGAGTCAGTTCTAGACAATCCTGCCAATGACAACTATGTCAGAAGAAGTCTTTTGACCAAGGGAACAGTGATTCAGACTTCAGAAGGTAAGGCAAGAATCACTTCTAGACCGGGACAGGAAGGCGTAATCAATGCTGTACCGGTAGAGGAATAATTTGTCCTCAACAACTACGCTATTTTCTTTTAACTTTCTACTTTAACTGATCCTGAACACAGCAAAAATATTGATTTCCATGATATCATCAAGTAGGGACTCTATCTTAGAATTAAAAGGAAAAGTTGGGAATGATCCCTGATTCAGTCAACCTAGGATTCCTTTTGCGGCATCCATAATCTTTGCCAGATATCCGCGTTGACTGAAGTTTACAGGTATCTGATGACCGGTGTCGTCAAGAAAATATTCTGACTCGACCATGTCAACAATATACCCCCTCACCCTTATAAACCTAAAACAACTAAGGGAGCTAACCGTTTTTCACAGTTCAGGAAAGTTTCTCAACCCCACATTTTATCTAGAACACCTCCTAATATCTTAAATCACTGAAAAGGTATTTTAACCTCTTTAGACATGTCTGAGATTTAACTGAAGTATATCCTCATCTTGAAGCTCGTGATCCTTACCAACCTTTTGATCAGGGAACTTTGAACTCGGACCAGTAACTCTAGCATGTTTAAACCTATCTCTCATATCTCCAGGAAGTTCATCGAGAGCATCATCAACCGAATCCCCTTCACGCATTATTAAAGGCTCATCTTTATCCGGTTCCTCGTTTTTCTCCTTCATATAAACCCTAATTAACCCCATTCTATCAAATAACATTTCCTTCAAGTTATCCAAGTTTTTACCTGTCTCAGCAGAGATAAGAAGATCATATTCATCCTCATATTGTTTTTTGGTTTCTGCATCAATCATATCAACTTTATTAACTGATTCAACGGATGGCAAGTATTTCCTATTATCCATTAGACCATCTATAAACCTGTCGAGATCCATATCCTCTCTGATTATAACTTCAGCATTACCATATCCTCTCTGACGCATAAGATCTCTAATAGTTTCCTCTTCTAATTCCAGGCCAACAGTAGAGGAGATATTTATTCCTCCACGCTCTTTTTTCTCTATCTTCATGTTCGGAGGCTCGATGTTAGTTCTAAGACCTGCATTGTAAACCTCATCTGTGATTTCTTCATGACGCATCTCCTCAGGATCAAGAACTATAAGCAGTATATCTGCATTTCTTACAACAGAGAGAACCTGCGTTCCACCTCCTCTGCCATCAGCAGCACCTCCAATGAGACCTGGAACATCTAAAATCTGGATATTAGCTCCTTTATACTTCAACATGCCAGGATTTACTTCCAAAGTGGTGAACTCATAAGCACCGGTATCCACTTCCGCATTAGTAAGTTCATTTAGCAGTGTCGACTTTCCTACAGATGGAAAACCAACCAAGGCAACTGTCGCGTCACCTTTCTTTTCAACAGCGTACCCAGACGTTTCTCCTGTACCTTTCTGTTTTTTTTGTTTTTCTTCCTTAAGCTGGGCAATTTGGCCTTTTAATCTTCCTCTCTCTTTCTCAGTTGCCTTATTTACAGGTGTCTTCTGTAACTTGTCTTCAAGTTCTTGAATCCTGTCCTCGATGCCCATGGTATAACATAGACAGTGAAAATCTAAAAAACCAGCCAGCTAAATTCTACAGAAATCTTTCCGAACTAAGATTAAGAGAGGGAAGAAATTTTGACGTGATAAGAGAGATCTTTACTCGTCGATCCTCTCTATGCTACCGTCCCTGCTGATGTTCAGCTGTACGTCATCAGCCCATTCACGGACATATGCTCCTTCAATCTTGACCTCTGCCCCTTCTTCGATTGCATCGATTTCTTCTTCCCAAAGAGTTAGATCAATTTTACCTGTCTCATCCTCAAAAACTACTGTTACTATTCTCTTCTGTCCATACCGAGTAGAGACGGCCCTAGGTGTCGGAAGTTCTGCGATTTCTCCTTCGATTTCAACATCATCCGCTTCTGCATCCAGTTCCTCAACTGTATATTCAGTCATTATGGATCAACTAGGATGAGAATCGCTTATGAAACTTATAAGGGTTTTGCTCATGGTTCTAGAACTATTTAGTACAGACCCTTAGTCAATTGAGTTAATTTAAACCAGTTGAGAACGATTTATTTTCACATGGAACTACCCTGGAACAAGAAGGAAAGACTTCAAGAAGAAAATGACAAGCTTGAAGAAGAAATCAAGGAAGTTAGAGACGAACGTGATAGGTACAGGGAAAAACTTGATGCCGAGGAAAAAAGAAGGTCTAAACTATCTAAAGAGAAACAAGAGGCACAGGAAAAACTCAATAGACTGCAAGACAAACTGAAGAACAAAGAAAAAACCACTAGTAAAGAAGAAAGTGGTGAAGAAGGAACGAAATGGGCGAAATTAGATCTTAATGAAATTAAGAATATTCTGGAGAAACTAGACTCCGTTAAATCTCCTGAGAAAGATCTTGTAACAGTTAAATCAACAGAGAGAATTGAGAATCTTCCTGATCTAAAAGGGCTTAAAAACACTTTGAACTCAAGTGATTACAGCAGTTTATCTTCAGAAAAATCATTCTTCGCATTCATAGACGGCAAGATTTTCAGTACAGTTCTGAAGACACGAAAGTTCTTCAAAAAGGACTGGAAACTCGATCAAGAGTTTCATACAGATGAATTAAAAGATTTTATTGAATCTGAAAAGCACTGGGCAATAGTATCTGCGGGGAAAACACAGGTTTTCCATGAGGAAAATGGAGAGTTTGAAGAGGTGGACCGTGTGACGACCCGTGTTGAAAACCAGCAGAAGAAAGGCGGTTTCTCACAGGGACGTTTCGAAAGAAAAAGAGACGAACAGGTAGAAGAACACGTAAAAAAGACCAAAGAGTTAATCAAGGATTTTGAGAACCTGAAGGTTCTAGGCAACAAAAAACTTTGTAAGGAATTGAAGGGAGAATATCTCGGGGGATTTGATTCATCTAGAGAACCAAGTCCTGAAATGTTCTACGACTTCAGACTGAAACGACTAGTGTGAAGATATTACCGCAGACCTGAAAAAACTTCCTTGAAGTCTTCTAACTATGAGTCAAGAAAATCCTATGAACGTTTCAAAGGAAGAAATTAGGGAAATCCATCAAGGTTTACTGAACAGGTACGGTGAGCCTGAAGGTCCTTGGGAACTAACCGGCGTAGAGTATCTTGTCGAAACTATACTTTCTCAGAACACTAACGATATCAATAGGGATAAAGCGTTCGATAACCTTCAAGAAAAATACGGTCAGGACTGGGAAGTTGTAGAAGAATCTCCCCACGAAGAACTTACTGAGACAATCAGAGTAGCAGGACTTGGACCAACCAAAGCAGAGAGAATACAAGGCGCACTAAAGATAATCAGAGAAGAAGAAAACCACTCAGAAAAAGAAGAGTACAGCATAGAATTTATCAACGAAATGAGTGTAGAAGATGCCAAGAAATGGCTGACCAAGATTCCAGGTATAGGACCGAAAACAGCCGCAGTAATACTTTGCTTCCACTTCAAGAAGCCAGTCATACCCGTTGATACGCACGTCCACAGAATTTCACAAAGATTTGGACTAGTGCCAGAAGGATGCAATAGGACGAAGACCCATGAAATCCTAGAGGAAATAGTTCCCGATGAAATAAAATATAGCTTCCACATCCTGCTTATTACGCATGGAAGAGAGACATGTAAAGCCCGACATCACGTAGAAAACGAGAATTGCTTTGAAAGATGTAAGCACTATCAAGGGGTTGTTAAAGGCGATAAAAATCAAGAAGAAGTCGTTTAACTATTTTTAGGAATACTCGAAAAGCTGTGTAAAGAAATCAGAATTATTTGAAGCATCAAGATAATCTGATGTCTCTACTACCCTATGAGTTATATAGTCGATATCTTTAGAAGATTTTTCTGCTATATCATCTGTAAACTGTTTGTACATGTTTGCTGCTGCCCCTTCAAATAAGTACATTTCATTCTCAGACAGTTCTTCAGGATTATCGAACAAAATAAAGGCTCCAGTATCATAGACGTCAAAAGGCTTAGGCTGTTCTTCAAAGAACGCAATATTATTTTGAGGATCTTTGTATACAATTCCTCTATCGGTAAATTCATCTAAAAGGTTGTTGACTGTGTCATCTATAAGTTCATCGATTCCAAATTCTTCGATTGCATTCTCTAAGTCTTGATCTGCTTCATTTTGATTAACTACAACAGTATTTTCGTGGTAGCCAATGTCTCTCCAGTCCCTTTCAGTTATCTCTGCCTGTGGAACAAGATCAGTTCCAGTAAGTCTCTCATGAACTTCACTATCAAAATCATCTTCATGCATGACTTTGACTTTATTATCTCTAAGACCTTGGTAAACATCTTTAATTGTGCCAGAATCCTCTTTCTCTCCTCTAATTACTACTTGTAACTCTTCCTCTCTTCTCCTTGTTTCTGATCTTTCGACAGAATTTACGAGCAAACTCATATCTGTATTTACTCACAAGTAGTTAAATATTTTTTGGCATGTTTTAGGCGGAAATAAAATAATCAAAGTGAAATCCATATGATCTATTTTGGAAAGAAAAATGTTGTAGGACCTGTTTTGCAACAGGTTTTAGTTATCCACAGATTGAGAAGAATAAATTTATTCTTCGTGATCGTGGTCGTGTCCTGGCTGTCCGTCCATTTCAGCTTGCTGTTCCTGCATCTCCTCGACGATCTCTTGTGCTCTCTCGTTGATGTCTTCTTGAGAGACTACGTCTTCTTCGTCTAGGATGTTAAGTAGAGCTTGTACTGTAAGCTCTAGGTTTCCAAGCTTCTGCTGGAAAAGCTGCATTGCCTGCTGCTGATTCATTTCAGGTTGTTCTGGCATAATTTAATTCACCTAAACACCTTATCCCGACAAGGCTTTTAAATACACTATACATGCACAAAGTTACACAGGATTTCTTGCACCGCAAGCCTGGCACTTCAAAATCTCAACGCCTTTCTCCTTGATAATCTTCGAATCAGGGCTTTCACACTCCGGACAGAAAACATATTCATTGGCAAACTTCTTCACCTTAGACTGGATATTACCCCTGCGAATCTCACCATTCAAAATCATCTCACCGCTTTCAACACGGGCAGAAGTACCCAACTCATTCTGCAGATACTTAGAAAAACGATCCTCCTCACGACCAATAGTATCCGCAATATCACCAAAATTAGTTATCACAGTTTTAGAACCATCCTTCCGAGTATCAACCACAGGCAACTCAAAACGCTCATCTCCACCTGCATCATCCGGAACCTCATCCATGCCCTTTTCAAGCAAATCTTCGTAATTAGTCATAATTTAACATTGAGGAGAAGATTCTTTAATTCAATCCACCCATGAGAAAGAATATTATCTTATCATCTGTACATTATTAGATGCAAATACATCGAGATAAAATCAAAACTCAAAAAATCTAATCTACGATTCAGTACTGATTTCCTTCTCCACTTTAGCAATAGCTCGATCAGCCGCCTCTCCATCAACTATTTCATTCAATATATTCTTGGAAATCTTAGCAATAGTGTCCATCTCCACAGGTTTACCGTTATTACCTTGTTCAAAATATTCTAACAGACCTAAACATGCATTTCTATCTTCATACTTTCTCTCATCAACAGTATTCAGTTCAAGACCAGTACCAGTGTACTCTCCTGTTATAGAGTTTTCAATTATCTCCTTAGGTCTCCCAACATCCGCCTTTCCCTCTCTTAAAGCTTCTCTTAAAGCTAGATACCTTGCTATAACAACAAAAGTTTCCTCATTCCTGCTTCCATTCTTCAAAGGACTCACCGAATGCCATGTTTCCTCAAAAATAGGTTCTAACAAATTGCCTTTTGGTATATACAGAATTGAATTATTTCCAATATTGAAGTTCTTCGCTCTATTAGGCTCCTCCTCTATACTTTCTATTATTTCCTTGCCCTGATCCCTTTGTCTAAACTCCTCATCAAAATCAGATAAATCAGTTACTAGAGCCCTCGTATCATAATCAATTAGTGAACCAAAAGCATTTCGATAGACATCGGTAGTCCATTCAACTATATTATCTATGATTTGTTTTTGATTCATAATACTAGCTTAATTCATAGCTTCTTTATTTTTCCAGGCTTTGGTTCGTAGCATGTTCCATCAGACAGGAGTGCGTTGATGGTATCTTCTAGCTGATCTTCGTTGGCTTCTTCTACTTCTTCGAGGATGTCTGAGTAGTCTGCTCCTTCTCCTTCATCCAGTTTTTCGACTGCTTCAAGTACTTCTCTTTCAAGGTTTTCCCGGTCTTCTTCGGTCTCTGATTGGCTGAAGCTTTCTCCGAAGCTTTGCATGACAGCGTCAACTTCGTTTTCGTTCAGTTTGCCCGCCATTTCTTTTTCTATTTCATCCTGATCTTTGCCACTTTCTTTGAGTTGTTTGACTGTTTCACATAGCTGGCTCCATTCTTCCAAGCTTTTGGCGTGTCTTAGTTGGTGGAGCATCTCCTTTTCTGGTCGTTGAGCGTTTAGTATTTCTCCGTTGAGGTAGATTTCTCCTTGGTATTCTCTTACTTTGCCGACTACTTCGATTATGTCTCCGTTTCTGAAGTCGTCCATTACGTGTAGTTCGTTGAAGAACTTGACTTGGATTGTATCGTTTCCGTCGTCTAATGTTATGCTTCCGTATGTTTCGTCGTCATTTTGGAACATGTCGACGATTGTTGCCACGATACGTGCCCTTGATAGCCTTCTTCCGTTTGGTGTGAGTAGGAAGTTTGGTTCGAATCCTTCTCTCTGGAAGTATTTTCCGGAGTTGAGTTCCTTTGTCGTAGAAAGTTTGGCTACCTGTCTGCTTTGCTGTGGCATACCTGAAAATTGTTTCTTAATCTTAAGAATCTTTTAGGACTCCCGGGTTTACACCTAGAAATTCACTAGTTCAGGTTCCTACACTGGTAGCGAATATTTTCTCCATCTATTACAAGTGCTATTCTTGATTCTCTACTTAAATCCTCTGAGATATCAATGCTCATAGTATACATAGTCTGTGGGTCAACAATATTCTTGTCCAGTGTATAGTCCCCATCTGATTGCTCAAGATACGTATTGTTTACTCTTACAGGTATTTCTGAAGCGTTAATCGCCCTAGAACCAGTATTTCTCAAACTGAAGTTTGCCTTGTCTGGTGTCCCCCAGCAACTCTCAAACTCAACAGTACTAGGCTTTACCTGCAGTCGCTCAGATGGATCCTGCTGAGCATTCATAGAATTATTGACCATAGTGTAAATTGCTCCCGAGGCCGCCACAGTAACTCCGATCAAAAGAACAATAGCAACTACTGGCGTAACTCCTTTCCTAATCATCACTAAACACTAATGGGATTCGCTGCTTTATAATTCTAAATTTTCTGTATGTAACCCTGCTTTGGCTCGTATAGTTCACCGTCTCGCTTCAGTCTTTCGATAACTTCTTCGGCTTCATCTTTGTCGAATCCTTCTTCTTCAGCTCTTTCTAGGACTTCCTCTATTTCTGCTTCGTCGTCGCCTGCAAGGTTGTTGATTATGTGTTTGACGCTTTGAAGCCTGTTTCTTTGGGAGCTTGAAACTCCTGATTCGATTATATCTGCGTCGAATTCTCCTGTTTCTGGGTCGACTCCTACTTGTTCTAGGCAGTATGTTAAGATGTCGATTGCTCTTTCAGCGTCTTTTTCTGTAACTTTATCTTCTAGTTCTGCTCTGGCGCTTGCTTCTGAAATTCTTACAAGTGCTTCCAGCTGTCTTGCTGTAATTGGAACATTACCATTTTCTTCATCGCTTCCACGTGAGCGCATGCTGATGTAGAATTCCTGTATCTTATCAGCAGCTTCTTGAGTAAGGTCAGGGCGTTTTCTCTGGGCATAGGCGATGTATTTTCGCAGCTTCATCTTGTCAATATCTGCATCGGTTTCTTCAGGATCAATATGGTTCTTCAAGACTTGACTAGATAGTTTGGCATCTTTTTCTTCGTCCGGTTCATCTTTTACAGGGAATATAAAGTCAAAACGGGAAAGAAGTGTATCTCCAATATTTATCTGTTGTGGAATTGGCTCGTATGGATCGAAGCGTCCAAGCTTCGGGTTTCCAGCCGCTAAGATTGAGGTTTCCGCATTCAAAGTAGCTTGAATGTTTGCCTTAGAAACAGATATCTGTTGCTGTTCCATTGCTTCGTGCAGGCTTGAACGGTCTTCCTCTGCCATCTTATCAATCTCGTCAATAGCTGCCATTCCTTTGTGAGCAAGTACTACTGCACCAGCTTCTAGACTGAATTCTCCTGTGCTTTCTTCTTTTACGACTGATGCTGTTAGTCCTGCTCCCGTTGAGGATTTTCCAACTACATATCTTCCTTTTGGTGCAAGTTCTCCTGTGAACTTGAGTAACTGAGACTTTCCTGTTCCAGGTTCTCCGATTAGTAGTATGTGTATATCTCCACGACTTTTAACTCCATCATCTCTTCCTTTTTTGACTCCTCCAAATAGTTGGAGTGCGATAGCTTTCTTGACCTGTCTGTGACCGAAGATTGATGGTGCTACAGAGTCTATTATTCTTTCAAAGATTTCCGGGTCATTTGACATCTCTTCTATTTCTTCTTCCTCTTCGTCACTGAGTTCTATTTGTTCGAACTCTTGTTCTGTAGGCTCAATGTTGTTTGCCTCCATATAGATGTCGTATTTCTTGGAGTCTTTCTTCATCGGTCTCTCCCTTAGGACTCCGGTTATGTGGACAACGTTTCCAGGTATTATCTTTTTCTGAAAGTCTGGATCAACTAGGTCTCCTTCCAGCCTTACTGAAAGGTTTTGAGGTTGTTCACTTCCTTCACGTGACTCAGGATTTTCTTCCACAGTCACGATCTGAGTGTCTGTCATTATTTTCTCGTAGACTTCGAACTTCCGTGAGCCACATGATTCACATTTGTATGGCGATTTGAGTTTTGAAGAGTCCTGCTCTTTTTCAACTATATCACCGCAGTTTGTACATTGGAACTCTGCAGAAACTACTTCCGGTTTAACTTGTGATGCTCTCTTGATCATTCCCTCTACAGGTATGAATTCGCCCAAATGCTTTGAACGCAAATTCCTTAGAAACACAAAGTCTTCTTCCGGCATGTTGGCAAATCTTACGTTCAGTTCTTCGTCAGTTACTAGGTCAACTCCTTTTACTCCTTCTTCTGCAGCTGCAACTCCCTCGTTTGGGTTGTCCTTTAGGTAGTCTGAGAGTTCGAAATTGAATGCGTCCATTTCTTTGAAGTCTATTACGATAGAATCTTTTCCTTCTCGTACGGCTTTGTCTATCTGGTTGTAGCATCTTTCAGATAGAAATTCTTCAAATTCACTTACTGCATCCCCATACTTCATATATTGTGAATTGGTGGAAAAAATGATAAATCAGTTGAAGCGTTCAATGCTCGATAGAAAAATTCCGTTACAAAAATAAATTAAGAAGTAAAGTGAACCAATTACTGGTTCATTGCTCCTATCTCTTCTAGGTCTCTCTCTAAGTTGGCGATGCCGTTCTTGACGTCTTCATATGTACGTCCTCCTGTACATACCAAGTTTCCTGAGCTGAAGAGTAGAAATACTACTTCTGGTTCGTCTAGTCTGTAGACTAGTCCTGGGAACTGTTCTGGCTCATACTCTGTTCCTACAAGTTCGAATGCAATTCTGTTCAAGTTTAGAGTTGCATCAAGTTCTGATGAAGCTACAATGTTTTGAACTGTGATTTCAGGCTTGTTTGTGATTTCTACGTCTGCCTCTTTCAGTTCTTCAATAATTTTGTGTGTAGCTTCTTTTGCTTGTTCAGGACTCTGTGTTCCTGTACAGACAATTTTTCCTGAGCCGAATAGTAGGGCTGCTGCTTTAGGTTCTTCAAGCCTGTAAACTAGTCCAGGGAATTGCTCAGGCTCGTATTCAGTGTTTTCTAAGTATATTGCGATTCTGTCCAGAGGAAGTGATTGATCAAATGTTGC
>Ga0102936_1000373_pt1 | contig 17578 bp, 15 predicted proteins | sample SalPon2_A_H2O_MG_FD_78502 | JGI IMG/M metagenome (GOLD analysis project Ga0102936, IMG submission 78502) | Salt pond water microbial communities from South San Francisco under conditions of wetland restoration - Salt Pond MetaG R2_A_H2O_MG | ecosystem: Environmental > Aquatic > Non-marine Saline...
GATATCGACACCGTGGGCCTCACCGGCAGTCTTGACCGTGTTATACAGCAACATCGCACGGGTCATCGGGCCGACGCCGCCCGGCACCGGCGTGATCGCGTCAACGACCGATTCGGCGCTCTCGTAGTCGACATCGCCAACCAGTTCGTACCCTTTCTCGGTGTCGGCGTCGACGCGGTTGATACCGACATCGATGACGGTCGCGTCCTCACTCAGCATCGAGCCGTCGATGAACTCCGTGACGCCCGCGGCGGCGACGACGATGTCGGCCGTCTCGGTGTATGCCGCGAGATCGTCGGTGCGAGAGTGACAGACCGTCGTCGTCGCATTACCGAGCGGCGCCTTCTGGATTAGTAGGTTTGCCAGTGGCTTGCCGACGATGTCGGATCGCCCGACGACGACCGCGTCGGCCCCGTCCGTCTCGATGTCGTAGGCTTCCAAGAGTTTCTGGACGCCGTGTGGCGTACAGGGTTTGAACCGGGCGTCGCCGGCGACGAGTCGACCGACGTTTTCGGGGTGGAAGCCGTCCACATCTTTGGCGGGGTCGATCGCCCGGATGACCTCGCGTTTCTCGACGTGCTCGGGGACCGGGAGCTGGACGAGAATCCCGTCGACCGCCGGGTCGTCGTTGAGGTCGTCGATGGTGTCGAACAGCTCCGCGGCGGGCCCGTCGGGATCGATCTCGACGTGGTGGCTCTCGATGCCGACCTCCTCACAATCCTGCTGTTTCATCGAGACGTAGGTCTCGCTCGCAGGGTCGTCGCTCATCAGCACGGTCGCCAATCCCGGAGTCACGCCGCTGTCCTCCAAGGTTTCGACACAGTCGGTTATCTCGCCCCGAATATCGCCAGCAACGCTGTTCCCGTCGATTATCTGCGTCATTACGTGAAAGGCCGGGAGCTATCAGCAAAAGGATTCGGAACCCTACTCGTAGAGCGGGTGGGCCGCACAGAGTTCCTCGACGCGGTCGGCGACCTCCTCGATCACCGCCTCATCGTCGTGGTTGTCGACGACGCGGTAGATCAGATCGCCGACCTCGGCGATCACGTCCTCGTCGAAGCCGCGGGTCGTCAGGGCGGGCGTGCCGGCGCGAATCCCGCTCGGGTTGAACGGTGACCGCGTCTCGCCGGGAACCGTGTTCCCGTTGAGGATGATATCGGCTTCGGCCAGCGCCTCCTCGGCGTCGCTCCCCGAGAGATCCGGATGTGACTCCCGGAGATCGACGAGGACGAGGTGGGTGTCGGTGCCGCCGGAGACGAGTTCGAAGCCGTGGTCGGCGAACGTCTCGGCCAGCGTGGCGGCGTTGTCGACAACCTGCTGGACATACTCGTCGAACTCCGGCTGGAGGGCCTCCTTGAAGCCGACAGCCTTGCCAGCTATGTTGTGCATGAGTGGGCCGCCCTGCCCGCCGGGGAAGACCGCGTTGTCGATATCGTCGGCGTGTTCCTCGCCGGTCATGATGATCCCGCCACGACCGGCGCGGATGCTCTTGTGTGTCGAGCCGGTGACGAAGTCGGTGACGCCGACCGGTGACTGGTGGACGCCACCGGCGACCAGCCCGGTGATGTGGGCGATATCCGCGAGATGGTAGGCGTCCACGTCGTCGGCGACGGCCTGAATCCGTTCCCACTCGACCTCGCGCGGGTACGCCGAGTACCCCGAGACGATCATATCCGGGTCGAACTCGGCGGCGTGGTCGGCAAGACCCTCGTAGTCGAGATACCCCGTTTCGGGATCGACCTCGTACTGCTCGACGGTGTAGGTTTGGCCGACGAAGTTCGCCGGATGGCCGTGGCTCAGATGCCCGCCGTGATTGAGGTCCAGCGAGAGGATCTTGTCACCGGGTTCCAGCGTCGCGAAGTAGACGGCCTGATTGGCCTGCGTCCCGGAGTGGGGCTGAACGTTGACGTGGTCGGCGCCCCAGAGCTCCTTGGCGCGGTCGATGGCGAGCTGTTCGATCTCGTCGGCGTACTCACAGCCGGCGTAATACCGCTTGCCGGGATACCCCTCGGCGTACTTGTTGGTCAGCGCGCTGCCCTGCGCCTCGAGGACGGCCTTGCTGACGTGGTTCTCGCTGGCGATCATCGCCAGCGTCGCTTCCTGTCTGGTGTCCTCGCCGGTAAGGGCGTCTGCGGCCGCGGGATCGACCGCCCGAACCTGCTCGTAGTCCATACCCAACCCCGGCCGCTCACGCCAATAAGTGGTTCGTTACGGTCGCTGCTCGCCGGTGGTTTACCGACCGGCGGCCGCTCGCTTGCGGCCGTGAGTGGGTGATTTGAGGCTCCGCTACGGAGTTAATTTAGCCCTCAGCGAGCTAATTATCGCCTCTGATCCCGATAATATTATGTAGTGTCCGACACATTATACAGATAGTAATGGCATCGAATTTAATCGAAGACAACCTGATCCAGCTACTGCGGACGGCGGTCGACCGGTCGAGCGGTGATCTCTGGGTCGTCGATCCCACACAGCGGGCGATCAGAGCCGTGATCGATGTTGCCAACGGGGACGACGGCCCGATCCCGGCGGTTCGGATGCTGGCCGACGAGGGGGCGCTGAAATCCACGTTCGACGATTTTCTCCTGGCCAGCCGGACCGCGGATCTGATCGACACCGACAGGCTCTCGGTGCGAACGCTGAGAGAGGAGACCGCCAACTCGTTGCTCGTCGCCGAGGGTGAGGTCTTTGCGATCGTCACCACGGGTGACCGAGTGGCCGCGCTCACGACCGACGACGCTTCCTTCGTCGACACCACGAAAGCCGGCTGTGAGCGCCGCTGGGAGGCCGCCGATAGCTTCCGGCTCCGCACACCTCCGATCTCCGAGGTCCGGGACACGCTGGGCGCGGAGATCGGCGACGACATTCGCGCGGATTTCGATACGGTACTCGACTCCCTCGATGCGGCCCGCGGCGATGGCAACGGGCTCGACGAGGTCACCATCTCGCTGCTGGTCGCCGCCCGCAACGACGTTCTGCTCTACGATATTTCCAAATGGGGCGAGGATGTCGGGATCGCGAGCAAGGCCACGTTTTCGCGGACCAAAACCCAACTCGAGGATACGGGTCTGATCACGACCGAGAAAGTCCCGATCGATGTCGGTCGCCCGCGGCTCCGCCTCCAGCTGGCCGACGACGGGCTAGCAGGAGCCGATATCGACGAGTTTGCCACGGTCGCCGCCGACCGTCTGTAGCCATAGCGCGCTCTCGACACCGTTCTCCAACCGCTTTTTGCGTCCCGGTGCCGAGGGTGCGGTATGGAACTCGGCGTCATCGGTGACGGCCCTGCGGTCGAGGCGATCGTCGCGGCCACCAGCGACCGCTCGCTCTCGGTGCGACGGATCGAGGCGGACGCGCTGACCGACGATGAAACGCAGGACAGCGCCGCGGTCCCGCAAACCGGGGCCGTGGTAGCACCTGCCGGCGCGGCGGTCTTCGAGCGAGCGAACGATGTGTTCGAGCGGTGGGTCGCCGTCGAGACAGGCGGGCTCGGCGGCCGGCCGATCTCCGATATTCACGCCGCAGTGGCGACGTTTGGCCCCGAGTCGGCCTGCTATGCGTGCCTCCAGACCCGGGTTGCTGCACACAGCGACGCCGGGGCAGCCGAGCCGACCAGCGCGCCTGCCACCGTCCGACTCGCCGGTGCTATCGCCGGCCATCGCCTCCTGTCACTCTGTGACGGCGACGCAGCCGGTGGCCGCCTCAGAGAGGTACCGGGACCGGATCGGACGCTGCTTCCGGTGCCGAACTGTGAGTGCGGCTCGCGGTCGCCAGTCGACGCGCTCGGGCTCCAGTACCGGGCGGTCGAAACTGACGATGCGCTCGCGCGGGCCGAACAGGCGGTCGACGACCGACTGGGGCTGCTTACCACCGTCGGCGAACGCGAGTCGTTTCCGGCTCCGTACTATATCGCCGAACTCTGTGATACGACCGGGTTCAGCGACGCCGACGCCGCCGACTTCGCCGCCGGTGTCGACACCGACTGGGATCGGGCCTACATGAAGGCTCTCGGCGAGGGACTGGAGCGATACAGCGCCGGCGTCTATCGAACAGCCGACGCAACGACCGGCTCCGTGGCGACAGTCCCGAGCCCGATCCCGCCGCGACGGTTCGTTCGCCCCGACAGCTCCGAGACGCTGTCTCCGGACGAGACGATACAGTGGGTATCGGGGCGGACACTCCCGGACGGGGCAGCGGTGTCGCTCCCGGCCGATCTCGTCCGGTTTCCCCCGACCTCACAGCGGGTTCGCCCCTCCATCACGACCGGGCTTGCGGTCGGTAACTCGACGATCGAAGCGGTGCTGGGAGGGTTGTACGAGACGATCGAGCGGGATGCGACGATGCTTGGCTGGTACTCCACCTTCGAGCCGCCGGGGCTGGCAATCGGGGACGATCATCTCGCTGAACTCGATCAACTCACCGAACTCCACCAGCGGGCACGGGCGACGTCGCTGAGCGTCTCGCTGCTGCTGGTGACACAGGATATCGATGTTCCGGTGATTGCGGCCGGGGTCCACCGAGAAGCCGAGTGGCCGCAGTTTGCCGCCGGCTCGGCGGCCGATCTCGATCCGGTGGCCGCCGCGCGGTCGGCGCTCGCGGAGGCGGTACAGAACTGGATGGAGTTGCGAGCGATGGGTCCGGAGGCGGCGGCTGCGCAGGGTGGGGCGATCGCCGAATACGCCGACTTCCCGCCGGCTGCACAGGCGTTCGTCGATCCGGAGCAGACCCTCTCGGTCGACTCGCTGGGTGAACCGGCGCTCTCGGGGCGAGCCGAACTCGATGCCGTCTGCGACCGGCTCTCGGCTGTCGGCCTCGACGCCTACGCCGCACGGATAACGACGCGGGATATCGCGGCACTCGGCTTCGAGGCGGTTCGCGTGCTGGTGCCGGCGGCGCAGCCACTGTTCACCGGCGACGCGTATTTTGGCGACCGCGCCCGACAGGTGCCGGCGTCGATGGGGTTCGATCCCCGCCTCGACCGGTCGTACCACCCGTACCCCTGATGAGGCTCTATTCTCCTTGCGCTGAACGAAGCCTTCTGGTTGTTCCGCTGACGCAGCCCGACGGCCTTACCTCCGAACGCAGTCTCACCGCCGAGCGTCATCGGGCTCCGTCGAATCGACGGTTGAATCGGTCTCTCGGTCGTCTCGCAGGATGTCGTCCGCGCGGTTATGCTGGCCCTCACCTGTGCGGTCGTCGATCACCAGCTGTCGATGCGGATAGGCCATCTCGACGGGCGATTCGCTGTCGATGAATCGGCGTCGAATCTCGGTTCGGACCGCCGATTCGGTTGCCATCACGGTGTATGGTTTCGTCGCCCAGAACCGAAGCCGGAGCAACACACCGTCGTCGGCGAACTCGGCGATGAAACACCGCGGGCTCGCCGGGTAGCGAGCACTGCCGATCCGGATATCCGGACCACCTTTGATCACGTTCTCGGTTTCTCTGGCTGCTGTTTCGATCAGCTCTCGGGCGGCGGGAATATCGGACTCGTAGGTGACCAACACTTCCACCGTGAGCCGCGTCCGCTCGTCTTCGGCCGAGTAGTTCGTCACGTCGCGCTCGCGGATATTGCCGTTCGGAATCACGAGAAACGTGTTGTCGAGAGTGAAGATCTTGGTATAGCGGATCGTGATATCGTCGACGAACCCGCGTGTGCCGTCGTTCAGTTCGATCATGTCGCCGATCTCGAAGGGCTGGTCGGCCAGCACGAAGATGCCGTTGAGGATATTACCGACGATCGGGGCGAGAATAATCCCGACGACAGCCGAGAACACCGTGACCGAGAGGACGATATTCCCGATCCGGAGCCCGACGAGTGAGCCGGCAACGACGAGCGTGAGCACGATAATCCCGCCACGAATCCCACCAAGCACCGTCTGGGCGACGCTCTGTCGGTCGAACCGGCGGGCGAGTGGGCGACCCAGCAGCCGCACCGAAAGATTGGCCAGCGAGACACCAACGAACACGACGATCAGCGCGGCAACCACGCGATACCCGGGGAACTGGAGCCACGACGGGACCAGGGATGCCGACAGATCCGGAACCGAACCGGCTGCCGACAGCAACACGCGGGTGGAGACGGCCATTGCGGGTCAGTCGCCACCGGCGCGAAAAAATCTTCTCCTCCCGATGGCTGTCGAAGCCAGTCGAGCTGCAAGCGAAAATATACTACAATTTGAAACGGTGTACAATCACTAGAATAATAAATTATATATCACGTCGGTGTCCAGCGAACCGCATGGCAGATGATCTGCGGGCCACGCTCGAAGGAGTCGGCGAACGGTTCAATCTGGGCGAGTACGAGATCGACGCCTATCTCGCCGTTCTCGAACACGGCGAGCTAACCGCCAGCGAGATCGCCAACCGGACCGATATCCCACAGCCGCGGGTGTACGATACGGTGCGAAGCCTCTCGGATCGCTCGCTGGTCGAACTACGGGAGTCACGGCCGATGGCGGTCGTCGCCGTCGATCCCGAGGAGGCGTTCGGCGACCTCCAGACCTCCTTCACGGAGATGGTCGACGAACTCGCCGCCCGCTACACCGCACCGGCCCGCGAAACGGAGGCGGTGTCGCTGGTCAAATCGCGGTCGACGATCATCCGCCACCTCTCGGAGGCAATCGAGTCCGCGGAGTTCGAACTCGTGTTGTCGCTGACGCCGGCGCTCCTCGACCGCTTTGCGGCGGCCCTGCGCGACCGGGTTGCCAGCGGCGTCAGCGTCGAACTGCTCGTCACGCCCGCGAGTGAGGCTCCCGACCCCGAGGCGTTCGACTACCAGTCCGTCGCGACGACTGCGCGTGCGCGAGCAGGCATCACGACCCCGGTGTTGGCGGTCGCCGACGGGGCCTACTCGGTGTATGCGACACAGGATGCCCTCCGGGACGATCGAGACCGGTACGGGGTTATCTTCAGTCGGTCGGCGCTCGGGTTTCTGGTTTCGGGATTCTTCGGAACCGTGCTGTGGACGACCGCGGAGACGCTGTCGACGACAGCCGAGGAACGACCCTTCCCGCGGCGATACGCCTCGATCCGGCGGGCCGTCAAGGACGTGCGTGCACTCGACGGCGAGTGGTACGCCACCGTCGAGGGTCGGGACACCGAGACGGGCGAGTCGGTGATCGTCGAGGGCCGCGTTGCCGCGGTCGATTTCCACGAGGACGAACAGGTCGCCTCGCTTCATATCGACACCGACGACGGCGAAGTCACCGTCGGCGGCCTCGTGGCTACCTACGAGGCTGTCGAGGGGCAGGCGATCCATCTCGGCCGGGAATCGCCGCCAGAGATGTAATCAGCCGGTCACTGTATCCGCTACTCAATCGTGGTATACGGTAGCCCACAGCAACTATATATTTGTCATATTTTTACCGTTGAAATCTTGCGTTTTTGTTCTCGATATGCTGTAATAAAAACATGAAATATGTAAAATGATCATGTTTATAGTACCCTTCCATCGTTGGCATCGGTGGCAGCGAGACGACCGGTGCCCACAGTCGACGCCCGGTTTCGGCGCCGACTGTTCTCGGTTGTCCCCGCCACAGGTGATACTATGACAGAAACGTACGTTGGTTCAGTCGACCAAGGCACAACCGGAACGCGCTTTATCGTCTTCGATAGCGACGGTGGCGTCGTATCGCAGGCGTATGAGAAACACGAACAGATCTACCCGGAGCCCGGCTGGGTCGAGCACGACCCGATGGAAATCTGGGAAAACACCAAACTCGTCATCAACGAGGCCCTCGACAACGGCGGCATTGATGCTTCCCAACTCGAGGCGATCGGTGTCACCAATCAGCGTGAGACCACGATCATCTGGGACAAAGAAACCGGCAAACCAGTGCACAACGCGCTGGTCTGGCAGGATCGACGCACCACCGACCGCGTCGAGGAGATTCAGGACGAGAGTACGGACACGCTGACCGTCGAGGAAATCCGCGACAAAACCGGTCTCGAATGTGACGCCTACTTCTCGGCGACCAAGACCGAGTGGATCCTCGACAACGCCGACCCGATCAAACTCCAGCGATCCCGACCGCAGGACGTTCGGGACCGCGCCGAGGAAGGCGAGCTCCTGATGGGAACGCCGGACACGTGGGTGATCTACAACCTCACCGGTAACCACATCACCGACGTCTCCAACGCGTCGCGGACGATGCTCTACAACATCGAAGGCCTCCACTGGGACGACGAACTCCTCGAGGAGTTCAACGTGCCGGAGGAACTGCTGCCCGAGGTCCGGCCGTCCTCCGACGAGGAGACCTACGGCTCGACCGACCCCGATGGCTTCCTCGGCGCCGAGGTGCCCGTTGCGGGCGCCCTCGGCGACCAGCAGGCCGCGCTGTTCGGCCAGACCTGCTTCGACGCTGGTGACGCCAAAAACACCTACGGGACCGGCTCGTTCATGCTGATGAACACCGGCAACGAGGCCGTCAGCTCCGATCACGGCCTGCTGACGACCATCGGCTTCCAGAAGTCCGGTGGCGACGTCCAGTACGCCCTCGAGGGCTCGATCTTCATCACCGGCGCCGCCATCGAGTGGCTCGAAGATATGACCCTCATCGAGGATGCCGCCGAGTCCGAGGAACTCGCCCGCAGCGTCGACTCCACGGATGGCGTCTACGTCGTGCCTGCGTTTACGGGTCTCGGTGCACCCCACTGGGACCAGCGCGCACGCGGAACCATCGTCGGCATGACGCGTGGGACGCGACGCGAACACGTTGTTCGCGCCACGCTGGAATCGATCGCCTACCAGACCAAAGACGTCGCCGAGGCGATGGTGTCGGACGCCGACATCGACCTCTCGAGTCTGCGTGTCGACGGTGGTGCGGTCAAAAACAACTTCCTCTGTCAACTGCAGGCCAACATCATCGGCACCGAGATCGTCCGGCCGGTCGTCGACGAGACGACCGCCCTCGGCTCGGCCTACGCGGCTGGCCTCGCCGTTGGCTACTGGGACGACGTCGACTCCCTGCGCGACAACTGGCAGGTCGACCGACGCTTCCCCATCGACGAGGATGCCGACATCGAGGTCAACTACGACCGCTGGAAGGACGCCGTCGAGCGCTCCGAAAACTGGGCCCAAGACGAGTAAGCCACACCGAACTCGCTCTTTTTTGCGCCGACGAAACGCTCATACCCAGTGGTGACTGTACTCCCCGTGTGCGCTGGAAGCTGTTTGCCGATCTCGCCGAACGGGCTGGCGACAGCGAGTTTGAGGTAACCGTCACTACGAGCGAGCCGACTGCCCGTGACGCGCTCGAGACCCTGCTCGAATCGAATCCGGAGCTGGAGGAGCGCGTCTACACAGCCGATGGCGAACTCGAACCACACCTCAATCTGCTTCGGAACGGTGAGAACGTGGGCGAAACGGGGCTGGAAACGCCTGTCGAGGCCGCCGACGAACTCGCGCTGTTCCCGCCGGTCAGCGGTGGCTGACCCGCCGACGGGGTCGACCCACACACTCAATTAGCCGCACGAATGATGGGAGTGTATGTACGCTGTCGTCGGCTGTAGCGACTGTGGAACCCTCTGGCTGCTTGCCGACCCATCCATGTCGGAGTCCGCGCAATGCCAGCGGTGCGGACGAACCCACCAGACAGCGAGGCTGAAACACCTCTTCGAGTCCGAGGACAGAGCAGCGGCCAGAGAAGCCCGGTCGGCTCTGCTGGCGAAGAAACGGGGTGAGTCGGCCGCCTTCGCCGACGTCGATCACGTATCCGAACTCGAACAGCAGGCCGACACCGCGGCGGTCGCCGACGAGGAGTATCTGGAGGCAGCCGGGATCGACGCCGAGGCGGTCGCCGCGGCCGCCGAGTCGACCGGCGAGCAACCGAGTTCAGACGACGACATCGTCCGTGCGGCCGTTCGGGAGGCCGGCGGAGACGAACAACCCGCTGAAGCGGCCATCGTCGCGTATGCGACCGACCGTGGCGTGCCCGCCGAGAAGGCGCGGAAGCTGCTCGAACGGCTCTGTCGAGAGGGTGAAGCCTCGCGACACGACGGTCGCTATCGGCTACTGTGACAGCACCCCCGACGGGCCGCCGTCACCGACCAAGGGATTCGTGTGCAGCCGACAGATGCCGCGAGCCAAGCGCAGCCAGCAGCGACAGCTCACCGGCAAGCGCGCCGACTGCGATCGCCTCTGCGAGCGCGTCGGCGTTGTTGCCAGCCGGGTCGCCGCCGCCGCTGACACCGAGGATATCGAGGGCCTCCGACTGTGTGGGGAGTTTCGTCCCGCCGCCGACGGTACCGACCTCGAGGCTGGAGAGCGAGACAGAGAAATAGAGGTCGCCGTCGTCGGTTACCTCGGCGGTCGTGATCGCGTTCGCACCCTCGACGACCTGCGCCTCGTCCTGCCCGGTGGCGAGAAACATCGCCGCCACGGGGTTGGCGACGTGAGCGTTGAAGCCGAGTGCGCCCGCCTTCGCCGAGCCCAGCAGATTCTTTCGGGTGTTGATCTCGGCGACTGCCGCGGGCGTCGTCTCAAGGGTGTCGGCCACCACATCGCCCGGAACGACGACATCGGCGGTCACGGAACGGCCGCGCCCCTCGACGGCGTTGATCGCGGCGGGTTTCTTGTCCGTACAGAGATTTCCGGAGAGGGCGACGAGTGTGGCAGCCGTCTCGCTCTCGACGACATCGCAGGCGGCCCGTGTGGCGATCGTGACCATATTCATCCCCATCGCATCCTTCGTGTCGTAGCGGAAACGGAGATAGACGCTGTTGCCGACGACGTAGGGTGTCACCCCCTGTAGCTCGCCGTGGTTGGTCGTCTCCTCGGCGGCATCCCGGAGAGCCGACTCGTTGTCCCGAACCCACTCGACGAGCGCGAGCGCCTCGGCCACGTCGGTGACGCGAAACACTGGCGCGCGCGTCATCCCGGACTTCGTGACGCGAGCCGTCGCTCCCCCCGACCGATTGATCACCGAGCACCCCCGGTTGACAGAGGCCAGAAGCGCTCCCTCGGTTGTCGCCAGCGGGAGGTATCGCTCGTCGTCCAGCGCGCCGCCGTTGATATCGACCGGGCCGACAACGCCGAGTGGCACCTGCACCGTGCCGATCATGTTTTCGATGTTCGGGTCGGCGACCCCAGCCGGGAATCCGTAGTCGCCGATCGTCTCACAGTCGGCATCGGCCGCCGTTTCGACCACCTGCCGGCGAACGGCCGCCGCCGTGTCCGGATCGGTGCGGTCGTCGAGTTCGTGCAGACGACGCTCGCCGGCCTCGACCTCGGCCACGAGTTCGGCCACGCGGTCGGTGTCTGGGGTCATGTCACAGGCTGTGTCCGGCGGTCGCTAAGAGTTGTCGGTTACCTGCGGGGACGATTCCGACGAACCGATGCTCCGTGATGCAGAACCGCGAGGCCTCATACGGTCTATTGGCGGAAGGTACCGCTCGTCCGCCCAGCTGGACGGCGGTCGAGGCGGTAGCCGTCTACAATACACAGTATCAGGGCTCGACGACCGACCGGAGAAACGTGAGCTGGTGTTCGACGAGCGTCTCAAACTGCTCGCCAAGGGGGCTCAGGTGATCGGCCGGGAGTTCACGATACGTCGCCGCTGGGATACGGTCTGCGGCCGCCGCCGGATCCGCAGGCGGAACGACCTGATCGTCTCGGCCGCCGATAATCAGTGCTGGACAGCGGATTGACTCGACGGACGCAATTGGCCGGTAGCTCGTCAGCGAGAGAAACACACGCGCAGGCAGCCGGTTCTCCCAGTCTGATTCGCGGTCGATAATGTCGAGGACACCACGTTTCGCGCCCGGCTCTGTGATTACCGCGAACCCCTCGGGGTCGTCGACGAGTCGCACGTCGTGGCCGCGACCGAGTTTCGCCCCAAGTGCGTCGCGGAGCCCGGCGACTGTCGCTCGAAGCAACTGTGTCGGCTGGCGAATCGTGCGCCGCAGCTCCCGTCGGCCATCGACAAAGGGAGCTGTGGCGATGACACCAGCCACCCGGCTGTCGGCGGCGGCGACCGAGAGCACGTGACCGCCGGAAAACGAGTAGCCCCAGAGGACGATTCCGGTGTTATCGACCGCATCAGTATTGCGGAGGTTGCTGATCGCTGCCTCGTAATCGGCGATCTGTGTCTCCGGGTTGGCAAGCCCGCGTGGCTCGCCGCCGCTATCACCGTGGTGACGAAAGTCGAACAGCAACACGGCGTAGCCGGCCTCGGCGAACCGCTCGGCGAGGGCTGGCAGCCCGAAGGAGCGCCACATGCCGAGTCCCGGTGCCATCACGACAACCGGTGGGACTGTCGGCCCGGCCGGGAGATAGAGTGTGCCCACACACTGCTCGCCATGGCTATCGAAGGTAATCGTTCGCGTCGAATACGCCTCCCGCGATGGTCGTCGCAACGACTGTTGACTGTGGTTTTTCGGTGTTCGTCGAGGGGGTATCCCACTCGCGGCCTCGCTGGTTGCTACGGCCGATGCCGTGGGTGTCGCCGACTGGTGACTATCGGTCATGTTGGTCACTCAAGCTGTCTATACTTGCGCTCATGATCGATATCTATCGGCTACAGACAAAACTATTTAGCTGTGGTGATCAAACTAATTGAGGATTCTGCGGCGGGAGAAAGCGCTGCTATCGCTGCCGAGAACGGTTTCGGATTTTTTATACAGTCACACAACCCAATCGCGGATGTATCGCGATGAAACAGCGGCTACAGACAGCGGTCGAGACAGCCGGCTGGGCTGGCGGCTGTCTCGTCTTGGTCCTTATTGGCCTCTATCAGGGCCTCCAGCAGCAGATTCTCTCCGTTAGGCTGCTCTGGCTGTCGCTGGAGGTCGTCTGGATCGACGCCATCTCGGCAAGCCTCCTCTTTACCGCGTTTTTCCTTGTCGCCGGTCTGTTGTTGCTATACGAGGTCTCGAAACGGGCGACGACCGTCCCGGTGCTAGAGGAGGGCCCCGAACTCACCGCGATTATTCCGGTCTATCGCGACGAAACCGTCCTGCATCGCAGTGTTGAGAGCCTCCGAAAGACCAGCTACGAGAATCTCGAGATTGTCATCGCCTGCGAGCCAGCTGACGAGGCGACGATCCAGCGGGCGACGGCGATGGCCGACGAGACGGTGTCGGTGGTCACGAACGCCTATCCGGGTTCGAAAGCCGGGGCGATCCGGACCGTCGTCGAACGGTCGGCTGCCGACTCCTTTGCCGTCTTCGACGCCGACGAGATCGTCGATGAGGAGTTTCTGGCCAGCGGAATGGGCGCGCTCCATACCGAGAGATACGACGTGTTTCAGGGTCGCCGAATTCCCGAGCCGACCGGGATCGTGGAGACACTGGCCTACTGTGAGCGCGTGACGTTCCACGCTAGTTACAAACTGGTCGAACTAACGGGATTTCACAACTGCCGGAGCTCGTCGACGGTTTTCACGCGGGAGGCATACGAGACCGTTGGCGGGTACGACGACCTCCTGACAGAGGATCTGGCCTTTGCCCACAAATGCTATCGCCACGAACTGTCGGTACGACAGGCCAGAAACTACACCAGTCTGATGGAGGCACCGCATACGCTCGCTGATTTCTGGGGCCAGCGCAAACGCTGGCGGATGGGGCAGGTCGAGGTGTTACACGCCACGCTGACCGGTACGCTCACCGGCGGAAAACGGCTCCGGCGATACATCTCGCTGTGGCGGATGCTGACCAGCATCGGCGGCAGTATGTTCCTCGTGGTGTTGGTGGCGAAGCTCTGCCTTCTCGTGGTGCTCGACGCGGCAGTATTCTATCTGCTACCGGTCGTCGCCACCGCACTCGTGGCCGGCGGCGTCGCGTGGGCCGATGCTCGCGCCGGCGATATCGATGGCGTTGTGCGGATCGGTCTGCTCGCGCCGCTGGTGTACCCCGTGTTCGGCGCGGTGATGCTGAAGTCGATTCTCGAGTACGGCCTCAGCTGGGACGGCGCGTGGTATCACGTCGAGAAAGCCGGTGGTTGAGCCGGTCCGCGTGACTTATTGAACTCCTCCGAGCAGTGTACCCATGGCCAGTCGGCTACTCCGTGATCGAGGGTCGCTTCCCGCGGACGACGAGCTTCCGCGGTGGCTTGCGCCCGTGCCGACCGAGCTCGAAGATCTCGGCTACCGGCTCGTCTGGCTCGTCGCCGGTATCAACCTCGTCGGCACCGCCTTCGGCTTCTGGTACTACCGAAGGCAGTTCGCCCGAACACCGGTCGAGATGTGGCTGTTCGTCCCCGATAGCCCGCTGGCAACGTTGTTCATCGCGGGAGCCTTCGGGCTCTGGGCGGTCGGTCGCCACAGCGAGACACTGTCGGCGCTGGCGTTTATCGGCAATATCAAGCTCGGCCTGTGGACGCCGTGGGTGCTGGTGATCTTCGCCGACGAGTTTCTCAGCTTCACCCCGCTACCACTGTATGCGTTTCTGCTCTGCAGCCACCTCGCGATGGTCCTGCAGGCGTTCGTCCTCCACCGGATCACTACCTTTCGGGTAAAGGCCGTCGGCATCGCGCTGGCGTGGTATACGGTCGATCTCACGGTCGACTACTTCATTCCGGTTGTCGGCGACCCGCATCACACGACGATTCCAATCAGCGGTGAGACACCGGTGGTCGCGGGAGCTACGGCGTTTCAGCTGTCGGCGTGGGCCGCGGTGGTTCTCACGCTGGGCGCGCTATTCTGGGCGCTGGCGACACGGATCGCGACGCTGGACGAGAGCTTTTAGCGGCTGGCGACCCTCCCGTTCGTATGTCGACAGGTGACGATTTCCGGCTCTGTCTCGTCGGGGCCGGCCTCGCCGCTGCGGGTATCGCCGACGAACTCCGGGAGACGGCGGTCTCGGTGACCGTCCTCGAAAAGAGCCGCGGTGTCGGCGGGCGCGCTGCGACACGACGGAACGATGGCTGTCGCTACGATCACGGGGCCAACTACATCAAGGATAGCGACGACCGCACGGTCGAACTCCTGAAATCGCTGGGTGAGGATGACCTCGTCGATATCGAGAAGCCGGTCTGGCCGTTCGAGGCCGACGGCACTATCTCGGAGAGTGATCGCCCGGAGGCTCACAAGTGGACGTGGGAAGCAGGCATCACGCAACTCGCAAAGCGACTGTTCGGCCGCACCGACGCCGAGATCAGCTATCAGACCCGGGTCGACTCACTGACCAGGGCTGCCGACGCGTGGCACCTGACTGACACGGACGGCGGCGAGCACGGCCCGTTTGACGCGGTCGTACTGACGCCGCCAGCCCCGCAGACGGCCGACCTTCTCCGTGCGACCGAGTTCACCGACGAGATCGATGGCAAAAATACCGATAGCAGAGAGGATGATGGCGGAGAGACCGATGGTCAAGAGAGTGACGGTGTCGAGGCCCAGTTCGGGGCTGCTGCCGAGGCTGTCGACAGCGTTCCCTATCGAACGATCCGAACGGTGCTGCTACATTATCCCTTCGAGTTCGAGAAGCCCTACTACGCGCTGGTGAATAGCGACTACGAGCACGACATCGGCTGGCTGTCCCGTGAGTCCTGCAAGCCCGGCCACGTCCCAGACGGCGAAAGCCTGCTTGTGGCCCAGATGGCCCCCGACTGGTCGACAGCAACCTACGACGATCCCGTGGAGGTGATTTCCGGCGAGGTGGCGGAGATGGTTGCCCAGCTTCTTGGTGACGACCGACTACGCGACCCGGACTGGGTCGACGATCAGGGCTGGCGGTACGCCCTGCCGGATACAGCCGTCGACACAGACAACATCGATCCGCTCGCCGCCCACGATCTTTACGTTGCTGGCGACTGGGTCGTCGGCGAGGGGCGCGCCCACGAGGCACTTTGGAACGGCGTGGCTGTCGGCGAGCGAATCGCCGCCGGGCTGTAATCGTTCGTGAGGGTTTTTGTTCGGTGGTGCCCTGTATATCAGTATGACGACCCTCCGGATCGATCCGCACGTTCACTCGGAGGGGTCCTACGACGGCAGCGAGCCGGTCGAACTCATTCTTCAGCACGCCGCCGACATCGGACTCGACGGGGTGGTTATCACCGATCACGACACGATACACGAGTCGCTGCGGGCCGCCGAACTGGCATCCAACTACGGCCTGATCGGGATTCCGGGCGTCGAGGTGTCGACAGCGCACGGTCACCTGTTGGCGGTCGGTGTCGAGAAGATGCCGCCGCGTCGCGAATCCTACGAGGACACTGTCGAATGGATCCGCAAGCAGGGCGGTGTTGCCGTCGTTCCACATCCGTTCCAGCGGACTCGCCACGGCGTCCGCAAGCGGAATATTCCGAACGTCGACGCCATCGAGGCGTTCAACGCGTGGCTGTTTACGGGGTACAAGAACAGGCGTGCACGGCGGTTCGCCGACGCCTACGGCTACCCGACGGTCGCCGCCAGCGACGCTCACACCATACCCTATGTTGGGCGTGCCTTCACCGAGATGACAATCCCGGAGGTCAGCCGTGCGGCTGTCACCGTCGACGACGTGCTCAACGCTATCCGGACCGGATCGACGGCCGTCCAGGGCCGCCGCGCGCCGATCCCGATGGCCGCCAGACATTATGCTCTCGGGGCGGCCCGCAAGAGCGGCTACTACGCGAAGGCCGGCACGCTTCGGACCGCGTCGCTGGCAAAACTCGGCACGCTCAAGAGCGGCTATCTCGCAAAAAGCGGGCTGCAAAAAAGCACAGCGAGGCTCCGGAAACTGATGACGAACCGGTAATAACGGGCAGTGTACTCACCGCGAGACAGGGAAGTCGAGGACGTCGTCGAACTCGTTTTGTAACGCCTCTGTGTCAACCGGTTTCGTGACGTAGCCGTCCGCGCCGGCCTTGGCGGCCTCGCGCATCTTCTCATCCTGCGAGACGCTTGTGACCATGACAACCGTCGTCTCCGGTGAGATATCTTTGATCCGTCGTAACGACTCGATACCGTTCATCTCCGGCATCATAATATCCATCGTAATCACGTCCGGGCGTTTCTCTCTGAACAGCTCGATTGCTTCCTTGCCATTCGTGGCCGTTCCGATAACATCGAACCAGTTCTCTATCGTGTTCGTCACGATGTTCCGCTGAAACGAGGAGTCGTCGACGACAATCGCCCGTTGCACCATGCCGGAATATTAAATTGTCATTATATAATGGTTATCTATTAGCAGTGACTCTCACAGCGGCATACCGCGGTTCGATTCTCCAGTTGTGTATCTCAGGACGCCTCATTTTTCGGTCGAAAGGTGTGTGGTCCATTCAAACTGCCACTCACGCAATAATCGGGCGACAACCCAGAGCCCGGCGGACAGCAAGATATATAGTATATATGTCCGCTCTCTAGTGTCGGTTATTGCCGACCGATCGAGTTCGCTACCGCTATACTCAGCCTCTCGTGGAGGTGGCGATATCGGACGAGCCGGTGTCGGGTAATTCGGTTCTGATGATCTTTTTCTGATTCAGCCCGCCGAACAGTTCGTCAGATTCGTCGAGCTGTGCGGCGGTTTTGAACCCAAGCACGGCTTCTGTCCCGTTTGTCTCCTCTCGGCGGCCGATATCGAACGTCGCGTGGATGCTGTCCGAGATCCACTTGACGAGCCAGAGACCGACCCCGCTGCTGTGATTCAGATCAGACTCCGTTCC
>Ga0102936_1000374_pt1 | contig 17563 bp, 19 predicted proteins | sample SalPon2_A_H2O_MG_FD_78502 | JGI IMG/M metagenome (GOLD analysis project Ga0102936, IMG submission 78502) | Salt pond water microbial communities from South San Francisco under conditions of wetland restoration - Salt Pond MetaG R2_A_H2O_MG | ecosystem: Environmental > Aquatic > Non-marine Saline...
CCAAAGCCCTGATCGCGCATGCCGGCCACGAACTGGTGGGTGACGTTGAAAACGCCGCTCAGGTTGATATCGATGACCTTGTCCCAGGCGCCGGCACTCATTTTGTGCAGAAAGCCGTCGCTGGTGACACCGGCCACATTGACCAGGATGTCAACGTTGCCGAAGCGCTCGCGCACCTCGTCAGCCATCGCCACGCAGGCATCGTGGTCGCTGACGTCGCACTTGACCCAGTCGGCCTCGATGCCTTCGCCGCGCATCATCTCGATCCAGGCCTCGATGCCCTCGGCCTGGGGGTCCACACAGGTGGTCACGATTCGCCGGCCGTCCGCCGCCAGCTGACGGCAGATTGCCGTGCCGATGCCGCCGGCGCCGCCGGTTACCAGTGCCAGTCGCTGCGTCATGATGATGCTCCCCGTCTGTTGTGCGTCGCACAAAAAATGTTGCGGGGCATCATAGAAACGAAACGATCAGACTGTCAACGCTCATCCTCCTGCGAACCGGACGACGCCGTATCGTCGTCGTCCGATGACGGTGGCGCCTGATCCTGCCGAAACCGGTCCATCGCCTGCTGCCACATGGACAGATTCTGCTCGGTGATCTGCGAGAGCATGTTCGCCGGGTTGCTGGCGTCCATGAAGGTCCGCGCCCGCTCGCGCAGTGCCTGCTGCTGATCCGCCCACAACGCCATGCTCTTTTCGAGATAACTCGTGAGCAGGCTCTGCATGTTGCCACCGTAGGCCCGGATGATCTGGGCGAGCAGCTCGCTGGAGAAGATCGGCTCGCCGCCCTCCTCCTCCTCGCTGATGATCTGCAGCAGGATCGTGCGGGTCAGATCCGTGCCGGACTTGGCGTCGGTCACTTCGAAGTCGACGCCGTCGAGCACCAGGCCCTTGACGTCCTCGAGGGTCACATAGCTGCTGATGGCCGTGTCGTAGAGACGCCGGTTCGGGTACTTTTTGATCAGGCGCTTGTCCGTCATGCCTCATCCCCCCTTTGCGGGTCAGCGTTCCACGGCCAGTGCCACACCCTGACCGCCGCCGATGCAAAGCGTGGCCAGGCCGCGATGGACATCCCGCCGACGCATCTCGTGGAGCAGCGTGACGAGGATTCGGGCGCCGGAGGCACCGATCGGATGACCGATGGCGATGGCCCCGCCGTTGACGTTGATCTTCTCCGGATCCCAGCCAAGCGCCTTGTTGACCGCCAGCGCCTGGGCGGCGAAGGCCTCGTTCGACTCGATCAGCTCGAGCTCATCAATCGACCAGCCGGCCCGCTCCAGACAGCGCTGGGTGGCGGGGATCGGCCCGCTGCCCATGAGACTCGGCGTGACACCGGCGTTGGCGTAGGCCCGGATCCGCGCGATCGGCTCCAGACCCAGCGCCCGGGCGCGGCTCTCGCCCATCATCAACACCACCGCGGCGCCGTCGTTGATGCCCGAGGCGTTGCCCGCGGTGACCGTGCCCTCCTTGTCAAAGGCCGGGCGCATGCGCCCCAGCCCCTCGGCGGTGGTGCCGTGGCGCGGGAACTCGTCGGTGTTGAAGACCACCGGATCGCCCTTGCGCTGCGGGATCTCGATGGGGACGATCTCGTCGTCAAAGCGCCCGGCCTTCTGCGCCGCCTCGGCGAGCTGCTGCGAGCGCGCCGCAAAGGCATCCTGCTCGTCGCGGCTGATGCCGTACTCGGTGGCGAGATTCTCGGCGGTCACCCCCATGTGATAATTGTTGAACACGTCCGTGAGCCCGTCCTTGAGCATGGTGTCCTCGAGCTTCCACGGGCCCATGCGCTGACCGTTGCGCGAGTTGGGCAGGGCGTGGGGCGCCTGACTCATCGACTCCTGGCCACCGGCGAGGACCACGCCGGCATCCTCCAGCGCGATGGCCTGCGCGGCCATGTGCGTCGCCTTGAGCCCGCTGCCGCAGACCTTGTTGATGGTCATCGCCGGCGTGGTCTCGGGCAGCCCCGCATTCAGGGACGACTGCCGGGCCGGATTCATCCCGCAGGCAGCGGTCAGGACCTGGCCGAGGACCACCTCGTCGATCTCGGCGGGGTCGATGTCCGCCCGCGAGAGCACCCCGCGGATCACCTGCGTGCCAATGTCCGCCGCCGAAAGCGACGCCAGCGTGCCGCCGAATGATCCCACCGCGCTGCGGCCTGCCGCCACAATCACCACATCTTCCATCGCTCGAGCCTCCTGTCCGGCCGGTTATTATTGCGTTGCCTGTGCAGTCACCCTACCACTGCCAGCAGCCGCCGAAAGGCCGCCGCCTTGGATTCTGTCTCGTCAAACTCCGCCGCGCAGTCCGAATCGGCCACCAGACCGCCGCCGGCGCGGTAATCGAGCATGCCATCGCGCGCCGTCAGGGTGCGGATGGCGATGCTGGTGTCCATGGACCCGTCGCGGCCGATGTAGCCGATGGACCCGCAGTAGATCCCGCGTGGCTCGCCCTCGAGCTCGTCGATGATCTCCATGGCGCGGTACTTGGGCGCGCCGGTGATCGAGCCGCCGGGCAGGCAGTCGCGGAGCAGATCGGTGGCCGTTCGATCGCCGCGCAGCCGCCCCACCACGGTGCTCACCATATGATGCACGGTGACAAACGATTCCAGCGCGAACAAGCGCGGCACGCTCACCGACCCGGTGCGGCAGGCCCGGCCCAGGTCGTTGCGCAGCAGATCGACGATCATCAGGTTTTCGGCGCGGTCCTTGGCGCTCGCGCCCAGCTCGTCGCGGCGGGCGGCGTCCGCATGCGGGTCGGCCAGCCGCGCCCGCGTGCCCTTGATGGGCGCGGTCTTCACCCAGCCGTCGCGCAGTTCCAGAAACCGCTCGGGCGAGCCGCTGAGGATGGGCCCGCCGGCCAGTTCGAGATAGGCGGCGAATGGCCCGCCCGCCGCCTCGCGGAACGCCGCATAGACCCCCAGCGGATCGCCGTCGAAGGGCGCCTGCAGCCGCCGGGCCAGGTTGACCTGATAGCAGTCGCCGGCATGCAGGTAGTCATGCACGCGGCGAAACGCCTGCTCGTAGTCCGCCCGGTCGGGTCGGGCCGAGGCCGCACCGGTGGGCCACCACGCCCCCGGCGCCCTGGCGGGCTCGTCGGCCAGCCACGCGGCGAGCCCGGCCGGCGGGTCACCGGCCAGCCAGGCGCGGCGGTGGCGATGATCCAGCACCAGCGCCCAGTCATACAGGCCCACCGCCATTTCGGGCATACCGGCATCCCGCGGGGTCTGGCCCTGCAGCCGGCGTCCCAGCTCGTAGCTGAAATAACCGATGGCCCCGCCGGCAAACGGCACGCTGCTTGCCACCGGCGCGCCCAGCTGCGCATCGAGCAGCGCCAGCGGATCCCCCGGTCCCAGATCGCGGGCGTCCCCGCCCTCGCCCGGTTGCCAGTGGGTGCGGCCGTGGCGGCTGACAAGCTGGCCGCGCGGAGCGGCGCTCATCACGCTGTAGCGCCCGCCCGCCGCGCCATCCAGCCACACCGGCGCCGGCAGCCGGGCGCGCAGGGCCGCAAAGGTCATCAGCGCCGAGCGCGGAAAGGCAAGCGGGATATCGGTCATCGGCGGTCAGCCACCCATCGGTGCCAGGTTTGCGGGCATGATAATCTTTCCCCCGTAGCAAAACGATCATCACCGCCGAATCGAGGGGGATCATGGCAGGGCACAGCAAGTGGGCGAACATCCAGCACCGCAAAAAGGCGCAGGACGCCAAGCGTGGCAAGATCTTCACCAAGATGATCCGCGAGATCACCGTGGCGGCCCGGCAGGGCGGCGATGACCCCGACGCCAACCCGCGCCTGCGCCTGGCCGTGGACCGGGCGCTGGGCGTGAACATGCCCAGGGACAAGATCGACAAGGCCGCCGCCCGCGGCGCCGGCAACGACGAGGGCATGGCCTACGAAGAGGCCCGGTTCGAGGGCTACGGCCCGGGTGGCGTGGCGATCATGGCCGACTGCATGACCGACAACCGCAACCGCACGGTCGGCGAGATCCGCCACGCATTCAACAAGCACAACGGCAACATGGGCACCGATGGCTGTGTCGCGTTCATGTTCCAGCAGCGCGGCGTGATGCTGTTTCCGCCCGACACCGACGAGGACACCCTGATGGAGGCCGCCCTTGAGGCCGGCGCCGAGGATGTCATTGCCAACGACGACGGTTCGTTCGAGGTGCTGACCGCCCCCGAGGACTTCCCCGCAGTGCGCGATTCGCTGGCCGACAACAGCCTGACCCCGGCGGACGCCGAGGTGACCATGCGCCCCGAGAACACCACCGAGCTGGATGACAACGACGCCCGCAAGGCGGTCAAGCTGATCGAGCGGCTCGAGGACCTGGACGACGTGCAGCACGTCTACACCAACGCCGAGCTTCAGGCCGCCGCCTACGAGGACGCCTGAGCGGCATGGCGATCGCGGGCGGCGAGCGACGCATCCTGGGGATTGATCCGGGATCTGTGCGCACCGGCTTTGGCATTGTGGCGGTGGACGGCGCGCGCAGCCGCTACATCGCAAGCGGGGTCATCCAGGCCGGCCGCGGGGCATTCGCCGAGCGCCTCCACACCATCCACTCGGCGATCACCGAGGTCATCGCCCGGCACGCGGTCACGGAAACCGCCGTCGAGGAGGTCTTTGTCAATCGCAACGTCCAGTCCGCCCTCAAACTCGGCCAGGCCCGCGGTGCGGCGATCTGTGCCTGCGCCGGCGCCGGCCTGAGCGTGGACGAGTACAGCGCCCGCGCCGTCAAGCAGGCCCTGGTGGGCCGCGGCGGGGCGGACAAGACCCAGGTGGGCTACATGGTGCGCACGATCCTGGGCCTGCGCGGCGAGCTGCGCGAAGACGCCGCCGACGCCCTGGCCGTGGCGCTGAGTCACGCCCAGCACGACCGGTTTCAGGCGCGGCTGGCCGGGTCTTCGCCCGGAGGCGCGGCATGATCGGGCAGCTGACCGGAACGCTCACCGACAAGCAGCCCCCCTGGGTCACGGTGGATGTGGGCGGCGTTGGCTACGAGGTGGAGCTGCCCATGTCGAGCATCTACCCGCTGCCCGGCAGCGGCGAGACGGTGACACTGCGCATCCATCAGGGCCTGCGCGACGAGGTACCGGTGCTCTACGGCTTTTGCACCGAGGCCGAGCGCGGCCTGTTCCGTGCGCTGATCCGGGTCAATGGCGTCGGCCCGAAAATGGCGCTGGCCATCCTCTCCGGGATCAGCGCCGAGGAATTCCGCCGCTCGGTGGAGCAAAAGGACACCGCCACGCTGAGCCGACTGCCCGGGATCGGCAAGAAGATCGCCGAGCGGCTGACCCTTGAGATGCAGGACCGGCTGGACGGACTGGGTAGCGCCGGCGTCGGCCTGCCGGGGGCCACGCCCGGCGCCGGGCCGGCCACCGAGCCCGATGACCCCCGGGCCGAGGCAAGCGCGGCGCTGGTGGCACTGGGCTACAAGCCCGCCGAGGCCCAGCGCCTGCTCCAGGGCCTTGAGGGCGAGGACAGTGAGCAACTCATCCGCGCCGCCCTTAAAAAGGCGGTCCGCTAGCACCAGGCCGCGATTCGGGATGCCATGATCGACAACGACCGCATTATCGCCAGCAACGCCGCGCCCGACGACGAGGCCGTCGATCGCGCCATCCGCCCCCGGCAGCTGCGCGACTACATCGGCCAGACCGCCGTGCGCGAGCAGCTCGAGATCTTCATCGGCGCCGCCCGCGGCCGCACCGAGGCGCTCGATCATGTGCTGGTCTTTGGTCCGCCGGGGCTGGGCAAGACCACCCTCGCCCACATCATCGCCCAGGAGCTGGGCGTCAACCTGCGTCAGACCTCGGGCCCGGTCATCGACCGCCCCGGCGACCTGGCCGCGCTGCTGACCAACCTCGAACCCGGCGATGTGCTGTTCGTCGATGAAATCCATCGCCTCTCGGCGGTGGTCGAGGAGGTCCTCTACCCCGCCATGGAAGACCAGCAGATCGACATCGTTGTCGGCGAGGGCCCGGCGGCGCGCTCGATCAAGCTGGATCTGCCGGCGTTCACCCTGGTGGGCGCCACCACCCGGGCGGGGCTGCTGACCTCACCGCTGCGCGACCGCTTCGGCATCGTCCAGCGCCTCGAGTATTACTCGGTCGACGAGCTGACAACCATCGTCAACCGCTCGGCGGGCCTGCTCAACCTGAGCATGGCCGCGGACGGCGCCACCGAGATCGCCCGACGGGCGCGCGGCACGCCGCGCATCGCCAACCGGCTGCTGCGACGGGTGCGCGATTATGCCGAAGTGCGCGCCGATGGCCGCATCAGCCGCGAGGTGGCCGCCGCCGCCATGGACATGCTCAAGGTCGATGACAGCGGCTTCGACATCCAGGACCGGCGCCTGCTGCACGCCATCATCGAAAAGTTTGACGGCGGCCCGGTGGGCGTCGAGAGCCTGGCGGCGGCCATTGGCGAGGAGCGCGGCACCATCGAGGATGTCATCGAGCCGTTTCTCATCCAGCAGGGGTTTGTGCACCGCACGCCCCGGGGGCGCATGGCCACGCGCAACGCCTATGCCCACCTGGGGGTGCCGGCGCCGCCGCGCATCGATGACCCCAACGGTGAACTGTTCCGCCGGCCCTAGGCCCGGCCGCTTGCGCCACCCGGCGCCGGTCGTTAGTGTTTTCAGGCATTCTGCCAGGGGATGCCCATGACCGCTGATCTGTCCATTGCCCAACTCATTGCCGAGGCCAGTCTCGTGGTCCAGCTCGTCATGCTGGCGCTGCTCCTCGCCTCGATCAGCTCGTGGGCGATCATCATCCGCAAGACCCGCGAGCTGCGGCGCGCCCGGGGCGGTGCCGACGCCTTCGAGGACAGCTTCTGGTCGGGCGGCAACCTGACCGACATCTATCAGCAAAGCGAGCAGCCCGACCTCGACTCGGGCGGCATGGAACGGATCTTTCGCGCCGGGTTTCGCGAGTTTACCCCCATGCGCCGGCAAAGTGCCGCGCCCGAGCCGGTGATCGAGGCGGCCCAGCGCGCCATGCGCGTCGCCCTCAACCGCGAGATGGACCGGGTCGAGCAGACCGTGCCGTTTCTCGCCACCGTGGGCTCGACCAGCCCCTACATCGGCCTGTTCGGCACGGTCTGGGGCATCATGAACGCGTTCCTCGCGCTGGGCGCCATGCAGCAGGCCACCCTCGCTACCGTCGCCCCCGGCATTGCCGAGGCGCTGATCGCCACGGCGCTGGGGCTTTTCGCCGCCATCCCCGCGGTGATCGCCTATAACCGCTTCGCCAACCAGTCCGAGCAGATGACCAACCGCTACGAGATGTTCATCGACGAGTTCACCGGCATCCTCCAGCGCCACCTGCAGGCCGGCGCCTCGTGAATCGTGAGCCCGCACGGCGGCGGCGCAGTCGCCGCAAGCCCATGGCCGAGATCAACGTGGTCCCGTATATCGACGTCATGCTGGTGCTGCTGGTGATCTTTATGGTGACCGCGCCGTTGCTCTACCAGGGCGTGGATATCGACCTGCCGCAGTCATCGGCCGAGCCGCTGCCGCCACAGGACCAGGAGCCGGTGATCGTCGAGGTCGACCGCAACGGGCGCTATTACCTGAGCGTGGGCGAACAGGCCGACGATGAGGCCGTCAGCGCCCGGGACGTGGTGGTGACCGTGACCGCGGTCATGCGCGCCCGCCCCGACACCCCGGTGTTTGTCCGCGGCGATGGTGATGTGGCCTACGCCCGGGTGATCGACGTGATGACCGCGCTGCAACGCGCCGGCGTGCCGCAGGTCGGGCTCATGACGCAGCCGCCGGCGGAGCGCCCGGCGAGTAACGGTTAGGGTCGGCGGCGGGATGCGCGGACTGGGTGATATCGGCCTGTCGGTGCTCGCGCATGCGGTGCTGTTCGGCGTGTTCACACTGAGCTTTCAGATGACCGGGCTGACCGATCAGGCCGCCCCCGGCACCGAGACATCGGTGCAGGCGGTCGAAGCGGTCGCCGTTGACGAGGCCGAGGTGCAGGCGGCCATTGACGCCCTCGAGGCCGAGGCGAGCGCCGAGCAGCGCCGCCGCGAGCAGGAGCTCGCCGAGCTCGAGGCCGAACGCCAGCGCGAAGCCGAACAGCTCGCCGCCCAGCGCGAGGCCCAGGCCGAGGCCGAGCGCCAGCGCGAGGCGGCCGAACAGGCCCGGCGCGAGGCCGAGGCCGAAGCCGAGCGCCAGCGCGAGGCAGCCGAACAGGCCCGACGCGAGGCCGAGGCCGAAGCCGAGCGCCAGCGCGAAGCCGCCGAACAAGCGCGACGCGAGGCCGAGGCTGAAGCCGAGCGCCAGCGCGAAGCGGCCGAACAGGCCCGGCGCGAGGCCGAGGCCGAAGCCGAGCGCCAGCGCGAGGCAGCCGAACAGGCCCGACGCGAGGCGGAGGCACAAGCCGAGGCCGAAGCCGAAGCCCGGCGCCAGCGCGAAGCCGAGGCCCAGCGCCGGGCTGACGCCGAGGCGCTGCGCGAGGCCCGCGGCACCTTCGATGCAGCCATCCGCCAGCGCGTCGAAGGCGTGTGGACCCGTCCCGCCGGGATTCCGGAAGGGCTGAGCGCGCGGGTTGCCGTCCGCCTTGGTCCGGGCGGGATCGTGCTCTCGGTGCAAGTGGCACGCACGAGCGGCAATGACGCCTTCGATCGATCAGCGGTGACCGCCGTGCGGCGTGCCGATCCGCTGCCCATGCCCGATGACCCAGAGCTGGCCCAGCCCTATCGCGAGGGCATCGAGATGATCTTTGCTCCCGATACCTGACATACGACGTCCTGCCGTAATCCGGTAGGATAGGATGATCACCAGCCCCACTGGACAGGCAGACGATCGCGCAATGAAGTCACTGATCACCGCCATTTTCATGGTCCTGCTCGCCATGCCCGCCGCCGCGCAGGTCCGCATCGAGATCAGTGGCGGTCAGGCGGGTGCGCTGCCCATCGCCATCGTGCCCTTCCAGGTGCAGGACACCGACGCCGGCGATGACGCCGCAAAAGCCGAGGCCCCGACGCGGGACATCGCCGGGATCATCCGCGACAACCTGTTCCGCAGCGGCCTGTTCGCCCCCCTCGATCCGGACAATCACCTGAGTGAGCCCGGGCGGTTCGAGCAGGTGCGCTTTCAGAACTGGCGGGCGCTGGGCGCCGATACCGTGGTGATCGGCCGCATTACCCCGCTCGACGGCGACGCCTATCGCGTGCGCTACGAGCTGCTGGATGCCTACGCCGGCGAGCGCATCACCGGGCAGCGCTTTCGGGTCACCGCCGCCGGGCTTCGCAACCTTGCGCACACCATCAGCGATCAGGTCTTCGAGGCGCTGATCGGCCGGCCGGGCGGATTCAACACCCGGATCGCCTATGTCGAGGAGTCGGGCACGGGCGATGAGCGCTCATACCGACTGGTGGTGGCGGAAGCCGACGGCCACCGCCCGCAGACCATCCTCACCTCGGCCGAGCCCATCCTCTCGCCGGACTGGTCGCCGGATGGCGAGCGTGTCGCCTACGTTTCGTTCGAGTCGCAACGCCGCTCGCAGATCTACGTCCAGAATGTCGCCACCGGCGAGCGCGAGGTGGTCGCCGAGTTCGCCGGGCTGAACAGCGCGCCGGCCTGGTCGCCGGATGGTGAGCGGCTGGCCGTGACGCTGTCCCGCGACGGCAACCCCGATGTCTACATCATCGATGCCGATGGCGACGCCGAGCCGCAGCCGGTGACCCGCCACTTCGGCATTGATACCGAGCCGGCCTGGTCGCCGGACGGCGAAACCCTTTATTTTACCTCGAACCGCGGTGGTGCCCCGCAGATCTATCGCCGGCCGGTGAGCGGCGGCGAGGCCGAGCGCGTGACCTTTGAGGGCAACTACAACGCCAGTGCCAGTGTCTCGCCCAATGGCCGCTTTCTGGCCTTTGCCCATCAGCGCGGCGAGGACTTTCGGATTGCCGTGATCGATCTCGACGATGACATCATGCGGGTGCTCACCGACGGCCCGCTCGACGAGTCGCCGAGTTTTTCGGCGAGCAGCAGCATGATCGCCTACACCCGCGACACGGGCGATTCGACCGAGCTGGCCACCGTGTCGGTGTTCGGGCGTATCCAGGGGCAACTGACCCCGTTCGAGAACACCGTGCGCGAACCCGACTGGGGGCCGCTGCCTGCAGCGGACTGACCCCCGAATCTGTCACTGAATGGAGACCTGACCCATGCGCTCACTTCGACAATGGCTGACCCTGCTGGCACTCACGGCCGTGATTGCCGGCTGTGCCTCGACGGATGATTCCATCGATGACGCCGAAATGGCCGAAATCGATCAGGCCGCCGCCACCGAGGCCGAGACCGAAGCCGCCGACGGCGCCGATGCAAGCGGCGCCAGCGCCAGCGACGGCGTCACCGGCGAGCCGCTCGACGACCCCGACAGCGCCCTATCCGATCGGGTGGTCTACTTTGACTACGACAGCGCCACGCTGAGTGACGAGGCCATGACGCTGATCGAGGCCCACGGCGAGTACCTGGGCCGCAACAGTGATCGCCAACTGCTGGTGGAAGGCCACACCGACGAGCGCGGCGCCCGCGAGTACAACCTGGCCCTGGGCGAGCGGCGCGCCGAAGCGGTGGAACAGGCACTGCTCATCGCCGGCGCCGACGCCAACCAGATCGAGGTGGTGAGCTATGGCGAGGAAAGCCCGGCGGTCAGCGGCAGCAATGAATCCGCCTGGGCGCAGAACCGCCGCGCCGCCCTTGTCTACGAGCGCTGACCCAGGCATTCAGGAGGATCCCGATGAAGGCCACTCAAGCCACCCGCTCGATCCTTGCCCTCGCCGTGGCGCTTACCATGGGCGCGGCGCTGGTCACGCATGCCCCCGCGGGCCAGGCCCAGCCCCTCGAGCGCCGGGTGGACCGGCTCGAGGACCGCGTCTCTGGCCAGGCCATGATGCGCATGATGAATCAGGGCGAACGCCTGCAGCGCGAGATCACCACCCTGCGCGGCGAGATCGAGCGCCTGCAACGCCAGATCGACGACATTCGTGATCAGCAGCGCCAGCTCTATCTGGATCTGGACGGCCGGCTGCAGGCGCTGGAGTCGGCGCCCGATGACCCGTCCGAGGGCGCCGGGCCGGACGATGACGGCGCAGCGGCGGAACCGCCGGAGGACGAGTCCGCCGCCGGGGAGGCAGCGACGGGGGCTGAAGCCGAGGGCGATGCCAGTGCGCCGGCGGATGCCGATCGTGAGGCGGGTGCCGATACGGACACGGGCGCGGTCCGCGAAGCCTATGATGCGGCGTTCAACGAGCTGCGGGCCGGACGCTATGATGCCGCTGCCCAAGCGTTCCGGACCTTCCTCGCAGACCATCCGGACGCCGAACTGGCCGCCAATGCCCGTTACTGGCTGGGCGAGTCGCACTACGTGGTCCGTGACTTTGACACGGCGCTGGAGGCCTTCGAGCAGGTGGTCGACAACCATACCGGCAGCCGCAAGCATCCTGATGCGCTGCTCAAGATCGGCTATGTGCACTTGGAGCAGGGCCGCGAAGAAAAGGGACGTGAAGCCCTGCAACAGGTCATCGAGCAGTTCCCGGACAGCACAGCGGCCAGCTTGGCCCAGCAGCGTCTCGACGAGGGCTGATCCCGCCGGCGGCGCGTATTGCCCGGGGGCAGCGCGCGCCGTATCATGGCGGGCTGATGGGTCGTTAGCTCAGTTGGTAGAGCATCGGACTTTTAATCCGCTGGTCGCAGGTTCGAATCCTGCACGACCCACCAGTCACGACCGGCTTGCGTCCTCGCGCAACGACTCACTCCAGAATCGCCATCACAATGAACGAGCTGTCCCTTTTATCGACGTCAACGAATTCAAGGCCATCAATGACAGCCACGGCATTGTCGAGGACGACGCCACCCTGCGCGAGACCGAGCCCGCCCTCGGCATCATCATGCTGACCCTTCGACTAAGCCACCGCTAGCGCCCCGCGGCCGCCAGCGCCTGATCGACATCGGCGAGGATATCGTCGATGTGCTCGATGCCCACCGAAATGCGCACCATGTCGCGGCTGACCCCGGCGCTCGCCAGCTCCTCGTCGTTCAACTGACGGTGGGTGGTGGTGGCCGGATGGCAGGCGAGCGACTTGGCATCCCCGATATTCACCAGCCGCACGATCAACTGCAGGGCGTCGATGAACTTTGCCCCGGCCTCTTCCCCGCCCTTGATCCCAAAGCTGAGGATGCCACCGGCGTTATTACCGCCCATGTACTTTTCCACCAGCGGGTAGTAGGGGCTGTCGGGCAGACCGGCGTACTTCACCCAGCTCACCCCCGGGTGGGCCCTGAGGTGCTCGGCCAGGGCAATGGCGTTTTCGCCGTGACGCGCCATGCGCAGGGGCACGGTCTCAATGCCCTGCATCAGCAAAAACGCGTTCATCGGCGAAAGTGCCGCGCCCATGTTGCGCAGCGGTGCCACGCGGCAGCGCCCGATATAGGCCGCCGCCCCCAGCGCCTCGGTATAGACCACGCCGTGGTAGGAGGGATCGGGTTCGGTCAGCATGGGGTACTTCGCCGGGTAGTCCGCCCAGGGGAAGTTGCCCGAATCGACAATCACGCCGCCCACCGTGGTGCCATGCCCGCCCATGGCCTTGGTCAGCGAGTGGACGACAATGTCCGCACCCTGCTCAATGGGCCGCCAGAGCACCGGCGTGGGCACGGTGTTATCCACGATCAGCGGCACGCCGTGGCGATGGGCGATGGTGGCGAAGGCCTCGATATCCACCACGTTGCCGTTGGGGTTGCCGACGGTCTCCGCATAGACGGCCTTGGTGTTGTCATCGATCAGCGCCTCGATGGCGGCCGGATCGTCACCGCTTGCAAAGCGCACATCGATGCCCATGTTGGGCAGGGCGTGGGCGAACAGATTGTAGGTGCCGCCGTAGAGCTGGCTGGTGGTGACGATGTTATCGCCCACCCGGGTGATGCACTGAATGGCGTAGGTGATGGCCGCCATGCCCGAGGCCACGGCAAGCCCCGCAATACCGCCTTCCATCGCGGCGACGCGCTGTTCGAGCGCGCCGTTGGTGGGGTTCATAATGCGGCTGTAGATATTGCCCTCGACTTTCAGATCAAATAGATCCGCCCCGTGCTGGGTGTCATCAAAGGCGTAGGAGGTGGTCTGATAGATCGGCACCGCCACCGCCTTGGTGGTCGGGTCCGGCGAATAGCCGCTGTGGATGGCCTGGGTCTCGAGTTTCATGGGCGCAGCACTCCTCGCGTCACGGAATCAGGTGGTTGTTGGAGTTTTGCGCCGATGATAACGCGTTTGCCGGTCCACCGATGGAATGGAAAGGCATGAGTCCATAGCCCGGTGGAATAACCCTCCGGTCGCCGCCCACAAAAAAGCCCCCTCGCGGGGGCTTATCAAGCGCGCTGGTTGCAGCGCCTGGGCGATGCCGGTTACTCGAGCATGCTGCGCAGCATCCAGGCGGTTTTCTCATGCAGCTGCATGCGCTCGGTGAGCAGATCGGCCGTGGGCTCGTCATGCGCCTCGTCGGCGGTGGCGAACACCTCGCGCGCGGTCCGGGCGACGATCTCGTGGCCGGTGACGAGCTGGCGGATCATCTCCTGGGCATCGGGGGTGGTGCTCTCCTCGGGGATCGAGGTGAGCCGCGCATACTCGCTGTAGCTGCCCGGAGCCCGGGCGCCCAGCGCGCGGATGCGCTCGGCGATATCATCCACCGCCGTGGCCAGCTCGGTGTACTGCTCCTCGAACATGGTATGCAGCGAGTTGAACATCGGCCCGGTCACGTTCCAGTGGAAGTTGTGGGTCTTGAGATACAGCGAATAGCTGTCCGCCAGGACGCGGCTGACGCCCTCGGCAATCTCCAGACGGGCGCTTTCCTCGATTCCGATATTGATTGCCGGTGTGGCCATGATGACCTCCTTTTCGCGTCGTACTGACGCTCTGTTTGAAACCATTCCAATTTAACACCGCCGCGCGGCCGACCCAAGCGTGCGATACCGTTACGGGTTGATATTCCGCTTCAGCCGGCCAGATTCAACCCCACCAGGCCCGTAATGATCAGCAACAGGCTGCCGGCCTTGACCCAGCTCATCGCCTCGCCGAAAAACACCACGCCCACCACCGCCACCATGGCGGTGCCAAGCCCGGCCCACACCGCATAGGCGACACTCACCTCCATGCGTCGCAGGACCAGTCCCAGCGCGATAAACGCCAGGCCATAACCCGCCACCACGATCACGCTCGGCCACAGCCGCGTGAACCCGTCAGAGAGTTTGAGCGCGGTGGTGCCGATGACCTCCATGGTCACCGCGCCCACCAGCAACAGCCACACCGGCATGCCCCCTCCTTGATTGTTACGTTAGTCTACGCCCATGAAACGCTGGATTGCCCGAATCATCGCCGGCCTCGGCCTCGCCGGCCTCATCCTGCTGGGCGACGCCTGGCTGTTCGGCGGGCGGGCCGAACCCGCCGAACAGCCGGACATGGCTGGCCGGCCCGCCGCCTGGCAGTCCATGGACGCCGGCGACGTTGCCATTCGGCCTGCCACCCAGTCCGACCCGTCACGTCGTCTCGAAGTACGCATTGCTGATGCACCGGATGAACGCGCCCAGGGCATGCAGCATCTGCCGCCGGCGGTGATCCGCGAGCATCCGATCTGGTTTGTCTTTGCCCCGCCGCGTCGTGTCGGCTGGCACATGCAAAACGTTGAACTCGCTCTTGATATTGCCTATGTCAACGCCGATGGCGTGGTCATTGGCGTTGAGCGGATGACGCCGGGCGGCAGCGGCTACGGCACGGATGCGGCCATTGCCGCGGCGCTTGAGCTGGCCGCCGGCCAGGCCGAGCGGCTGGGCATCGAGCCCGGTGTGCGGTTGCAACTAACCCGCCGCTGAGCGCGACGTCGTCACCCCTTCTGCGGCCGGCGCACGCGGATGTGCAGATCATCCAGCGCGCCGCTGTCCACTCCCGCCGGGGCATCGGTGAGCAGGCAGGTCCCGGTCTGCGTCTTGGGGAAGGCCATGACATCGCGGATCGAGCCGGCGCCAGCGATCAGCATCACCAGCCGGTCAAGGCCAAACGCGATGCCGCCGTGGGGCGGCGCGCCATACTCGAGCGCCTCGAGCAGGAAGCCGAACTTCTCGCGGGCTTCGTCGGCCTCGATGCCGAGGCGCTCGAACACCGCCCACTGCATCTCGGGACGATGGATACGGATCGAGCCACCGCCCAGCTCGGTGCCATTGAGCACCAGATCATAGGCCCGCGAGATGAGCGTCTCGGGATCAGCAGCCTGCAGGGCTTCAACCGAGTCGGTGCGCGGTGCGGTAAAGGGGTGATGCAGCGCGTAGTAGCGGCCGTCGTCCTCGTCGTACTCGAACATCGGGAAATCGACCACCCACAACGGCCGCCATTCACCGTCGAGCAGATCCAGATCGTGACCCAGGCGCACGCGCAGCGCCGCCAGTGACTCGTTGACCACCTTGGCGCGGTCGGCCCCGAAAAAGATCAGGTCGCCGGCCTTGGCGCCGGTGCGCTCGAGGATGTCGGTAACCACCGATTTGGGCAGGAACTTGAGAATGGGGCTCTGCAGCCCGTCGACGCCTTCGGCCGGGTCGTTGACCTTGATGTAGGCAAGCCCCCTGGCCCCGTAGCGGCCGACGAACTCGGTGTACTCGTCGATCTGCTTGCGGGTGAGCGTTGCCCCGCCCGGCACGCGCAGCGCCGCCACACGCCCGCGCGGATCGGCCGCCGGCCCGGCGAACACCTTGAAGTCGACGCCGGTGAGCAGGTCGCTGACCGTGACCAGCTCCATGGGGATGCGCAGATCGGGGCGATCAATGCCAAAGCGCTCGATGGCCTCGGCGTAGGTCATGCGCGGGAAAACCGCGGGCAGATCGACGCCCGCGACATCGTGCATCAGCTCGCGGACCATCTCCTCCATGAGTGCCGTGATCTCGCCCTCGTCCATGAACGAGGCCTCGACATCGAGCTGCGTGAACTCGGGCTGACGATCGGCGCGCAGGTCCTCGTCACGAAAACAGCGCACGATCTGATAGTAGCGATCCAGGCCCGACATCATCAGCAACTGCTTGAACAGCTGCGGCGACTGGGGCAGTGCGTAGAAGCTGCCGGCATGCAGGCGGCTTGGCACCAGAAAGTCCCGGGCCCCTTCGGGGGTCGCGCGGGTCAGCATGGGGGTCTCGATATCGAGAAAGCCGTAGCCGTCAAGAAAGCGATGCATAAAGCTGGTCACCCGGGCGCGGGTGATCAGGTGCTGCTGCATCGCCGGGCGGCGCAGATCGATGGTGCGATGACGCAGGCGCACGTCCTCGCCGACATCCGCCTCGTCAAGCTGGAAGGGCGGCGTCTTGGCGGTGTTGAGCACCTCGATGGTGTGGGCGAGCACTTCGACCTGGCCCGAGCCCAGATTATCGTTGGCCGTGCCCTCGGGCCGGCGACGCACGCGTCCGGCAATGCGCAGCACCCACTCGGGCCGGGCCCGATCGGCGGTGGCAAAGGCCGCTTCCCGGTCCGGGTCGAACACCACCTGCAGCCGGCCCTCGCGATCGCGAAGGTCGATAAAGATGACACCGCCATGGTCACGCCGCCGGTGGACCCAGCCGCAGATTTCCACATCCTGATCGAGCAGGGCCTCGGTGACGTCGCCGCAGTAGTGGGTGCGCATAGGAATGGATTCCGCCCGTTAATCGATAAGCCAAAGCCTTCGAATGTTAAGCGGTGGGGCGGGGGCAGGCAAGCTTAGCGCTTGGCGCCGTTACCGGCCGACGCCTCCGTGTTTTTGGCGCTCTTTTCTTTTTTCTCTGCCCCCGACGCCTTCTCGCCGGATTCCTTCGGCTTCGACTCGCCGCCTTTGTCCCCGGCCAGGTTGCGCTGGTTGTCCTTTTTAAAGTCCGTCTCGTACCAGCCACTGCCCTTCAGGCGGAACGCCGCGGCGGAGATCTTGCGCCGCAGGGCGGCGTGGCCACACTCGGGGCATTCGGTGAGCACGGCATCGTTCATGCCCTGCAGTGCCTCGAGCTCGTGGCGGCAGTCATCGCAAACGTATTCATAGATCGGCATGCTGTCGGTCCCTGTCACCTGTCCAATAGTCAATCGATGGGGGCAGTGCTGCCCCGATGCAAGCCATGATAGCCGGTTTTGGGTTATTAGGAGTCTGTCTGTGCCGCTTCAGATCATCGCCGCCCTCTTTCTGGCCGCTACGCTTTTCATGTTCATCCAGATCGGCGTGGTGACCGTCGCCTTCGACAAACTGGGGCTCTCGCAGGGCTCGGCGATGCTGCTGCTGATCACTTCGCTGCTCGGCAGCAGCATCAACCTGCCGCTATTCACCGTCGATGCCACCCGCGAGCCCGATGCCCGCTGGGCCGAGCGGCTGCGCTGGATGACGGCCATGGCCCGCCGGCTCGACCCCAAAAAGGTGCTGATCGCGGTGAACGTTGGCGGCGGCATCATCCCGGTGGCGTTCACCGTCTATCTGCTCAACCACAACCCGCTGTCACCGGGAATCGTGCTCGCCGCCATCGCCATCCAGACGGGCATCTGCTACGCCTTCAGCCGGCCGGTGAGCGGCGTCGG
>Ga0102936_1000376_pt1 | contig 17545 bp, 18 predicted proteins | sample SalPon2_A_H2O_MG_FD_78502 | JGI IMG/M metagenome (GOLD analysis project Ga0102936, IMG submission 78502) | Salt pond water microbial communities from South San Francisco under conditions of wetland restoration - Salt Pond MetaG R2_A_H2O_MG | ecosystem: Environmental > Aquatic > Non-marine Saline...
AGCCGCGCATCAGCTCTGGTGGCTCAAGATCTCGTGTTCGCCCCGTCTCCGCCGGGGCGAACACGTCGAACTCTTCGAGAAACTCGAAGGAGAGGTGCTCAAGCAGCGCTAACGCCTCTGTTTGCACGAGATTAAAGAACGATTCGACCGAAGGATCACCTTGCAGGGTCGCTGGGCTCTTTCCACCTCAGCGTTCACCCTGCTCTTTGGTATGCAAACTGTTCTATGACACCCTCGTGTCTCGTAGTACGAAGCATCGTAGGTCTCAATCTCTTCGTGAGCGAGGGCGACCCGCTCTCGTGAGGTCTTCTCATTGTTGACGACTACGGACTCGATATCCTGTCCAGCATGAACGGCAAGGTCCTAGTCGCGAGCCCGTTTCAGGGCGGCCACGTTTGGGTGTTCTGCGCGTACCCCTCCAGTGGCTTGGAAACTCGATTTCGTTCGACGAGTTGCTTGATCAGGACCTCGCCGGCCTGAAGCGTCCCCATCGGCTTGTCGAACTCGTGGCTCCAGGAGTTCCACGGGACAAGCACGCCGCGGTTGGCCGGGCCGCGATCCTAATTTTCCTGTTCCTTCGCATCCGAGGTCCGTCACCCTCCCGAATGTTGCTGTGTCATTCGGAGAGAGATGCCGAACACGGCAGTTCGTTATGCGTACACCACTGACAATGCGTTTCTGCGACGAACTCGTCGTACGTGAGGTCATTAATCGTCGAGAGAAGCTCCTCAACTTCCTGCTGGATGCCCACCAGGTCACTCTCGGAGAACGTCTTGGTCTCGACTCGTGGGTCGAGTGGCCCGACGTACGCGTAGCCGGCCCGATGAATCGGCTCGTCGTACAGGTCACGGCACGCAAGCAGATACAGCGGCAGCTGTTTGTTCCCCTCAATGTCGCGTTCGCGTTGGGTGGCTTTGTAGTCGATGACGACGAGGTCGTTATCGGGGGTTCGGTAGACGGCGTCGATGTACCCGACGATTTCCTCCCCGTTGAGGCCCAGAGCGAACTCGCGTTCTGCGTCGACGACGTCCCACTCACTGAGTTCGAGTTCGAAGTAGCGGTCGATGCACGCCTTTGCCTCGGTCAGTGCGTCGTTAGCGCGCTTCTGGTTGGCGAGTCGCTCACAAATCTCGTACCACTCGGTACGCGTCGTTGCGCCTTCGTCGGCTGCAAGTTCAGCCGTGTCGTGGAACAGGATTCCGACGGTCTGCTGTGACGGCCCGGTGTCGTTTTCCGTCCATTGCTCGTCGCGTGGCGTGTAATCCCGGAATGCGTTGACGACGTAATCGAGGTAGTGTTGCCGTGGGCAGTCCTCGAAGGATTTGAGCGATGTGTAGCTGTGCTGGATTTCCGGGGCTACCTCTGGTGGCCCGGTGAGCGACTCGATGGTGAGTCGGGATGGTGGCCGCGGCTTGACAGTACCTGCTGCTAGGTCGGTGCCTTGTGTGAGGACTTCTTCGCGCGCTGTTTCGGGGTCGATGTGGTCTCCGTCGTGGGTCACTGTGCCGCCGAGATCACCGACGACGGTGTCGGCCAGTGACTCTGTCCAGTCAGCGGCTTCCGGCGGGAGGCAGTTGTGGATATCCTGCCAGATGGGGAGGTGGTCAGCGGCCGGTTCCCACGGCAGTCCCGGTGTCAGTGTTTCGCGCAGGAAGTCCTGCATCGACTCGTCACTCGTGTCCTCGGCGTCGCTCGACCCGTGGAGGACGAGGACGTCTTCGGCGCGTGTCAGCCCAACATGGAGGACCCGCCGAGTTTCCCGGGCGTCGTTAGCGACGAAGTCCTGTGTGAACGCTGCGTCGGGGCCATCGGCGAGCGCGGCTTCGAGCGCGTCGTAGGACCGGCCACGTGGCCCCCACTCGTCGGCTGTCAGTCGCGGCATCAGGACGACCGGGAAGTCCAGGCCTTTGCTCTTGTGGATGGTCATAACGTTGTCCGCGTCGGCGGCTAACTCGGGCTGGTCCGTCGGTGTCCCACCGTTTTCGGCGAACACCCCATCGTGGTGGCGGAGTGCCTCCACGAACTCGCTGGTCAGCGACGGCTGGACCGCATCGTCACCGAACTGTTCGATGACGTCCTCTAACTGGTCGAGGCTCCGCCGGTCCTGTTCGCTGAGATACCACTCGATATCGGTCACATCCATCAATTCACGGTACAGCCGCGCGATTGACGCGCTCTCCCGCACTTCCAGTAGGTGCGACACGTGGTTCCTAGCGGTTTCGACGCGGTCGGGCTCCTCGAACTCAGACAGTGGAGCCTCACGCAGGGCGGTGATGAGTGTCTCGTCGCGCGTGTTGAGGTGCCGGAGGTCCGCGTCAATGAGGCGGTACCGCATCGTCAAGACGCGGTTCCAGCTGACCTCATCCTCGTCTGGTCTGGCGAGGGCTTTGAGGTACGCGATGACCGTTCCCACACCGACGGAATCCGTCGCTAAGTCACCAGCTACCTCGTACGGAATCCCGAGGGATTCGAAACGTTCGACGAGTGGCTCGGCGTGCTTGTTCTTCCGAACGAGTAACGCGATCTCCCCCGGATCGTACGCGTCGTCGAGTTCACTCGCGGTGCCAGATAACAGGTTCTGCACGACGGTGACGAGCTGGTCGGCTCGCTCTGTGTCGTCGTCGGCTTCCTCGACGGTGACGACGCTGTCACCGTCATACGCTGGTTCTTCGACGCGCGTGAGTGTCTTGTCGCTTTTCCGCTCGTCAAGTTCGTCGAGGGCGGCGTTGGCGAGGTCGAGAATCGGCTGTCGGGACCGGAAATTCTCTTCGAGCGGTTCATCGGCGAGTGCGTCGCCGAAGACGCGGTCTAACTCGTCGGTGATGTTGGCGACGTTCGCGCCGCGCCACTCGTAGATCGCCTGGTCATCGTCACCGACGACAAACAGGTTCTCCTCACTGACCAGGGACGTGACGAGGTCGAACTGTAACCGGTCAGTGTCCTGGAACTCGTCGCAGAACACGTAGTCCCACCGGTCAGCGATGTCCTCGGCTGCATCGGTCTGTAGGAGTTCGACTGTCTCGACGACGAGATCGTCGTAATCGAGCAGCCCTCTGTCAGCGAGTTGCCGTTCGTACGCAGCGTACCCGTCTATCAGGTCGCGGGCTTCCAGACAGTCGTCAAGGAAGTCCGCGAGGTATTCGGGGAGTTCCAGCCCGACGTCCGGGATGCCTTTCGGCGCGCCACTGGCGTACCCGCCGAACAGGTACTTCGGGATCTTGTGCGCGTTCTCCGGCAGGTCACGCTGTCCGGCCTCGTGCGCTTCGAACGCCGAGATAAGCGACTCACACACCGCGATGACGCCATCGAGGAACGCCGCAATGCTCGCCTCGACACCGTCGTCGCCGAGGGCTGCCCGTGCGTCGGTCAGTGCGTCCCGCACTGCGGGGAGCCCGTCGAGGACTGTCGAGACAGATCGGCCGCCGAGGTTGTCACTCGCCGCTGCTTCAATGGTTCCAGGGATCTCTGCGAGGTCGTACAGTCGGTCCGTTGCGCCGAGGTACGCGTTGATAGTGTCCGGGTCGATGCCGCTGCGTTTCATCGAACTGATGAAGCCAGTCAGCGCATCGGTCGCGCCGCTCCCGTGCGAATCCGGGCCGTACACGTTCGGCTTGACACTCCGGTACTCGATTTCGTCGAGCACTTCCAATGCAACGGCGTACTTCTCGGCGTCAGTGGCCACGTCGAAATCCGGGTCGATACCGGCGGTGTACGCGTAGTCCTGCAGAATGGCGTTGCAGATCGAGTGGTACGTGTACGCGTCGATATCGCACCCGGCGGTCCCGAGTTTCTCCTGTAGTTTCTCCTGCATCGAGTCGGCCGCGTTATTCGTAAACGTCAACGCGAGAATCCGGTCCGGAGACACGCCTTCCTCCTCAATCAAGTACTCAATCTTCCGGACCATCGTGAACGTCTTCCCCGTCCCGGCACCCGCCAAGACCCGCATCGGGTACGCATCGGACTGAATGATTTCGTCCTGCTGGTCTTTCGGGTCAAGGTCTTCAGCAGCCGTCGGGAGCCACTCCGGGACATCGTCACGGCGATCGGTCATTGCTGGACCTCCGTGGCGATGTACTCTGGACACATCGCCTGGTAATCACAGTCGTCACAGGCTTCGGCCTGAATAAGGTCGAACGGCTCTGGTTCGAAGGCCTCAGTCGTAATACCGTTGTGTGCAGCGCTGATCAACGCCCAAATCGTGTCGTAGTACTCTTCGTAGGCGTCCGTTGTTTCCCGTGCTCGTCCACTCGCAGTGACGTGGTACCCGTCCGGATTACTCTGTGTATCCGTGTCGTGTAACAGCCCGTAGAAACTGAACCGGACAGACATGCCCGGTTCGTACAGGGACGAGTCCTTGATTCCCTCTGTGTAGGCTGCGGTCTGGAACGCGTTCTTGACGCGTTGGGCTTCATGCGCTTCCTCATTTAGGTGCTCTTCGAGCCTGTCGGCACTCCAGTGTCCGAGGACACCCCTGACGTTACGTTTGTAGTCGATGAGATGGAGCGTGTCACCGTCACGAAGCACGTTGTCTGTGTACCCGTGCAGCCCGAGACCGTCGCGTTCGCACTGGATTCGTTTCTCCGTCGCCACCGAGTGCTGTGCGTGCTCGATGCCGTCGCCGTCCTCCGGGTCGAAGAACGATTTGATGCCGGCGAATGTCTCCCGGCGCTGATACTCTTGATGAGCGTTCGAGGCGTAGTCCTCCGGGTCGATGTGCTTGGTCCACGTATCACCGAACACGTCCATTGCACGCTCGTAAATCACGGCAGGGTCATCGTCACGAGCCGTGGCATCGCAGACGCGCTCGATCATCTCGTGGTAGGCTTTTCCCTGATGGAGATACAGCTTCGTCTCGTCGGGCGAGGACACCGTCTGGACGTGCTTGTGCTCGTACTGCCGCGGGCACGCGGCGTACGTGGCCAGTCGTGTCGGTGAGACAGATATGACATCAGTCACGACGCACCCTCCCGGCCGCAAAGTCGACACGAGCCTGCAACGCGTCCCGCATTGCTTCGCCGCGCTCACCACTCTCATCGAGGACGCGGTGAATCTCACCGAGGTCTGCCGACAGGTCATCGAGCGCCACCGTCATATCGCGGCTCTGCGTTCGCCGCACGTCCGCCAACGCGCGGTCGATGCGTGACAGGACGAACTCTTCTGCGCGCCGTTCACTCCGAATTTCAGCATCGGACTCGTCCTGGATCCATGGGAGTTGCCGGTACGCATCGGTGAGGAACCGTGACGGTTGCACTTTCTCGTCCAGCGCACTGCTTTCGTGGTCGTACAGGCAGAAATACAGGCGCTCCGACGCGGCGTTCGCACCGACTGCCAACCGCCGCCGGGATTGCTCGACGTGATACTGCATGAGCGGGTCACTCGACGCCGTCGACTGCGTCTGGAACGTCGCCGCGACCTCACTCCCCGTCACGTTCGTCACCCCCGGGAAATCAGGCATCTTTACGACGCGGTCCTGCGGGAACAGTCTCGTCAGGAACGGTTCACCCGGGAACACCTGGTCGACGACATCCGGGACGAACACCGCGCGCCACGACCCGTTCTTCAGTGACTCTAACCGGTCGACGCGAACGCCGCCGTCGAGGTCCGTCGCACCCGTTCGCGTTTCCGACTCAGCGTGTTCGTGAGCGCGTTCCAACATCTCCACGAACACGGGCCACGACGCTTCGATGAACTCTGTGTCCTCGATGAACTCGGCCATCGAAAACACCCGTCGGACGTTCCCGAACTGCGACCGCGCATCCAGCGGCGAGGCTCGCGTCGCAATCCGGTCTTTCAACCCCGACGCCGTCGCCCACCGACGCAACACATCCGCAAGCGAGTCCTCCTCAGCACGAACCGTCGACAGCAGCGCCGTATCGAACTCACTCTCGTCGACGGACGGGGTCTCCTCACACTCACTTTCAGCAGCGTAGTACCGCGTGACTTCCAACAGTTCCCGGATTGCCGGGTCATCACCGAACCCCGTGACAGTCGTCGATTCAGTCGGGATACCGGCCTGCGTGAGTGCATGAATCGCGTCCGATACCCCATCAGTCCCGTGCCCGGTTGCCACGGCGAACGAGTCATACTGCCACCCGTGAACCTCGCGGAGCCGCTCGATCTCGTCAGCAATCCGGTCAAACTGCTCGTCCCCAGATTCGGCAGACATTACTGTAACCGCACCACTCTCCGGGTCATCCGGCACATTACCGGTCGCCAAGTACCGGGCTGTCGCCGCTGGCCGCGACACTGGTTCCTTCTCTGTCTCGGAGGTACTGTCGGTCAGCGACACGTAATCAGTTACCGGGCCAGTCTCTACTCCGGTGCGGCGAATGCTACTCGCTCGCTCACGTACGCCGATCAATTCGAGATCCGTCGTCAGGGCAGCCAGGTACCGCCGGTCAAGGGGGAAGAACTCCTCAAACTCGACAGCGAGGACCGCATCAATATCGACCGCGGCCTCTCGCTGCTCAGGCTCACCGAGCTGTTCGATTGCGATCGACAGTAACTGTCCACGTTCGATGTGGCCGTGGTCAGCGAGCCACGCTTGGAACTCGCCGATAGCCTCTTTCACCTCGATTAGCTCCGGTGTCGTATCAAGCGTAGCGTCTTGCCACGTCGCGGTTTCCATGAGTTGCGCCACGTCTCCGGCAAAAGGTTCTAACTCAGCTGCGGTCTCGAAATATTCGGATTCCCATTCCTTGGCAGCGAGGAATCGATGCACAAGCTCCCGCCGCAACGTATCCGACAGAATCGCTTCGTCAGTCACTGTCGTCACCACGTCCGTCGCGTGCACCACGAGCGACGAGACACGCGGCACACCAGCACCTGGGACCTCCGGACTGAGGGTCTCCTCAAATGTGTCCATGCTCGTCGGCGACCCTGTCAGCACGAGTACCTTCTCGGGGCCGTACTCATCACACAGGTTCTGGTATTCGTTCCGAATGGTCGTCTCTTTTTCAGCCTGACCGAACGGGACTGATACTAAGCTACCACCCAGCTCGTCCTGCCCGCGCATTACGAGTGGTTCCGATCCAAACTGACTGTACGAATGTCGAACTGTACTAACATACCCATACTCATGTTGACCTGATTGTTAAACCGTCGCCCGATTCCGATCAATGGATTGGGGGACTGGTGGCTGTCACAACAATGCGACACTAACGCCTACAGCGAAGAGTATGACCAGTAGCAGAACACCACCAGTGAGGATTGTGTTTTCCATAGCTTTCTCGGGAATTGACATCTCTCCGTATTCTTCGCGGAACTGGTCGAGGTTTTCGTCGTTGTAGAAGTACTTCGTTTTCAGAACGAACCGCTCAGTGACGGCACACCCGGTACACCCCGGTTCCTGTTCGAGTCGTTCAATTTTAATGTGCTTCTCACAGCTTATCGCACCACAATTCTCGCAATAGGTGACACTTCCGTTGTGCCGCTTGTCTTACAGTGCACGCACTGGTGGATGCCGTCCCCGGTCGTAACGCGTGATGGACCGGCAGCGAAGTACTGGTACGGATACGAGTCGTTCTGTAGCTGGACCGAGTGCCTGACATCGGGGAGATAGACGGCATCAATCGATTGTACAGAAATATCTGAAAGATGCGGCTCGCACGTCTTCGTGTATGTGACGTTGTTGTCGCCGGTGTAGGTTACGAACCTGTCGCACTCGCTGGTTGAGTGTCCCCGCAGATTCAGGTGTTTTCTCGAACTCCCTGAGCGCATGATTATACAGTTGCCTACAGGTATCGCGGTGGTAATCCAGTAGCTCACGCTGTTCAGGCGTGGTTTGAGTCGGAACCTGTAGGTGTAGTGTATTGGTTATTCGTCGGGGTCAGAAGTTCGGACGATTTTCACGTTTGCGCCGCGCCACTGTTTTGGAACGAGGACGTGTGCGCCGTTGCCGGTGGGTTTCACTTCCCCTTCGATGACTTCGTGGCCTTCAATTTCGTGTCTATCCATCGCCTGTATTTATACATTATTTAAACATAAATATGTCGGTGCGTGGGCCTGTGGATTAGAAACACCCGAGTGTATGAGAGACCATAATGGCGGTGTATCCCCTCCCTACTGCGCTACTCGGTCGCTCCGCTCCCTGCGTTGTCGTCGGAAAATCTCTGATTTTCGGGATCACGAGAATCGAAGACTCGCGAACGGCTCCTTGAGGGAGGGGGCTTACCGTCTGTATTCAGCTAAAACCATTATTGTCAATACTATTTCTTATGCTCCAGTACCTTGATTTCACTGGCAATATTAATATGTCTAGCGAAATATATGAATTGTTGGAACTACGAGGTATTTGATATGCCACCAATGTACGCGCTCTGCGCTTGAAACGAACTCGCTTCCTCCGCCCTACTCTCGCTCCACTTAGTCGGTGCGAAAGGAGGTGCCGTGCTACCGCTTAGGTGAACGCCTGCATAGATCTCTCACAGAAACATGCCACACTTGACGAAAGACAATAGTTAATTGAAACCCTTAGTGCGTATTTTTATGCATGCGTCCGTTTGTTTCCACCACACTCTGGACGGTGTAAGATGAGATTATGATGCAAAAGCGAGCAATAGTCTGTCTGATTGGAGTGTTTTGTATCGGTATAATGTTGACCCCTGTCGTTGCCGGGGCACAGTCGGACAATACGTGTGTGACAATCACAACGGGAAACGCCGACGGGGATAGCCGCCCGACGACTGTGTTACTTGAGTCGACAGATGGTGACTACGGGAAGGTCAAAGAAACCACCGAGGCGAGTGATTTGGATGTCTGTTCCGTCAGCGAGGATCTCGATCATGTCATCCATTATGCTGCCCCGGCGGGAGAGTATCTCGTGCAGGTACGGTACGATGAACCCCCGGTCAATGAGCGGTGGGGCAACTTCGAGCGGACCGTTGAAGATACCGACGAGGAAAGCTTTTGGCTCCTGCGGAAAGCACCATACCACACGTCCGTCGATATCGAGTCTACTCGTGGAACCAATCGGTTCACGCCCGGCGAGAGTGGTGATTTTGATATTCGCATCTACAACGGAGATGAGTCGGACTCAAAAGATGTGACAACTGAAGTGTATGTCTATCCCGAGGGAGACTCACGTCCCAGCGAGCCGACTAAGACCCTCTCGACAGTCAGTATCGCTGCAGACCGAAAGGAGACCGTCGAAGGGACGATCCCGATCCCCGATTCAGAGGGGACGTACACCGTTGATGTCGAAGTTGTAACTGACTTTGGCTTTCGGAGGCTCACGTCTGACTACGTAAATGTTGGGGAGATTACAGTCGATAACTTCGAACCCCCGGAAATTGACAACAGTAGTCCCAGAGACAGCGCTGTTACGATGGCTGAAGACGAGTCTACGACGTTTACTGTGTCAGCGAGTGATCCAGATACGTCAAGCGGTTCGCTTACGCATACGTGGTACGTCGATGGACAGGAGGTCACAACGGGAGAGAGTTTCCAATTTGACAGTGGTGGCTACGGCGGAGGAAAGCACGATGTCGAAGTCGTCGTTTCAGACAGCACAGACGCAACGCAGGACGTTTCTGAATCTTGGGCTATCGAGGTGCTTGAAGCACCATCCATTGAGAGGGTGAGTCCGGGCAGTTCCGAGGCCAATGTCGGCTCTTCGATAACGTTCAGTGCAGATGCGACTGATCCGGGTGGATACTCTCCAGTAAGCTATGAGTGGACGATTGATGGACGAACGTACCAGGGAGCAGATGTCTCTCAAACGTTTACGTCGTCTGGGGTGGTGCAGGCTGAACTCCAAGTTACGAATTCGCGAGGCGTCTCAACGACGCAATCGTTTGACGTTAACGTCGTAGCTGTGGAACCTCAGATTGATAATGTAACTGGCGGCGGGTCAGAAATCACTGCCGGGGAGTCAGTAACGCTGTCAGCGACAGCGTCTGACCCGGCCAATCGAGGCGTAGACATATCGTATAGCTGGGGAGTCTTGGGTGACAGTTACAACGGATCGTCAGTCACTATTTCGCCGAGAGAGGTCGGAAAACACGACGTTACACTCTCTGTTACTAATGAGTACGGAACAGTGACGACCCGACCGACGACGATTACAGTTACCAACGACAGGCCGGGGCTCGCAGCATCTGATTCTACGGACCGCAGTTTCACCGCTGGCCAGTCGGCGGATTTCACTGTCTCGGTTGAGGATAACGACGCCTCGAATACAGAACTGGCGTTCAGTATCGACGGAGAGGTCATCGAAGAACGGAGTGTTTCACAGCCACTGGCCGATGAAACCTTTTCACACCAGTTCAGTACGCCCGGTGAGCATTCGATAGCGATCACTGCCACTGACGGAAACGGCGCTTCTACTACTGTTAGTTGGGATGCCGATGTCACTAGCCGACCACCCGAATTCCAGAATTGGAGCCCGGAAGCAGCAAGCTTGTCTGAATTAACTGGAAATACGATCACATTCGATGTGGCTGCTTCCGATCCTGATGGCCAACATATTGAATACCAGTGGTATATCGATAGTGAGTACGCGGCCAGTAGTCAGACGCTCACGCAACAGTTCAATAGGCATGGTCAGTATACCGTCACTGCCGTTGCCAGCGATCCGACGAACGCAACTCGAGAGCGAAGCTGGGACGTAGCTGTCAAAAGCTTCACTCAGGAGCCGATGATCGAAGATCAGATCAGCGTGGTTAGATTGAATCAGAATAGTTCGACTGAGTTCGCCACTGTGTCACTGGCGAACCCGAGTGTGAACGAACGCACCGCAAGGGTGGAAGTTATCGTCCGGCCCCCAGACGGACTTTCGGTCACCTCGACGCAAAACGTTCAGTTTGGTAACCCTTCGCAGTATCGTATCTCCGGGAGAGCGGATCCTGGAGCCAGTATGAGCCTCACGCTCGGACTGGTACTTGATGATTCCTCTCTGCTCGGTCGTAGCGTTACAGTCGACTACTCAGTGATTTACTACCCCGAGGGACAACGCGCCGACAGCGTTGTGCTAGATAACTCTACCCGAGAGATCGCGATAGGGGATCAAGAGAAGACCGCTTCGGACGTGGACCAATCTACTAGTGGGTCGGGCGACGGATTTACTCCGATAACTGCGCTGATTGGCAGTGTACTCTCTGTCTATCTTCTCGTACGCCGCGAGTGAGCTCCCCACCCGTAAGCGAAAGGATTTCTCCTACACATTGGCTGATGTTTTCGCCGGAAACGCGCTGTTGTCTCCATTGCAGTCTCCGAGTCATTGCCCTCGGGTTACCGATGAACGGTACTGCGCGGAACAGTACTGCTGTCTGAACTCCGAATCTTCTGCCCAACGGTTTCTACAATCTCATCAATCGGCGTGGGCCCTTGCAACTCTCCACTGAGCGCCTTCTTGAGGTCTTGTTGTGCCGTCAAGAGCACGTACTCTCTAACCGTGATACCGTGGCGTGCCATTGGAGTCTGTTACTGTGGGTCGTCAATGGCAGCATGGTCTGGCTTCTCTGGAAACCCGTCATATGGTTCAATTCCCTCGTGACAGCAGTTCCAAGCTCTCATTGACGCTACGTACTGGAGTTCGCTCTCTCCAGGACGAGGGGTTAATTCGTCAAACGTGGCCTCGTGATATGTGCCACAGGTTGAACAGAGAGCCTGACACTTGCTCGGTTTGGGTTGGGACAGATACCGGTTTATATCACGTTTGTATTCGAATTGGATATTTTGAACCACATTATTGAACATCACGTCAGACATGCATTTTTATTTAGATAATATTATATGTAGGTTTGGGTGTGGTCGTTTGTTGTGTGACTGTGTATATGTATGGAATTCTGCTGAATTATGTGAAGTGACGCCTTATTTTAGAGTGAGTAACTCACTACTAAACCCTGTTGGTGAATTCTCGTTCAGCCGAACAGGGGATCGAGTTCTCAAACGCAACCGCTACCGAGGTCTTCGACAACGCCGGTAATCTGTGTGATACGGACACACAGGATATCAAACACGTGCATCCACAGTTCGATTTTCTCAGGTCGTGAACTACCCCAGACTACTCGCTCACCGCTGACGCGGTTCGCTCCGTGAGAGGGGCCGTCCGAAAATCGAAGATTTCTGATGGGCTGCACAAGAGCGCCAGCTCTTGTGAACGTCGGGGATGGCGCGGTGGAGCCGTCTGCAACAGAACAGTGTATGGAAGACGATGACAGCGCTGTATCCCCGCCCTCCTGCGCTACTCGGGCTTCGCCTTGCGTTGCTCGTTGAGGACGGGGGCTTAGCGCCTGTATTCAGGTGAGACACCACGCTCGCAATAGCTGATACTGGTAGCTGTAACAAACTGACGTAATTCGCCAGGGGTGGCGAATATCTGTCCGAACGTACAGCCGGCAGTATGAGGCACGGAGACAATCTTGTTTGGGTACCGCTACACCATTTCCTCGGCCTGAATCGTCTCGATGACGGTCTGGCCCTGCTCGGTGGCGCCATAGACGCGGCCCTTGCGCCGGTCCTCCGAGACCAACAGCGTGACCAACCCCTCCTCTTGGAGTTCTTGGAGCGCCCGAGAGACGTGTGCGATGCTCAAGTCGGTATCAGTCGCAATGAGCGATGGCGTCGCCGGGCCAGTCTGCAGTCGTTCGAGCGTGGCCACGCGGTACCGGGAGCTGATGACGTAACTCACTTCGTCCCACTCGTCGGTCATCTGTGCCTCAGTGTGTGTACACGACGGTCTGTTCGATACGTGGATACAAACAGCATAGTATGGACTGAGACGGTCAGTGTGATTTAGTATACAGTCCCCAACTTGAATAGGGCCTGCATATTAACCAGTAACTTTCGCTTTATTGCCTGTCTTTATCAGGGCCTCCGGGCTTAGGGCCCGCAGGGAGTAGTGCGAAGGGTTCAGCAGGTTTGGACCGAACAACCATCCAATGGTCGACAGTTCCTGCGTAAACTCAGGTGTGGTCGCCGACGCCATGTGCGTCGGCTGAGGGCGGACGCTACAGGAGAGCGTTCTGGCAGTCAATGACCGAGTCAGAGTGAGCCGGGGTACTCGAAAAAATTCAGGTCGGTGAGCCAGAGTACCCAAGATCGGACTGAGTCTCGCGGGTGTCTCGGACCGACTCACTCGGGTTCGACGATATCGTCACACTCCGGACACTCGGCCCAGATTCCAGTCTGGCCCTCTGTATTTTCATACTCGATGCGTAGTCAGGCTCGTGTTATCTGGGTCGCACAGTTTGGACACCGACCTAGAACGCCATCGTCAGGTGTTATGCAAAGGGAGTGGACGGAGCGTATGACATGTTCCGTCCATATGAGGCTGAGTGTCCTGATACTGTAAGGATTGTCCGGGAGTGTGTGACCCCCATCGCGAATGGACCGAAACTGTGCCAGATTGAGGCCGACACTATTGCAAGCCCTCGTTGGTCACTTTGGCGGCTTGGCGGACCAGAGCGTCGTGGGGGTCTGTTTCCGACCGTCGTTTGAGAACTTGATTGAACGACCCGTTGAGCGTGTTCGCTGTCAAGCACGTTATTGCTGTGGCGGCCACTGACGGACTGCGAGATGACCCAGCAGCGCAGTGAACCAAGACGCGCTGTCCATCGTCACGGCGTTTCAGGACGGCCTGCACAGCGTCAGCAAAAGCTTGGTAGCTGTTCTGTGGGCCGTCTATCATCGGCACGTCGACACGCGCGACATCACCTGTCTCGGGCTCGCTGTGTGTGAGCGAGACGACGGTGTCGATACCATGTGCCTGTAGTAGTGACTCATCATTCGCATCGGCTTCCGTCCCAACGAAAATTCCAGTTGCTACCTCGTCCATACGTACGCTGTCGAAGACAACTACGTGGACGAACTGTGTAAAACCCTTACTGCGCGGCATCATGCCCAGACTGTAGAAGAACTGGCTTCCCTATCGAAACGAAACGTCTGGCATGGGCGATACTGGCGGGGCAGTCACTGTTGCAGAACTGGTGGACTATTGCCAGACACAGGCACGACTGCTTCATGGAAAGGTCGAAACTCTCGAAGAGGAAGCGTCCTCGCTACTCTCTGAAATCGACGAGGAACTAACGGACGTGCGTGCCCAGCTTGACGAGTAGAGTGGCGTCGCCAGTTCCCAATCGCCACAGAAGCCTGAGATAGGCACTGACGAGGACTTGGCAGATCTCGAAGCACTGGAAGCAGACCTTGCAGAGAAACAAGCAGTGGTCAAAGCGAAGCAAACTCGGCGCGATGCTTTTGAGGAGTTGGCAGTTGGGTATCTTGAACTCGCCGACCAGCTTCAGGCCGAAACGCCAGCGCTGTCGGTGGCTCTGAAACGTCTCATGCAGTTTGAACACGATCAGGACGCACTAGCCTATTTCGACGATCGTGTAACGATGCTCGAGGCGGCTACTGAGGGCGACGACTCGGACAAGTGACTCCTCTTCAGCACCTTTGTCCGTTTCCGAGCACCTCTGCGGGAGGTCCCTTCGGTGTTATCACACCCAAATCTTGATTCCCGTCGGGTGTCAGTGCTGTCAACATAGATTTCATATCAAATCCGTCTCGAAGATGATGTGTATGAACGCATCAAGTCGAGCAAGCGCGACGGCGAGTCGTTCAGCGACACCGTGAATCGACTTATCCGTGGACTTTCGCGATGGTTTCGACGAGGACCAAGTCACCGAGATGTGCGAGACCATCGAGCAAGCAGACCAGCAGGACCACGACGCGGTCCGTGATGTCGCCGAGCGGCTCAAATAATCGTCGACGCGCGCTTCGTTCTGGAGATTATCGAGGGCATCGAGGCAGCTGTCGAGAGGGATCGGGAACTCGAAGCCGAGAGCGTTCCACGCTTCGATGACTGTACTGGAGCTCTATATCGACGTCAGGAAGGTAGCGACCACTCGAGCAGAACGTCAGAAAGTCGAAGCCGTACTTGATTCCTACCCGCAGGTCGATATGGCCCCAAGTATCTCCCGCCGCGCTGGCCGGTTGCTCGGCGAACGCATGGCTGCTGCGGGAATGGCCCATACAGACCCACCGAACGGCACTGCGACCGAGCCAGCGCCGACAGAGGGCCACCAGTGGTGCTCTCGATGGGTCATCTGTGAGTTGGTCACCAGGTAACCTCAATCCGGTAGGGGACGCGCCGCAGGGAACGCCGGAACACCACCCCCGAGAGCTACAGGTATAGCCCGTGCTGTGGTCAGTTCGCCCGGTTCGATTCCGGATGCGGGTCGTGTAGTCACAATGGATGCAGACCACCCTCACGACGGCGACGGTACCGACAGTTACCTTCCGCGGGGTTCACCGGAGCTGAACCCGCAGAAGAGTGTTGGAGACAACTCAATCAAGAGCTCGGGAATCGTCTGTTCGAGACGCTTGAAGATCTTCGTGATACTGCGCTCTCTGCTCTCAACTGGATTGAAGTTCCAGATATCTTCACGCACTTATGTCCGTAAGTATGAGTACAGGGCGCAAGTCTTGCAGCGAGTGCGATATAGAGCTTGAGGGCAACATCGCACAGTCTACCGTTTACTCTGAACCGCGCGTTTGTTCTTGGAGTTTGCTATCCAGAGGATCTTCCATCTCGCCCACCACTGCTTCGAGGGCGTCTGTGGCAGTGACCAGCCCAAGGACGTTCTCTTCGTCCTCAGAATACACAAGTGCTAGTTCTTGATGTTCGCTCTGAAACTGATCGACGGCGTCGCTGATGAGGGTGTCTGCTCGAAGCGTCATTGAGGGGGCAGCGACATCTTCAAATGTAGTCTCGCCGCGTTGTAGTTCGTCAATTCGATTGATAACTGCGGGGACATACACAATACCTCTGTAATCGGTCGGATTGTCACCAATTAGTGGAAATCGCGTGTGAGGACTTGTTCCAATCCGATCGAGGTTTTCCTGCACAGCGGCGTCTGTCGAGAGAAAAATAATGTCCGTACGATCGGTCATGACCTCGCTGACGGTCTGGTCGCCGATACTGAACGCGTTGATAATCTCTTCTTTGCGCTCCTTGGAGAGATTGCCCCGGTCGAGCAAGGACCCAAGCCGGTGGCGGAGGTCCGCCCGCGATTCGACACGGTCGGTTTCGGTTTCGAGCCATGCACCGGTCATTTCGACGCCGAAGCGCCGGAGCGTCCATTTAGCGACACCGTCACCGAGTACGATAACCGGGAAGAGTAACTTGGCAAACCAGTAAAGAGGGGTCGCAGCGTATCGAGCGACGAATTTTGTCCGTTCGACCCCGAGATACGTGGGTGTCTGTTCGCCGTGGGTCAGATGGAGTAGATTGATCATGACGAACGCGACGATACCACCCGCGCCGATAGACGTGAGCAAGGAATTTTCGAAAACTGGATTGATAAGCGCGACCAACGCTGGCTCCGCGACGATGCCGACAGCAATACTGGTCGCGGAGATGCCGACCTGACAGCTCGTGAGATAGATCTCAAGATCCTGTGTCATCTCCCAAGCTCGCCGGAGGCCCGGAACATCGAACTCCGACTGTGGATACTGCCGGACACGGGTTAGGGCAAACTCGATTGCAACAAAAAATCCATTTGCGAGAATGAGCAAGACGCCAGCACTCAGGCGAAGCGCTAGTTCCAAACTGTTCATGTGGCGGTTTTCAGCCGGGATATCAATAATGGCCATCCACCGCACACGCTGTTTCACTGCGTTCGGTAAGAGCCACAAGTGCAAACGCGAGGGGACGCACTTCGTGGCGGTCAACCCGAGCGGGACAACCAAAGGGTGCGCGTCGTATGGTGTCTCGACAGACAAACCGTTGTGGGTCCGTGAACAGGTCGCGTTAAGTTAGAGAATGAGGCGGACGAGTTCTGAGAGTCTATGCCAGAATTCGGCCGCCTCAATGGATGTATCGAGTGGATCGACTTGTCGTTTGTGGAGCGACGACGGACTCCCGAGTGGGCGATTGAAGTGGGCATCCGGTGTCATCTGGCGGGTATGTCACTTCGGGATGCCAGTCAGTTTCTTGAGGAGTTGGGAGTCCAACGCAGTCATGTTTCGATTCATGAGTGGGTTCACAAGGCTGATCTACAGCCGGTTTCGACGGTGACCGCAGATCAACTCGCGGTTGACGAGAAGATGATCCGCCTACACGGACAGCAGTTTTGGCTGTACGGCGCTGTCGATCCCCAAACGAACGAAATCCTGCACGTCAGCCTCTTTCCGACAGCTACGAAACAGACGACACGGTGGTTTCTGACCGAGCTTCATCGCCGGTATCAGCTTGACGACGTTGTATTTCTCGTCGACGATGCTGATTATCTTGGACCAGTTCTGGCTGAAGATGGCTACCGATTTCAGACGCTCGCACATGGAAATCGGAATGCTATCGAACGTGTCTTTTGGGAAATAGAACGGCGAACATCTTCGTTTGCAAATAGTTTCAGCCATGTCGAGCTAGAGACAGCTCAAGACTGGCTCGAAGCCTTCGCCGTCCACCACAACTCACGACAAAGTTAACGCGACCCTTGGACGACGAATACACGATCCTGACCATCGATCAGACGCGTCAGGTGCTCTCGACGCTGATTTATGCATGGTTTCCAGAAGGGGAGCGCCCGTCACCGGCAGTGAC
>Ga0102936_1000378_pt1 | contig 17538 bp, 30 predicted proteins | sample SalPon2_A_H2O_MG_FD_78502 | JGI IMG/M metagenome (GOLD analysis project Ga0102936, IMG submission 78502) | Salt pond water microbial communities from South San Francisco under conditions of wetland restoration - Salt Pond MetaG R2_A_H2O_MG | ecosystem: Environmental > Aquatic > Non-marine Saline...
AAAACTCTGAATCTCAGAAAGAACGAACCGAAGCAGAAGAAACCGCTATTTGTACGGAGTAGTTAAGATGCCACAAACTAACCGCTACGTTTCAATATGTAACGATCTTACCACGAAAGATCAAACACAAGTTCTTCTCCAGAATCTGTACGTTTGTCGTTTGTTTCAATTGTTGCAAAATCTAAATATGCGGCAATGTCTGATTGATTCGTGTCCATTTTGTCGCTAACATACTCACAGATATCTCCAAACGGAACTGGAGCATTATCTGAGACATAAGACTCTGATAATCGTTGAACTTTGAGGTAGTTGAAATTAGGGATGTGGAAAATATCATACCCACGACTTCCAACAAGATCATTCAATGTCCATGCGAATTCAAACCAGTCTTCTTCTGTAATACACGTATCTTCAATAACAGCATGGAAGTCCGTCGAATTATTTCGATAACTGCCGTTGTGAATCACTTCAAGGAATTCTTCAATTCCGTTTTGTTCAATAAACGTTGTAATGCTTTTCATATGTATTAGTGTATGTTTCCGTCTATAAAAAGGTATTGGGTCTATTCTTCGTACCCGCATTGGAAACACTTGAGAGTCATCGATTTATCCCCAGCCCACGAACCACAATCTGGACACCGGTGTATTTCTTCAGGAACAAGTGAGTTTAACTGATCTGCAGGTTCTGAAAATTCTTCTCCAAGACGGCCATCTTTAGAGGAGATGTAATATCTTTTCTGTCCGTTTGTATCTAAAGGAGTAAACTTCCACTCATACGAACTGAAGGATTCACCTTTTTCGAACTTTCCAATTGTGTCTCTATGAAGATATACTGATTCAGGCTGTATATCATCAAGAGTGTGAATGGTCTGTTCAATCCGATAGAGTTTATTCTCTCGGGGAACGTATCGTTGGTCATCAATAGTAAAAGTAAACATACTCTTGAATATAGCTGAAAGTAATTAAATCTTTCTGTTCAATTGAATTCTGCCAGCCACTCGTCGTGCGTTCCTTTAGCATAGTCTTTCCATCCGTTAGACTTTTCAACCCACTCTCTAAAGCTCCACGATTCTTTTGGGAAAATATCGGGCTTTGAAAGGGCGATTTCGCCGTCTACTCTTCTGACGGAAAGTCCCGAACTGATCTGAGAGAACTCAGCATAAAAGTCATTATTTTCAATTCGAGTCTTTATCTTCTCAAATTCGCTCTGAGAGAAAATATACCCATTGATTGCGACACCATCATCTCGTTCTTTTACTGTAACTGTCATAGTATGATCTATGTTGAGAGTACTTATTAAAGTTACTATCTCTGTGGGAGTTCAAGCGTTATCGCTCGTCACTATCAAGACGACGAACATCCGAACCCTTCATAGTTACAGGAATTGGAACGGTTGATTCAGCAATTTCTACGGTAATCTCTCCTTTTGTTTCATCGATGTTTGTAATCTTTGCTTTTTCTCCAGAGAACGGACCATCTGTAATTTCTACGAGATCGCCTTGAGCAATGTGGTCAACATCTCCGGCAGGACTGAGGAAATCAAACACTTCCGCTTCTTCAAGTTGGGCTCCATCTTGAACAAGTTTTGTTGCATTAGGTACTTCAGACATCACTCTATCAATAGAACTAACATCGTCAGCTTCAACCATGATATAACTCACGACTTGTTCGGGAACGAGACCCGCATATACTCCGTCCCCTTTATCGGCAAGCATATCCGCAACTTGTTGTTCATACCCCTTGATTGTTTTAACCGCATAGTATGGCATATATATAACTGGCGTGTTCTTCCTATAAATGTTTATTGGTTTCAGGTAATCGCTCAAAACAAAACCATAGTAAGTATAGAATCTTACATAAGACTATGAAGGACGTAAAAGAGATAATTCAAAATGCTCTTGAGACAGAGAGTTCAATCCAACGAAAAATAACTCCTCAAAGTCTTTCAGACAGGGGTCGAAAAGATCTAAGGAAGAATATTTTTGAAGGAGATGGAGAAATAACGAGCATATCAATTACATATCGTTCGGAACGGACAGATGAATCATTAGCGTATATGAATATTTCATATACTTCAAATATAGCCTATCTATCATTTATTCACGTCTACGATACACTTCAAAACCATGGGATTGCCACAAAAATGATTGAAGAGGATCTCATTCCGTATTGTCTGGAAAACTTAGAAGTCTCAACAATTTGTGGAGTTGCAAAAGCAGAAGAAATGAATACGGTTTTCAAGAAGACGGAATTTGAAGAGGAAAATAAAGGAACGTATTACTATCCGTAGAAGCTGTAATGACTTACCTATTTTGAATAATTTCTCGAACGTAGTCTAAATCTTTTGTATATGGAACATCAGGTAACGACTCTCCGACCCATAGATGCTGTTCCCAGTCATCTTCTGGGAGTAAAAACCTATCTCGGACGACAGAGGTGACAAAATCTTTTCGAGAATCATATTTTCCGCTTCCATCATACACCTCTCCATTTATTTCAACAGCAACGTGTGACACAATATCTCCAATTGCTGAATCGTTAGGTTCTTCTAGAATACCGACAAACTGGTCAATTTCTAATTCTTCATCAACAACAGTCGCAATTGAAGCGCAATGGTCACTAAGTGGGCTAATTTTCCAGTCCTCTTGCAATACTGTAACAATATCATCTATTTCACTCATAGTAGTATATATGACTGGACCTCCTTTTTCAATTTGTTATATTTACTTCTGAATGATGTATTAGGTTATGCGATCCGAAGTTTCGAGAAATAATAGAACTCCCGAATTGGTGAAGTTCTTCCGTAGCAGATTGACAACAAGATTTAATTATTATTGGCCTGATTTTATTTAGTCTATACCATTCTTTGGTGAATTACGCTCGGAGTAGTCTTCCGTACTAATTGATAAACGAAACATTTATTCTTTTTCAAGCCTTAGATAAACTATGACCGATACAGAAGATACTGTTGCTGTTGAGAACTGTGAACATACAGATTCTGACTGGGATTGGGGAGAAGTTCGTCCTGCAGACAACTATGTTGTAGTTCCCGGATATTGTTCTAGTTGTGATTCAGAAGTATATCGACACTACATTCTTGATACAATCAGCGAATCCTATTAGAATTAAAATTAGTAGTTCTCTACAGACTAATTAAGATGTTAGTTAGAGATATAAAAACTAATTTTATTTCATCTCAACAAGACAACAATTGAGTCTACAGATATAAGGAAGAGTGCCTCGGGGCTTGACCCCGAAGTCGTTCACGATTACCATGTTATATATTCAGAAGACAACTTGGGGTTAAATTCGTTCTTAGTTAACGCAACGAGCATAAGTTTCTCTCCAAACATATTCGTATCATTATTTCTCATATATCTATCTGAGTACATTATTGATTTGTATGCGTCAGATTTGTCGTATAACACACACCCGTGTTTATGCTTGAGCCCAAGGTTATGTCCAATTTCATGTAATGCTATTCGTGCAATTTCATCAAATTGTGTTTTTCCTTCAAAAACTGCCTGCCCGAGATATGCTGAAGAAAATCTATCAGCAGAGTAACCACACGAGGGAAGAATTCCAAACCAACCAATTCCAAATTTCCGTTTTGTATGAGCGTCTGCGACATCTAATAATAAATTCGAATGTGTAGCTGGATTTACTCTTGGATCGGTTGTTCCAATCGTACTCCACAAAACATTATGAGCGAATCTGGCAGGAAGGTCGTCTTCTGAATCTATTGTGTGATTTACTGTCGAAACCGCATTCTCAGCAATAGTTACATTTACAGTTGTGGTCGATTCATCAATAAGACTACTGAGTGAGTTTTCAATCGTTGGAGCGATCTCTTCTTGAATCTTAGTAGAGTGAGTATAGACATTTGACTGTTTCTGTTCTAATCGCTTAGTCTGAAACACTTTTACTGAAAGAGTATCATCTGAATTGTTAGCCGAACAGGATGCAGTAGACCCAACATAGGGCACTGTAAGACTACCACCAAGTAATTTTATGAATGTTCGACGTTCCATTTCTGTTATGTGTACATACCGTCTTTAGATATTTATATATTTCTATTTTCAGCGGTGTAGCTGTATTTTCTAGACCAAAACTTAATTAGTGTCCTCGTCTTCATCGTTGGTACTTCTAAGAATTCGAATTGCTTTTACTGCGGCCATAGTTAGTCCGACACCAAGTGTTGCAACAGCCCCATGTTTTCTATAAGATGTGTTTGAAGAGGAGTCATTCTCGGGCTCCCAATTATTGAGGTAGTATTGATATATATCTTGACCAAGTTCGCCAAAAGTGACATTTTCAGGAACATCTTCTCTCCATTCTACTTTATCAGCTTCATTATCAACATCATATTCTGTTTTTTCACCAAAGACGGTATGGAAGACAATTTGAACTCTCATAGAGTCTTTGAACGGCCAAATAATTGCGACAACTGGTGAAACAGACTCTAATTTTATTCCTGTCTCTTCGAGTACTTCTCTCCGAACGGCATCCTCTGGATCTTCATGGTCTTCAATGTGTCCACTTGGTAATTCCCAAAATCTTTCGTCTTCGTTATGTTTTAAAAACAAAATTTTTTCGGTATCGTTTTTAATAACGGCTGTGACAATACCAGAATTGGGCTCTAATCCCTCAAATCCTTTATTTAATGGCGAAGAATATAACTGAATAGGGAGATCATTTTCTATTATGTAAGATCGAATTTTAGAAGGTAACTCCCATAATTCATCCATTATACATATACTGTAAACTTCAATCATTTTAATCTTTTTGGTGACACAGAACAACCACAATCCACCCAAGAGTCGAAAATAAGATTAGTGTATGGACTATACATACGAAAAATATACTGCTACAGTGATGGAAGTTATTGGGTTTTTTGGTCAAGTAAGTGATGTGTCTCCCGTCAAACCCGGAGAAGTACCTGAAAATTGTTACGTGGCATTTACAGAAAACGATGAACCTATTGGAATGTTAATTGCAGATAATACTGGATATATTCCCCGAGTAGCTGTACTTGAATCTCATCGTCGGAGCGGTGTTGCGTCAGGACTATTCCGAACAATGGCTGAAGATCTATCATTCAAGACGGCAGAATTAGAATCTCGTGATGATCAAGATTCTGCAAACTCATTCTATGCGTCAACTGGTTGGAAGAAGACTACGACACGATCTGCTATTGATGACGATGGAAGTAATTTTGAATTATATGAATGGGAAATTCCACGAGAAAAATTACTTTAATTTATTTCAACAATATCTTCGGAGTCAATTGGACTTTGACACCATAGTTCTTGATTAGACTGAATTGATCCATCCCATGGGGATGTTTTATTTTGTACTTCTTCAAGATAGTTTTGAATTGACTCGTCATTCATCCACGAACGATACATTTCCTCAACGAACTCATATGGAGCAGTCCCAACATCGTATCCTTCAAGGTCTACTTCAACAATCACAACATGCTGTGATTGCTGTGGATATTGTAATTGTCGTTCAATATATTTGAGAGCATCTTCAATACACGTCCAGAAAAAGACTGCATTTTCCCGATTAATCCAATTATCAAAATTTTCACGAGCATAAGAGTCCACCTTTTTTCGCAAATCTTTTCTCTTCTGTTGCCAATCTTGGTCGTTCGTAGTTATGATTCCATTTTGTCGAATCGAATCTGCATTCTTAGCATACGTAACGTGAAATCCTGAAGTCATATTCAATAAGTATAGATACAAACTTGAATATGTTTCGATCAAATTCACAGATCATTTAGTATAGTGTTTATATCGTAGCTTCTCCACAGAAACAATTTCATATTCTAGATTTGTGACAAAAGATTGTGACTTATGTTCTAATTTGATGGTTGATGAAGCTGTTCCTGTGGAAAAGGACTGAGTATCCGTCTCTATAACTTCTCCATCTTCATTAGTAAATGAAAAGCGTACTGTTACAGAAGAAACCTTTTCTGAAGTCGGTGAACGAGCGGAAACTTCAAAAGATAACCCTGTGATTAATTCAGCATTCCAATTTTGAGTATTGAAGTTATCAAATGAACCGGATATGGATCCTGTTTGTATAGGCCCATCTTGCAACACGAGTTCTACATCTTCACAGGAATACTCTACAGTAGAACACTCTTCAGAAATACTTCCAAGTGGCGTGAATAATAGTACTATGCTGATAATTGCAACTAGTACTACAACAAGAGTGAGGACTTTTTTAGGTATACCATTCATCATACCGACTATTGTGTAGTGTACCTATAAAAAAGTGTGGTTTGAGATTTATCAATCATAAGATTTTTAGTCGTGGGAGTATAGTCTTTAATATGGACACACTCACAGGATTTCAAAGAGATTTACTCATTGTTATTTCTGAAGAACCCAAAGTTGGACTTGATATTAAATCTGAACTAGAGGACTATTATGAAAACACAGACTCTATCAAATCAGGAAAACTGTTCCCAAATTTAGACGTTCTTGTGGAAAAAGAGTACGTCACAAAAAACAACTATCAGTATGCTAAAAGAACAAATATTTATGAACTTACTCAGAAAGGCAGAGAAGTAATTGAAAACCACCACAATTGGCGAGATTCTTTTATTAATTAATGAATTTCAGAACGTTATTGTGATATAACTTCTTAAGATTGAAGACAGTAATATAATATATGGTTTCTGATCCGCCAGACCCAGAAAAGTTTGTAGAATCTCAGTTTTCGGGATCACATAGTGGTATGGATTCTGCCGATTTTACTCCCCTAGACGAAGAATCTTCTAAGTCAGAAAGTATCACACAGAAATTATCTAGAGACTCCGACTCAAAGCCAGAAGATGACTCTTCAGGGAGAACAATTCTAGTGCGTATATTGTTGTTTTACGGGCTTTCTGTTGCTGTCATTAGTGTTATACTCTCTACGACACTAACGCTTCCAGAAGTACTGATTATCGGCGTTTTGGGAGGAATTTTGCCTGTTGGAGTATTATATTTTTCGCCACTTTCTTGCGTCCCTCGATTAAGTACGGTCTAAGTACAGCAGACGGGATTTATAGTATTTAACTTGGACTTGGGACTACAGATTGATGAACAAGAACGGGAACTCCCACATGTTCGCTGTTCTGTGTCTGTCCAAGAATATTTGATAGTTCTTGAAAAAGAGTCTCATTTGATCCCAACAACTGAAACTCTTCGGACTTCTCGGGTAAGGTTTGTACCAGAGAAATGAGATCAAGGACGGTATCCGTTGCTTGTTCTGTCAGGACAACGGACCCACTTTGTTCGAGAGTATCGTCCCATATCTGTAGGTGAGATTGTGTATTGGGAAGCAACGTCTCAAGTTCATCTATATCCCACGTTACGGTTTCTTCTGTCTGATAGTGTGTTTCAACTCGTGTTATTAAAGAACGAAGCTGTGTAATGTGGTCTTTCGTGATAGCACCCGTAACACACGCCTCTACTAATTCGTCTGAAGGTATCTCTCCAATAGATGTGTTTTCAACATCATACGTTACATTTGTTAATTTTGACATACCATATCATACGAGATTTTTATATAAAAGCTTTGTGTATAGTTGGAGCGGGACTCTGTTAGCTGAGATAATCGGAAGATTTAATATACTAGTATTATAGTATGTTATATATGCCGGCAACCACGACTGAAACTGAACGAGAGACAGTTACTGATACATATACACGTCGTCGTCTGTTGGCCTCGGAAGATGAGTTAGAAGTTACCATCAATTCTCTTTGGAAAGATGAATCTAAATTGTATCTTGAAGTAGAGAAATTTGAAGAAGAGTTTTTTATTGTGATTCCTACTCCTACAGATACGCCAACAGAAACTCACCCATTTGCCAAATTCTACACCATACTTGTTGAGACATTTTCTGTAGACATTTCGTTATCAGAACTACAAGGAAAAAACCTGTCACTCTATTTGAACGATTCATTCGAAAAGTGTTATTTCACCTCACGGAAAACAGAAGGTTTCGAAATTCAAGAGGTTGATACGAGTAGTTGTGAACTAGTTACCGAAGACTCTAGTTATACCTCACTCTTAGATCGATTTGGACGTTTGAGTTCTCAATATGATCCGTATTGGAAGACTGAAATCTTAAGCGTTAAAGAACTAGACTCGGAAACTATTCATTTCGCAGTAGGTACCGGTACCAACGAACATATATTTTTTAAACTAGAGATAGATAAATCCGCAGATCCCAATTTCTCTCCTACAGCACGGATCATTGAAGAACTTGGAGGAGGATTGCCGAAACAAATTGAAGGCGAAAGTGTGTATTTGTTTCATAAAGACGATACACCAAGTAATATCAATACAATCACACGAGACACACAGGGGACGTGGGATCTAATTGTTCAATCGGATTTGGATACGTATCTTGATCCATTCAGAAGTAACGAATCAGAGGAAGAGTCTGACACAAAACATAGATTTAATGCGATTACAGATTTGTCTGTGATGGGTTTAATGCTCGTTGTTGGTTTAAGATTGTTTGCGGAGATATTATTTGTTTCTTATGTAAATCTGTTGAACTTTATTATTCTCGGATTCTGTATTTTAATAATTCTTGGATTTGTGAAGTATTTACTCACAGACAACAAGTAGAAAAATAGAAAAGAACTCTTTACAAATATATAGTATATGAAATCTTCAACACAAAAAACAATTCACGAATATGTTTCCTCTGTTCAACAACAGTATGGAGATATTCGAAAAAACCTCTGTGACCCCATTTCAAATGAAATAGCGTATTTGTTGGAAGAAGATTTTGGGTGGACTGTTCATTCACCAGTGTTTGCTCCGGTAAATGGATCCAAGCATTTCATTGCGGTGATTGTCTGGAAAGAAATACAACCGAGTGATGAAGTGGACTATTATATTCTTGATGCGACAAGAACACAATTTGAGGGAGAAACTAATGATTTTGTATTACAGCCCTTAACTCATCAGGATAGTCAAACGTTTTATGATACCATTCAGTTAGAGACGTTTGAATGATTAAATAATACAGGTTCTAGTTTATGGATTCCCAGTAGTCTTCGCCCCACGAATCCCAATTATTGCCAATAAGCCAGAGTCCTCCATCAACAACTGCGGGCGAAATGTCTAGTTGATTTCCTTTTTCTCTCCAATGGGTTCGAATTTCATCATCTGATAAGTCTTCTGTTTTATTTTCAAACAAACTCTTCGAAAGCCGTCTGATATGAACATCTACCGGAATATCTAGCTTCCATAACTCATCCATAGTTTTCACATGGTTCGACACCAAGCGAGTATAAAATGGCGTTAATTTTGCTCCTTTGAGATATAACAATTCATCGGTGGTCAATTGTTCAGCAAAGTTTGGTGCTGAGTATTGTACATATTGAATCATATGTGGAATTGATCCGTACTTGTTGGAGATAGTTGAAAAGTTATGATGAATTCCTCTAGCATCCCGAGAGGGATATCTAAATCCAATAGAATCAAACTTTTCTTCGAGATCCTCTTGTGTATATCTCTGAACAAAGTCAGAAAAATTCATTGGAACACTATCTTGTGAATTATAAAATGCAAGAATATTGTTTACGAGATTGAATGCATCTCTATTGTAATCTACCGTACAGAAGAATGTCAACAAGAACCCGTTTTGTCGGGGTGTCTCTGCCGATAATTCTGCCAAAAGTTTATCTTCAGGAAACTGGTTTTTTTGGTCAAATGGTGGATTTCTCTCTGAAAAATCTGTGTGGAGAGTTGTAATTGCTTCATCAGTTGTAGTCATAGTCTTTTTAACAGAAAGCGTACTTAAATATATTATTATTTCTCTTCGGGAAGATTATAGACTGAAATTTCTGAACCATAGTACGACGAAACCAGAGGGCTCGAAAAATGTTTAGCATCAATATGGTTTGTCCGCCCACAATTCGCAATAAGACAATCGGATGTTTCATCTATCATAGAGACATCTTGAGAATAATTTTTTTCTCGAACAGTTATTTGGTCAGAGTCCCATAACCCTGTATGTTTCCAAAAAGTGACAGCATCCTGTACAAGTGACTCATTTAGTTCATATGCAATAACGTTCACTGATGTATTTTCTGCAAGGTAAATGGGTAGAGTCAGATCTCCCGAACCAAGATCATAGACTATCTGGATGTCATACTGACGAATAAGAGATTCCATTTGTTGTGCGAATTTTTGTGTGAGTGTTGGAGAATACGTTGCTTCTGACGTTCCCTTTGGTCCGCCACTAACGATATGTTCGGTTAATTGTTCATGATATTGAAAAACATCCATAAACTATTATATTGGTGTATGTTTTTCTAAGTTACTATTTGTCTTTTCTTTTCACAGAAGAACTTCACGAACGAGCTTTTTGAAATCTGGTAGCGAAACGACCCCAATATCGAATAAATCGGAGTCGTCTGTGTCGGCCATGGGTTCTACGTGAACTACATCGGTTTCTAAAATTTCAATGACTCCAATTTGTTTTCCTGAATCGTCAGTAACACGATAATGTTCGCCTCCAGCCTCGTCAGATTTAGCCTGTTCGAATGCTTCTTCACAAGCGTCAGTTAGATTCATACCTAAGTATTACACTACTGTGATTAAATAACTTCTGGTCTTGGAGTTTGTGTGAACAGAAGATTAATAATCCTTCCAAAAAGAGAGGTATATAATAATGGATCTTACTACAATAGAAAAAGGACAAGTATACAAAGTTGGAACAGAAGATTATTTTTATGTAGCGGGGATTAGCGAACACGCAGTTCACCTTGTACATATTTCTCAGCAGACTGTACTTATTCCTAATCTATGTGTTCAAAAAGAAAACCTTGAAAATCAGTCTGGAGAACTGACAGAGTTATCACTATCTGATTTAGAATTATCAGACAATATACTTAATAAAATTGAAAATCTTGAGGAAGCAATCAAAAATAAACATCCTGATGCTGTTCCAGATAAAGACGAATTTTGAGGTTTGTTGAAACGTGTGTGATAGAATGTAGAGGCTGAAAACCACAGCTTTAGCCGTGGCGTAGCTCACTGTATCGATGTACAAATAGATCAAAACAAATATAATGAAGTGCGACAATACAGATCTATGGATCTTAATTCAATCCAAGAATTAGAAGACGAACTTAATAAAGGAGAGACAGGTATTGGTCGGGCTGATTATTTTGAACAGAACGAAGATACTACAGTAGATGTATTGTTCTCTGTTTCATTTGACGATTTAGATATTAACTCTATTGAGTTAGAGGGATTTTTAAGAGATATTGTTGACGCATATGATCAGGTATATGAAAGTAAAATAGAGGTTCATCTTGATGATACGGCTGAATTTGTACTGACCGTTGACGACAGTTTACCTTCATAAGAGGCCTATACTTCCAAGCAATAGAAAGATGTATGGTTAGTCAAGAAATCAAAGATGAACTATTTTCAGGCATTTATTTTGGTTTCACACTTGAGGATCTTGGTCTTGATGGATATACGGATGGATTGGGAGATGTTGATGAGGACAGAGAGTTTATTATGGGGACTGCCGGGAGACGAGGATCTCCATTCATCTCATCATCTGATGGATCATCATTGTTCTGTGTTACATCAACACTAAATTCAGATCCGCCATTCGATGAACCGACTCTAATTTCTCGAAAATATATTCCAGAAAATCTACCCTATAAATTAAAACAAAGTGGTTCACATAAACCATTATTATCGTTAAAAGGACAATATTTAAAAGTTAGAGAATGGTCTGCCCGAACAATTGAAGACGAAAACGGAGAAGAACGGACACTTCTTCAATCAACAGGGACAACAACGTACTGGATTCCTGTTGAATGGGTTCGAATGAAAGTTGAATATGACGACGAACAAATAGAGTTCAAATAAGAGGTTTTATACAATTTTTTGTTCACACTCAGTAATATACTCTGGTGGAACAAAATCTCCCACATAAATGTCGTCGTTCGGTTGTCCAAGATTTTCCACACCTTCTGGGTCAATTCGAAGAAGAGCAACTTCTTCTGAAGGGGTATGTGTATGTCTGTTTCCTGTTTCAAAAGCAAGTTTTTTATCTTCGGTTAGATGAACATTCTGGCGAGATTGTGGAGTCAATCCTTCAGAAAGAATAGAGGAAACATTTCTAACAGGAGTTCCGTGGTATAATTGCTCGGGTTCTGAAAGTATCTTTGAATTGATGGTAATCTCTAACTTTTCGTTGTGACCATACAACGCACGGATAAGATCGGTATCAAGTTGGTACCGTTGTTTATCCATTGTTTTAACAATTTTATTGAGATCATCCGTAGTGATATCGATATTAAAGTCATTATTCAGTTCTTCTAAAAGACGACTAATTGGAACCCACCCCTCTTTACTGTGAGGCATAGAGGTGTCATGTCGAAGATAAAATGCCATTGAAGTAGAAATTGAATATTGTAAATCCGAGTCCATCTTGTTTAGCTATTAGTTGACTAAGATAAAAATGTTTTGATACACTTAGTTAGTTGAGAAATTCCTCAGCAACCCAGTCGGCAATTTTTACATGACTTACTTCGTCAGATTCGGTAAACCATACTTGTCCAATATTTTTATCTTCATACGTATGAAGAAGTGCGGGATCAATTCCTGACTGGTAGAACTTTTCATAGATCGCTTCACGAGCCCCGTTTGAAGGTGTTTCGCCTCGTGTGTTCAGAGAGACTTCAAACAACTCTGGGTCTTCTTGGATCTTGTACGTGTTGTGAATATACACTTGCTGTGGAGATTCAACCATACTAGTAATATTGGCGGGCTAGGTTTGTTAATGTTTCGGTTGTGAAGTAGTTGATCAAAATGATTATAAGAGTGTAGCACGTAGAGTGTAGTATGAACTCCCGTAATTGGCAATTATACGGACGGATGTTTGTCACTATGTCGGGAATGGCATTACTGTATATTGCCTTCCTTGCAGCATTATCAATTTATGTCCCCAGTATGTCCGTGTTAGCAGTAATCGCATTTGTAATGTTAGGACTTCAATACTTGTTTAGTGATAAAATCGCACTCAAATCGGCTGGTGCTTCCCGTGTCTCTGAACAGGAATATCCTGAACTACACCGAAGAGTTACACGACTGTCACAACAAGCAAATATTCCAAAACCAGATGTAGCAGTTTCATCTGCCAAAATGTCTAATGCGTTTGCAACTGGACGAAATAAAAGTAATGCTGTTGTTTGTGTTACCGAACAGTTAGTAGCTGATCTAAATGACGATGAATTAGATGCCGTTCTTGCCCACGAACTAGCACACATAAAAAATAGAGATGTTGCGGTAATGACTATCGCATCGTTTTTCTCAACTATTGCGTTCTTAATTGCCCGATTCGGAATTTATGGGGATACAAGTAACAATCATCTAATCGTGGCTGTCATTGCCTCATTCGCTGTCTGGATTGTTTCGTCATTGCTACTCAAAGCCTTGTCTCGATACAGGGAGTATGTTGCTGATAGAAGTGCCGCAACAATTACAGGAGACCCGCTCGCACTTGCATCTGCTTTGAAGACAATTAGTGGATCAAATGACGCACGGCCAACAGAAGATCTTCGAGAACACTCATCAATGAATGCGTTTTATATTTCTCATATTGATGGAAAATGGTTCGATATGTTCTCCACCCACCCGCCAACAGAAAAACGAGTAGAAGCTCTTGAAGAAATGGCTTCTGAACAATACAACGAATAACTCTATTCTTCCGTTTCTTCTTTCTCTCCGAATCCCGATTCTTCAATACCTCTCTGAAAAACTGATTGGACATTATTCGGGTGGCTGTGCGAAACATCTTTCATTGTATCAGTAGATTTCATTACACTATGTGAGTGTGTCTCAACTCTCTTAAGACCTTCGTATAATGAGATATTAACACTTTAATTTATATCAACAGGATCACTAAACAGAAAACACAAGAACTTCACCAATACACAAACATCAGAGTACCAACCACGCCAAGAAGAATTGAGTATAAAACTCCTAATTCAGGATGATGATACCACAGCTATGCCGCTCCCCGGCCACCTGTAAGTCCTGTAATTGCGCCTACTTCGGTTAACTCTGGACGAATTTCAATAACACTCGGAAGTCGAAGAAAGTAGTAATAGACCGCATGACCAATTGCTACCACCTATGCCAAAATAGCAAATCCAATTCGTTCTTTATTGAAAGAATCACGGTCCCTATAACTCATTATAATACACGGTACAAGATATAGTTATAAAAATTTCTGGTGTATTCTTTGTTCTATTTTTTCTAAGAAAAAACATACTCTGACAATTCTGAAACCGATATCTTTTTAATGCTTTACTGTTTTTAAGGATATATGTTTAAACAATATACTGTTAATAAGCCGAGTCTTGTTAAAGACACCTTGAAGTTGTCCTCGTCTCCGGTAAAGCTAGAAGTTGAAGAAATAGAAGATAATAATACAGACACTTTTTCCGTTTCGCCAGTCCCTCCCGCCGAGAATAACAGACATCTCGTTGTTGATTCTTCAGTTATTACCGATCTGAAAAAAGAACAGGCTATTACTGAAAAGTGAACTGATATACTATCAAAAATTAGTATAAATCCTAACAACAACAACAGTACTACAGAACTCTTTCTCCCCATACATTTATACATCAACACCAGTAAAATTAACTCAATGACTGTTTGGGCGTCGTACAAACAGATTTCGAATCTACACCAATTATCTGACCTTAATCACATCACATGGATGGAAGATAAAGATACGCTTTCTGTCTACTCCAATAAAAATAAGAGTGATATTCCTTCAGGAACGTTATATACTACCGTCAATAAATTTGTCAAACGCATTCAGAATAGCACCACGGAAAATCTAGCCATTCTTGTTGTTAATAAAACTGAACTATCCTATGTCTTTCGACAAACATACCCCATATCTCGACAGAAAAAACAACAATTATTTAAATTGCTGTTCTCACAATTACAAGAAGATGCTCCTGAAATAGCAAATAATATTACAGGCTTTTTAAAAATACAATTTTCGTATATAGATGGAGTTCTGTCTTTCTATATTCAAACAGAAAATAACGATGAAATTATTGAGTTTGTCTCTAATTCTGACAAATACAGCGTTTCAAAAACTATGCCTGACACACTATTAATTATTCAATCTGTTGGTGAAGACCTCTATAACTTATTAACTACAACTTATTTTACTGAAGTAACTGAAACAACAAATCTACTAGAATCTGAACGTAGAAACCCACCGTTTAAACAATTAAAATTGTCATTAAGTATTTCATTCGAACAAGAAAAATCAGAAGATGAGGAAGGAATTAATGTCTATAGAACTGTAAAACAATCTAAATCGGAACATTTAACAGACAATAAATCTAACTAACAGAAAAGAATTGTAATGCCAGATATTATCACAGAGTTGCGTTCGATACCTTCGTTTGACGGAAACGAAATAGTTATCGAAGAAAATACAGTCTATGTTTCAAAAGCCGTATTAGAGACGACAAAAATTTCTGAAGATACAAATTTATACCACACGGCACAGAGAGTATTTGTCAAGCTACAGACTCAAATCCCGTCAGAGGTACAGTTAAATGTGATTCGAATGAGTCAGGACAATGAGGACATTTCGTTCAAGTTTACATATCCTGAAACAACTGTTGGAATAATGCCAATTTTAGAATCGTACTTGAATGCGTATCTTACAGATAGAACTGTTCAGATACAACAAGCTCGATTTGAAGATAACAAACATGGGCAAATTTATGTTCAAAACAAAGAAACAAAAGATCAACTTATTTCGAATAATCCGTTATTATATGATGGGCCGCAAAAGAATGAAGAAGAAGACCGATATTTGCTATTGATGAATCCCGTATTTCAGCCAATAAATAATACCTTAGTGAAGATACTTACACATTTTATTAAATCTGGACCATTGAACAATTCAGATCCACTATTTCTAACATTTATGTACTATCAGCAACATATATCAGATGATCCCGACAGAAATATTTTCGATTTCGAACTTTCAACAAAGAATGTGCCCTCCACAGGTAATATGATAAGATAATTTGATAGAAAGAGTTATATGTAAGTTTCTGTAACAATAAATTACACAGGTTGAGGCAGAATGCCCACGGCTTTAGCCGTGGGATGAATGCCGTCATAAATACAAAACACAATATTTAAGTAACGTTCTAAACTGTAAATAAACCGTAGGCTATGGCACAAAAAACACTCAAAAGTAAAATACCCTACCAAGATCTAACTCAAACCAAACAACAAGAGTTAGATCGAGAATACGCTGCAGTCCAAGCCTACACACAAAACAACCTCAAAGATCCTAATCACAACGAAGTATCCTCCTCCACTAAACAACAGCAAGACAGAAAACTAGATGAAATCAAACCAGATATAGAATATCCTTGGTTTCTCAGAAACGACAGATTCGATGTACAAAAATATGATAACACAGAATACAACTGGTGGGTCAATATTCCAACAGCAGACGAATGGGGCGGTATTAACGTTCCAATCCAACCACACGAAGATTTAGAAGAATACGCAGAATACTGTGATTCTAAAATCACTAGAGAAAACGGAGGATATTATATCCACCTTACAGTGGAGAAAGATGTGGACGTTCAAACAGAATATGAGGATGTTATTGCTGTAGATCCGGGTAGCAGATGGTGTGGGGTGTCGGTGACACTCTCAGACCGAAACACTACCTTCTATGGTAAAGACATCCGACGTATAAGACGCCATAGCCATGAAACGAGGAAAACCCTCCAAGAAAAACAAGCATATCAAACGCTCAAGAGTATTGGAAAACGAGAAAATAGGCAAATAGAAGACCAATTGCATAAAATTAGTCGTTCTATCGTAGAAGAAGCAAAAGAACGGAATGCACTTATATTAATTGGAGATCTTGAAGGTATTCAAAATCAAGATAAAGGATCAAAGATGAATCGTCGGTTGCATTCAATGCCTCATTATAGGTTGAAAGAGTTTGTGAAATATAAGGCGGCGTTTGAGGGTATTATAGTAATGGAGGTGAATGAGGCGTATACGTCTCAGACATGTAATTGGTGTGGTGAGACAGAAGAGACGAGCCGTGAGAGTCAAGGGTTGTTTGAGTGTGAATCGTGTGGTTTGGAGGATAATGCGGATAAGAATGGTGCGTTGAATATTGCTAAGAAAGGTTTGGGTAAGGATATAGATGCAGGCTCTGATGAGTTCTGTATTGATTTCCCGCTATCCAAGCTCGGGGGCGTTTGTGAGCCGTCCCTTGAACTGGACGAGAATGATCAGTTCGATGCTGACAGGGTTTCCGTGTCAGTAAAACTGTGACTTGATCCAGAAGCCCACGCCTTCAGGCGTGGCGTAGCTCACCCAACACAAATTAGTATTCGAAATTTTACAGCACAATATTTTAACAACGAGACGTATCCAGCAATTATTTGCTTCGACCAAACATAAGAAAGTAACACGACTATTG
>Ga0102936_1000380_pt1 | contig 17491 bp, 20 predicted proteins | sample SalPon2_A_H2O_MG_FD_78502 | JGI IMG/M metagenome (GOLD analysis project Ga0102936, IMG submission 78502) | Salt pond water microbial communities from South San Francisco under conditions of wetland restoration - Salt Pond MetaG R2_A_H2O_MG | ecosystem: Environmental > Aquatic > Non-marine Saline...
CGACCGCAACACGACGAGCGTAGCGAGGAGTCTGCGGTCGGCGTAACTCCGCGCGGAGAGTTGAGCAGACCAGTGGCAGCCCGCACAGCCGAGCGAAGCGAGGCGAGCAGGAACCTCTGGGCGAGTGCAAATCTCCGTCCGGCGTTTCTCTCGAAGCAACAGCGAATCAGACCGTCTCGAAACCGCTTCAGCCTGCCGTCTCAGTCGATTGCGCGTCCGAGAGCCAGTCCGGCTCTTCGACAGTCGTCGAGCCGATGTCGGTCAGCGTAATCGTCAGGTCAGTTTGGGAACTGCCGCCGGTTCCCTCGATGGTGTACGATAAGGAGGCGCGACGGACGACGTTATCGGCATCGACGTACATCGTGCTGGTGGCGTTGGATATCGTCGCGTTCGAGTTGCCGACGAAGTAGCTGGTGTCGGTGAGGTTCGTGCTCGTGTATCGGACGGTCGTGGTTCCGGCCACCGTCGCCGTGCCGTTGGCCTCGTACTCGAAGGAGTCGGTCAGGACAGTGTAGTTTTGCCCGTAGGCGGTGGTGTTCACCGGAACTATCTGACTGCCAGCACCCGTCTGCGTGGCGTAGTCGACACCTTGGCTGGTGTTCACCCGGCGATACGACGTGTTACCGTCGGTGTAGACCACCGCGGAGTTGGTCGCCTGTGTCGGCACCGCGACCGTTTGGGTGGTCGTCCGGCTGCCGTGGCGGGCGTCAAGGTCGACCCGCGTGGTCGTGTTCGTCAGCGTTCGGGACTGACGCAACGAGGTGTTGAGCGAGAAGACCGACTCGGTGTGACTGGTGTACGAGCCGGCGCTCTCGACGGCCGCCGACGTTGCGTCGGTCAGTTCGGCCCCGTCGAGTTGGGCCATCGGTTCGAGAGCCGGTCCGTCGGGGGTCGTCGAGTTGTTGCCCGGGGTAGCGGTGGCCGGGTCGGTACCGCCGGTACAGCCGGCCGTAACCGCGAGCGCGGCGACGGCGACGACCAACAGGGCGTGTCGGAGTGGAAGAGCCATATCGATGGCTGACACACCGGCTACAAAGGCGTACCGGCCGGCGGCTACGACTCGCGTGTGTGCCCACGTGTCACCACGACCGAGACCAGACGGTTTTTGCCGTGGCTGTGGTATGTGCGGGTATGTTTGGCCCGGGACGTGAGTTGGTCGCCCGTGCACGGGCGCAGGTCCGCGAAGACGTCCGTGCTGACCCGTACCTCCTCTATATCCTCGTCGGCGCGACGGTGCTGGCGGGCTTTTGGTTCTGGCATCGCATCCCGAACTTCGCCACGCGGGACGAGCGGTCTCGACTGCTGGATGCGATGGTGCCCTACGGACGGGTCATCGCGGAGCCGAGTTTCGAGTCGCTACGAGACGGCGTCGCGTGGAGTCGCGTCCCGTTCGGGGCGACGCTGTACGTGTTCGCGCTGGCGATGCTGCCGGCCGTCGTCTACGCCCTACTGACCGGGCAGGGTGAAATCTTCGCCTCGGTCGGCTCCCCGGACTGGGAGTTCGGCTACTACCCGGTGTGGGCGGCGACGCCGCGGTGGGTCTGGACGTGGAGCATCGGCCTCGTCCGACTGTTCAACGTCGCCTTCGCCGTCGGCTGTGTGTATATGACCTACCGGCTCGGAGCGGCGATAGCCGACCGATTCACCGGCCGGTTGGCCGCGGTCGTTCTCACGCTCACCTTCGGCTTCCTAACTATCGCCCACGAGGGCGGCGAGGATATGCCCGCCCTCTTTTTCGTGTTGTTGTCGCTGAATCTCGTCTATCTCTACGTCGAGACGGGTGACGTGGCCGCCTTCTTCGCAGGGTCGGCCGCCGGCGGGGCCGCCATTGGCTTCAAGCTGACCGCTGCGCCAATCGTCGCCGTCGTCGGCGCGGCTCACCTCCTGCGAGCGGTTCGGGCCGAGGAGGACACGATGAAGGTGTTGCTCGCGCCGAAAGTCGTGGTCGGCGGCGCGGCGCTGGGCGCGCTCACCATCGGGCTCGGGTTCCCGACCCTACTACTTGTCGGCCCCGAGCCGTTCATCGAGCGGGTGTTCGGGGGTTCGGTGTCGCGGATGAATCATCCGACGGGACCGGACGCCCCCATCACGTGGTGGTTCCTGCGGGGCTACTTCAGCGGCATGGGGCTCCCGCTGTTTTTCGCCTCCGTTGCCGGCGTTCTCGCCAGCGTCGAACGCCTTCGACACCGCCGCTCGGGCGTCTACGGCACTGCGTTGGTGTTGCTGACGCTGAGCCTGTACGTCCTGCTGTTCTCGCGGTGGCACGACTTCCGCGTCCATCACCTACTGCCGACGTTCCCGCTGCTCGCGCTGCTGTTGGCGGGGTCGTATACGGACCTCCGGGACCGCTGGAGGTGGAACCCAGATATCCTACGTGGGGTGATGGCGCTGCTGTTGGTGACGACGACCGTCTACGCCGGTGTCGGCACCCTCGGGTTCGCCTCGATGCCACGCGACGAGGCCGAGGCGTGGCTGGTCGACAACGCAGACGAGAACGACACGATGCAGATTACCCGGCGGAGCATGCAGGACGCTGCCGTCCCACACGGGATGGCTAGCAGTCACGTGTTCGGCCGGGAAGACAACGGCGAGCGGGCACACCCCTGTCCGGAGTACATCCAGTTGGGGTACCGTGACCTGCTGTACCTGAAACAGGGCACCTACTACCGCAACGGCGAGGCCCAGCAGGAGTACGTCCGCGGGCTGTTAGCGGGCGAGTACAACTACGAAATCGCCGCCGAGTTCGGCCCGCGACCGAACTACACGGACCAGTCGAGTTACGTCCCACAGCGGGCGACGCCGGGAGACTACACCGACCTGTTGCGCTACGGCGTCGTCCCGCAGACCGACCAGTTCGCGGACGAACAGGAACTGGCCGCCAACCAGTTCACGGTCATCCTCGAACGGACCGAGCCCTGCACCGCGCCACACACCGCGCCGTTCTGAGGGCGGACTATTCGGGCTCGCGTTCCACGTCAGTCGCTCGAGTGCCGACGGCGGAGTCGGGAGCCTCTACGTCCTCGGTCTCTAAGAGCCGCTCGACCTGCTGTTCGAATGCCTCGTCGGTGAGTTCGCCCGCCGCGTACCGCTCCCGGAGGGTGGCAATCGGGTCCATCTCGTCGTCGGCGGTGTCCGCCGCGGCACTCTCCTGCCGTCGTTCGTACAGCCGTGCGGCCCCGAGCGCCATCGGGAGAACCCCGCCGAAGCCAACGGGGAACGCGACCCAAAAGTAGGGGATGCCGGCAAACAGCAGGCCGAAAGCGACGGTCAGTGTCAGGGCCGTGACTGCGCCGGAGACCAGTTGCTCGATGGGGCGGTCCTCGATGCCGTCGCCGACCTCGTCCATACGGGAAGAAGTCGGTAGGGGAGAATAGTTCTTACCGTCACAGGGTCGAGAGGTCCAACTCGGCGGCGGGGTACCAGCCAAGCAACGCGGGCAGATAGACGCCGAGGAACCGGTCGAGGAAGATGACGGGGATGGCGACGGACTCCGGGACGCCCAGTCCGAGAAACACCGCCGTCGCGGTCGCCTCGGTGACGCCGATGCCCCCCGGCGTCAGCGGCAACAGCGTGATGCTGTAGGCCGTCACCAGATACAGCGGCAGGAGGACGACCGGTTCGACCGCCGCGCCGAAGCTCCCCAGTAGGAGCCACACGCGCACCCCCGGAGCGACGACCAGCGCACCGGCCCAGCCGACGGCGTATCGGAGCCACACGCTGGCGTCCGTCGAGAGTCGGCCGAAGGCGTCGGCGGAGGTCTCGGTAATATCCGGTATCGAGCGTATCCGGGCCGCGAGTGCCGACCCGATTTGTGGGAGTCGCGCCGCCAGCCCCGCGAAGACACCCACGACGCGGTCCAACACGGTGAGGTTCATGCCGGCGAGCAAGACCACGACGCCGGCGAGCAGATACAGTCCCGTCGAGAGCGCGAGGACGAGCAGGAGGCCGGTACCGATGCGGCCGACGGCGACGGCGAGGCCGACCAGCGACGTGAGGCCGTACAGCACCGCGTAGATACCCGTGTGGACGCCGGCGGCGGCGGTCGCGTCGCCGTAGTCGATGCCCGTCTCGGCCCGTAGAATGAACGGGGCGGCGAGCCGTCCGGAGAGCCGAGAGGGGAGCAACTGATTGACGAAGTTCACGGCGAGGTCGACGCGGCCGGCGGCGAGCAGCCCCAACCGGTCGAAGGGCGCGACGACCGCCCGCCACGTGTCGAACCGCGAACCGACGCCGGCGACGGTGACGGCGGCGATGGCGGCCAGCGTCGTCGGACTCGTGGCTCGCAGGCGCTCGTTGACGGTAGCGAACTCGACCTGCGTCAGGAGGAAAGCAAGCGCGGCGAGGCCGACGCCGTACTGCAACACCGACACCGCGATGTCGCGGCGACTCGCCGCCACGCTACCCCTCCCCGGCCACCGCCGACCGCGAGTCGTCCGACTGCGAGACGGTCGCGACGGCCTCTCGTGCGGTGACGAAGTCGAACGGTTGGTCGAGGATGTACGCGACGGCGTCGCGCATCCACTCGCCGGTGTGGTAGTAGACCCGCGACGGGACGCCCTCGACCTTCGGCAGGCCGACCAGTTCCCACGGGTGGACGTAGAGCACGGGCGTGACGCCTTTCCGAGCGAGCAAGCGCATTCCGAAGGCTGTGTACTGCGGGCCGAAGAATCGGAGCCACGTCCCCGTCAGCGGCAGACGGAGCCCGGGCATCACGCTCGCGGGCAGTTCCGCGATGTTGGGCGGCGCGTCGGCGGCGACGGCCGTCGCCGGCGCGGGCCGTTCGAGGTCGTACTCGCCGCCGTACCACCCCGGGATGGCGCGACTGGCGACGACACTGGAATCGTAGGCATAGCCGGTCTCGGAAAGCAGGTCGAAGTGGTCGTCGGTGATATCGAACGCGGGCGCACGGAACCCCGCGACCGACTCGCCGGTCAGCGTTTCGAGGCGTTCCCGCGAGTCACGGAGTTCCGCTCGGCGCGTCTCGCGGTCGAGGTCCGAGAGAAGCCGATGAGAGTGGGTGTGTGAGGCGATTTCGAAGCCCGCGTCGGCCAGTTGCTCGATTTCGTCGGGATAGCGGTCGACGAGCGAGGAGACGACGAAACAGGTCGTCGACGCGTCCCGTTCGGCCAGCGCCCGGCGCAGGAACTCCAGCCCACCGAGGCCGATGCCGTGCTGGTCGGTGGTGCCCGACGCCGAGCGATACGCTGGCGTCTGGTCGAACAGTTCGACGTCGACGGAGAGCACCGCCCTACTCATCGCGCAGTTCCTCTAGCTCGCTCCGGAGGAGGCTGACCTCCTCGTTCAGCCGCGAGAGACGGTCGTAGAGCTTGCCGATGCGGTTGAACAGGTAGGTGGCGACGACGAACAGCGTGAGATTCGAGATGACGAGGATGGCCCGCGCTTTCAGTTCCAGTCCCAAGAGGGTGGCCACGACTTGGAAGACGTTTGGGAAGACGGCAACGAACATCAGCCCGCCGCCGACGAGAAGCGAGACGACGAACAGGGCAATGGCCTCACGGCCCTGCTTGACGAGCAGGTAGCCGTTGACGAGGAAGGCGACGCCGACGACCAACGCGATGAGGTTGACGAGCGTGTACTCGACCATGGTTAGCGAAAGAGCAGCACACGGAGAATCGTGTCGGTCATCCGCACGGGGTACAGCGCGAAGGTGTCGAACGTGAACTGCGACTCGCCTTCGTCGCGCGTGGGCATCTTCGTCGACACTTCGGTGATTCGGTAACCGCCCTTGGCGGCCTCCAAGGTCTGTTCGATGGCCCAGTGCTTGTCACCGCGGTGCAATATCTCTTCGAGCATCGACACCCGATAGACGCGGAAGCCGCTGGTCACGTCGGTAATCTCGATGCCGCCTAGATAGTTGACCAACCGAGTAAAGAACTGGATGCCGACGTTGCGCGTCGCAGAGTAGTCCTGATAGCTCTCGTTCAGATACCGGCTGGCGATGACCATGTCGGCGTCCTCGGCCGCGTCGAGCAGTTCCGGAATCTTCGCCGGGTCGTGTTGGCCGTCGGCGTCGACCTGCACCACGAACTCGTAGCCGCGTTTGATAGCGTACTGGTAGCCGGTCCTGACCGCGCCGCCGACCCCCGTGTTGAAGACGTGTTCGACGACAGTCGCCCCGTGGTCGCGGGCGATGGCGGCGGTGCCGTCTCCCGACCCATCGTCGACCACGACCACGCGGTCGACGTACTCGGCGGTGTCGTCGACCACTGGCCCGATGGTCTCGGACTCGTTGTACGCGGGGATGACGGCGACGGTACGCACTACCGGACGGGTATTCAGCAGCCGTATAAATGCGTTGTGTCCTGATACTAGCCGGAAGACGGAAAGACATATTTGAGCGCTCGCGCCGACATCTAGTATGACGCGGACGTTCGTCCTCGGGCTCGACGGCGCGAGTTGGACGCTGCTCGACCCGTGGCTCGACGCCGGCGACCTGCCGAATCTGGCCGCCCTCCGCGAGGGCAGTTCGTGGGCCGAGACGGAGAGCTGTCTCCCGCCGGTCACGTTCCCGAACTGGAAGTGTTACTCCGCGGGCAAAAATCCCGGCGGGCTCGGCGTCTTCTGGTTCGAGCGCGTCGACCTCGAAAACGAGCGCATCGAGGTGGCCAAGGGCGGCGACTTCAAGACCGCCGAACTCTGGGACTACCTGACCGACGCGGGTCAGGCCCCCGGCGTCGTCAACATGCCGACGATGTTCCCGCCACGGGACATCGGCGGCCCGGTTGTCTGTGGCGGCCCAGACGCGGTCCAAGGCGAGTACCGCTCCATCGACTCGGGCTACGCCGCGCCCGAGGGCCTCGAAGACGACCTACGCGACCGCTTCGGCTACGACGTGCATCCGGACCCGCTGCTCTCTTCGAACGACGAGCGCGGTGCCGAGGTCGACGCCATCCTCGACGTGCTCGACAGTCGCTTCGAGGTGGCGCTGTATCTCCTCGAAGCGGAAGACCTCGACTTCGTCCACGTGACGCTGTTCTACCTGAACGTCCTCCAGCACTTCTTCTGGAACGACACGCCGACCAAACGCGCGTGGGAACTGGTCGACGAGCGGCTCGGGAAACTAGCCGCGATGGACGACCTGAACCTCGTCCTGATGTCCGACCACGGCAGCGGGCCGACGACGACGGAGTTCTACGTCAACGAGTGGCTCGCAGAGAACGGCTATCAGGCCCACGAGCGGACCGTCGAGGACGTGTTCCGCCCGGTCGGGCTGACCCGCGAGAACGTCCTCGGCGTCGCGAAGAAAGCCGGCATCGTCGACCTGCTGGCCAAGACCGTCCCCGAGCGCATCCAGCAGTTGGTCCCCCAGAGCGCCGGCGCGAAACGCGCCCGCAAATTGGAAGCCATCGACCTCTCGCGCACGCAGGCCGTCGCCAGCGGACAGGGCCCAATCTACCTGCTGCCCGGCGTGAGCGAGTCGGTGCGTGACCAACTCATCGCGGACTTACGAGCCGTCGAGGACAGCGAGGGGAAACTGTTCGACGGGGTCTATCGAGGCGAGGACGTGTACTCTGGGCCCTACGTCGACGAGGGGCCGGAAGTCGTCGTCGACATGCGCGACGGCGTTCACGTCAACGACGGCATCGGCGGCGGCGAGGTCCAAACCGGTCCGGACCGCTGGGCCGCCGAGAACACCCGCAACGGTATCTTCCTCGCCAGCGGCCCCGACTTCGCGAGCGAGGGCGAACTCGACCAAATCAGTATCACCGACATGGCCCCGACGATTCTGGCCGCTCACGGCGTCGACATTCCGACGGATATGGTCGGCGAGGTGCTCCCCATCCACAGCAAGGAGCCGACTGTGGGCGAGCGCGACCCCATCGACATCGGTTCGCGGGGCCGGGACACCGCAGAGGAAGTGGCGGACCGACTCCAGCAGTTGGGCTACATGGAGTGAGAGCGGGGTTTTTCAGCGAGAGTCCGTTATCGACGGGTATGGACGCCCACCTCCGAGCCGGTATCGCTGTCTACAACACCGGCCGGTATCACGCTGCCCACGACGCGTGGGAGGACTACTGGCTCGACCTCGATTCGGGCGACGACGAGCGCTTCCTCCACGGTCTCATCCAGTTCACCGCCGTCGTCCACCACGCCACCGGTGCGAACTGGTCGGGCGCGCAGGGATTGGCCGAGAGCGCGGGCGAGTACCTCGCGGCCCTCCCCACGGACTATCGCGGCGTGGACCTCGCCACCGTGCGCCCGTTCCTCGCTCGGGTGGCCGACGACCCCGAGTCGGTCGACTGGGACGACCCGCCGAAACTGACTCACGAGGGGGCAGCAATCGGCTACGACGACCTCGACTTCGCGGCGACGGCCGTCGCCGCCGAGGTACTCGCAGAGGCCGACGATTACGGCGAGTCGGTCGTCGAGGACGCCATCGGGTACGCCCGGAGGGAACTGGACGAGACGGGTGAGGGCCGATTCGTCGGCCAGTTGTTCGCGTTCGTGCAGGAGGCAGACCAGCGCGCGTTCGTCTACACCCACCTCGCGAACCACGTCGAGCGCGAGCGGGCGAAAGACGACGACGTGGCGGGGTTGTTCTAGTCGTCGGCGGTCGCACGCACTGACTCGCTTTCGCGTTGGACCAGTCCGCGACCCACGCCGAGGGCGTCGTCCGTCCGGCGGATGCTCTGTTCTGCACTCGCGGTCCGTCCGGCGAGCGCGCGGACGGCGTCGATGTTCTCGGGGACCACGTCGGCCTCCTGGTGGATCGCCTGAAACAGGTAGAGGTCGCGTCCTTCGACAGTCACGGACTCGTTCCAGATGCAGTTCTCCCACACGTCGCCCCGTGGCCGGCCGGCGTCGCGGGTGTACTCTTTGAGTTTGCCAGCGCCGTCGATGCCGAGCCGTTCGGGCAGCAAGAAGAGGCGTGACTCGCGAGCCAGCAAGTCACGCACCTCGGCGGCGCTGGGCGACGATTCGAGGGTGACGTTGACCGAGTGGGTGTGCATCTGCGTCGTCGGCACCTTCATCCCCATGGTGTCGATAGCGATGTCGGGGAACACGGTCTGTACGTCAGGGCCGTGGTGAGAGGGAATCTCGACGGGGTCGGGCAGCGTGTCGTTGATTGGGCCCCGAGTGGTTTGGCCGGGGTCGCCACCGCGGCGGACGAGCGTCACCCGTGCCTTCTCGATACCGTAGGTCTCCGAGAGCGGAGCGAACAACCGAGAGAGCCCGGTCGTGTTACAGGAGACGACGCGGGCGGTGTCGGCTCCGACCGCCGCGTCGTAGTTCGCGCGGGCGACGAAGCTCGCGTCGGCCACCTCGGCGGCTTCGCCGCCCTGGAAGATGGCCGGCGTGTCGTGGTCGGCGTACAGGTCGGCGTTGGTCGCGCCGACGCCGCCGGGCGTCGTGTCCACGACGATATCGCTCGCCGAGACGAGGGCGCCGACGGTCCCGTGGACGTCGAGACCCGCGGGTTCGAACGCTCGCGTTCCGTCTTTGCCGGCAGCGTAGAGGTCGTACCCCCGGTCGACCGCGACGGCGGCCTCGAAGTTCGGTGTCCGTTTGGCGACGCCAGCGACTGTCATATCCGGCTGGGCACGCACCGCGTCGGCCACCCGCTTGCCGATGGTGCCGTAGCCGTTGATGCCCACGTGGAGCATAGACGGCGGTTCTCCGGGCGCGGATATATTCTTTGTGATTAATAATGATTAAAACTAACTCGGATAGTTGTACCCAGTGTGAGTGAGTGCCACAGTCAGCTCCCTGTCCCACCAAGAGTTAATCCGTCAGGGTCCTACCGACGGGTATGGACAATTCGTCGCTCCGAGCGCCCGCCGAAACGGCGGTTAAGCAGTGTCTGGACCTCAGCCCTCGCGAATCCTGTGCGGTCGTCACCGACGACAAGCGCAAGGCCATCGGTGAGGCGCTGTACCGCGTCGCGAGCGAGATAACCGACGATACCGTCTTCGTTCGCTACCCGCCGGGCGACCAACACGGGGAGGAACCGCCCCGGCCCGTCGCCGGCGCGATGCGGACCGCCGACGTGGTGTTGGCACCGACGACGAAGAGCCTGACCCACACCGAAGCGCGAAGCGACGCCAACGCCGCCGGCGCTCGCGTGGCGACGCTACCGGGTATCAGCGAGGGCGTTTTTCTGATGGGACTCGACGCCGACTACGCCGCCATCGAGGGCCACTGCGAGGACGTCCTCGCACAGGTCGAGGACGCAGATGAGATTCGCGTGACGACACCCCACGGGACGGACATCACCTTCACCGTCGGCGACCGCGAGTGGAACCTCGATACGGGTATCGTCCACGAGGCCGGGGCAATGTCGAACCTCCCCGCCGGCGAGGTGTTTCTCGCTCCAGAGACGGCCGACGGTACCTTCGTCGTCGACGGGACGATGCGCCCCCACGGCAAACTGGACGGGGAACTCCTCAGCTTCGAGGTCGAGGACGGCTACGCCACCGACATCTCGGACGACGAGATTCGCGAACAGGTCGAGACGGCCGCCGAGGAAGTGGGGCGAGACGCCTACAATCTCGCGGAACTGGGAATCGGCACCAACGTCGCCGTCACGGACCTCGTCGGGTCGGTCCTACTGGACGAGAAGGCCGCCGGCACCGTCCACATCGCCATCGGTGACGACCACGCCATCGGCGGCGACACCCACGCGCCAATCCATCTGGACGGCATCCTGACCGAGCCGACCGTGTATGCGGACGGGGAGGAAGTGGAGCTTCCTCGTGGTGAGTGAGCGGCGAAGCCGCGAACGCGGGGAGGTCGTAGACCTTCCACGAGACGAAGGAATCAGGACCACGAGACCCCTTCGCGCCAGTACGTGTACGCGATGAGACACGCGGCGAAGGCGAGCGTCCCGGGGAGGAGTCCATCGAGCGGAACCGGATAGCCGGCGTTCCACGCGAGGACGAGGACGTGCAGCACGCCCAAAAACGCGGTCGTCGAGACGACGACGACCGGCGCGGTGTGCGGGTGTGACGGCGGGTCCGCTCGAAGCGCGACGGTCGTGAACAACAGCGTCCCGAGCATTATCGCCGGGAGCAAGAACACGCCGACGGCCGTCGGCACGTAGTTGTCCGGCGTGCCCGACGCCGAGAAGTGGATGGCGACTTCGGCTGGCAGCTGCGGCCAGAGGGCGACACCGGCCAGCACGGCGAGGGCGACGAGGCCACCCGAGAGCGCATCGGCACGAGACCAGTCCATCACTGAATGGTTCGGCCTGCGTGAAAAAATCACTTCCTCCCACGAACGGCGGTGCGACGACCATTTAGGCCCCCATCATCAACATGGTTCCATGAGCGACGTTACATCCGGGGAGCAGATACCGCTCCCCTGTCCGGCCTGTTCGCCGGACATCGAGACCGTCCACGAGGTACTGAAACCCGGCGGCCACGTCACCGTGCGCTGCCTGGCGTGTGACCACGTCCACAAGGCGCAACTGCCAGCGGAGACAACCCACCAGCGCGACGTGGTCGTCTCACAGGAGGACGAATCGTTCACCGCACAGGTCGACGTGCCCGAAGACGAGGAGCTGTCCGTGGGCGAGGAGTTTCTGCTCGAAACGGACGAAGCCGTCCTCACTGCACGAATCACCAGTCTGGAGACCGACGACGGTCGAACCGAAGACGCCCACGTCGACGACGTGGAGACCATCTGGTCGCGGGCAGTGGGCAACGTCGCGGTCAACGTGACGATGCACCCCAAAGACGGCCGCCACGACGAGACCGAGAGCTTCAAACTACAGGTGCCGGGCGACTACGAGTTCACCGTCGGCGCGACCGAACAGTTCGGTGACGAGGAGTTCACCGTCGAAGGTATCCACGTCCGCGACGACGCCCACGGCTACGAACACGAGAAGCTGGATTTCGACGGTGACATGGTGTTCGCAAAGGATATCAGCCGACTGTTGGTCCGCGACGAGTCCTCGACGGCGTGGTCCGCCTGGTAGGATGACCGACCCGGAGCAGGCGCGTCAGCAGTTGGTCGACGGCCTCCGCGGCGAACGCGTCGACGACGAGACAGTCCTCGCGGCGATGGGAAGCGTCCCGCGGCATCGGTTCGTGCCAAAACGGGTCTGTGAGGACGCGTACGCCGACCGTCCGCTGCCTATCGGTTCGGGCCAAACGATTTCGGCCCCTCATATGGTCGCTATCATGGCCGACCTACTGGACCTTCGCGACGGCGACCGCGTGCTGGAAATCGGTACCGGCTGCGGGTACCACGCTGCTGTCACCGCCGAACTCGTCGGCTCCGACACCGTCTACACCGTCGAGTACCACGACGAACTGGCCGAACGGGCACGTGAAACGCTCGCGGCGACGGGCTACGGCGGCGTGTCGGTCCGCGCCGGTGACGGCAAACAGGGGTGGGCCGAACACGCCCCCTTCGACCGAGCGTATCTGGCCTGTGCGGCCTCCGAACTGCCCCGAACCGTCGTCGAGCAGGTCCGCCCCGGGGGGCTGATTGTGGCTCCCGTCGGCAACGACAGTCAGCGACTCGTCCGCGCCCGCCGCACGGCCGACGGCTCGCTCGACCGGGAGACCCACGGGCGGGTGCGGTTCGTCCCGTTGCAGTGAGGACCGGTTCGGTGTGGGTCGGCGTGCGCACGCCCGAGAGCGAAGAGCACAGTACTACCGACTGACCAACCGAACCCGGGCGGGGGCTCTCTGTCGGTCCGTTGCCGCAGTCACGGACTCACACAGCTAGCTCTTCTCCCGGGCGATTCAAATAGTTCCGGCCGGAAGTTCAGACATGGACCCGGCGGTACTTCGGGACGATATGGTCGACAGCCTGCAACACGACAGCAAGGGTGTCGTCCGGAGCGCGTGGCTGGCGACAGCGATGCGAGCGGTGCCCCGGGAGCCGTTCGTCGGCGACCAACAGGCGTACTCCGACCGCCCGTTCGAGCGCATGGGCACCCGCGTGCTCTCGCCCAGTACCGCAGCCCGGCTGCTCGAAGCCGTCGACCCGGAGGCGGACGACGAGGTGCTCGTCGTCGGTGCCGGCGTCGGCTACACGGCGGCCGTCCTCGCCGAACAGGTGGGTGCGGCCAGCGTGCAGGCCATCGACATCACCCGGCGGCTGGTCTACGAAGCCCGCTCGAACCTCGCGGAAGCCGGGTATGGCGGCGTCCTCGTGGACCGCCGCGACGGAGCGGATGGGCTGCCCGAGTACGCCCCTTACGACCGGATTCTGCTGGAGGCCGCAGCCATCGAGCCGCCCCGGGCCTTACTTACGCAACTGGCCGACGACGGGCGACTCGTCATGCCGCTCGGCGCGAACGAGCAGACGCTGGCAATCGTCGACAGCGATGGACACGCCGAGCGACTGGGCAGCGTCGCCTTCCAGCCGATGCTCGTCGAGGGCGAGCAGGTCGACACCGTCGAGCGCAACCGAACCCGCCGCGAGGACCGCGAACACGCCGAGCGGGCTGCCCAGTCCAGAGCCGGCTGGGAGCAGGACTGGATAGACTGGGACTAGCGCTCGACAACCAGCAGTTCGGTGTTGGACTGGCGGTCTTGGTAGTTGCTGCTCGCGGGCGGTTGGACCTCGAACGTGATGGTTCCCTCGTCCTGATTCGGCCCGAGCGACGGCGACAGTGAGAACGTCGCGTTGCCATTCGAACCGGTGTCGGCAGTCGCAACCGACGGAAGGGTCGCGGTACCGCTCTTGGCGATGACCGTCGCGTCGGAGACGGGCGAACCGTCCGGGTCGACGACGGTGACTGTCACCTCGGTGTCACCGGTGTCGGCCACGTCGGGATGCAGTTGCACGTCGACCTCGGTCACTTGGAGGGTGCTGAGTCCCGAAATCGTACTCATCATCACGCCAAGACAGGCGACGCCGACGACCAGTGCGATGACCAGCCGAATCGGCAGCCCTTCGATAGCCCGCTCGTCACGCCACAGTGAGTCGTGCATGGCCCGGCTTGGCTCCGGACTGGTATTTGAACGTTTGGACGGGGTGCGGTTGTGCTCAGCGCTGGGACGACCACCGTGAACAGCCAGCTGAGGCAGTCTGGCGGTTCACACTCGCTGCCGCGTAGCTACCAGATGCCGAGGTTGAAATACGAAGGTGGGGGCACCCACGCCATGGTCGTCATCGGACGGGAGCGAACGGCGGGACCGACGGCGAGACTGGGCCACTACCGAGCCCGTGACGGGAGCCACGGCGCACCCGTCGACGTGGACGTTGACGACCCCCACGCCGGCCTCGTCGTCGGCAAGCGGGGGTCGGGTAAGACGTACACGTTGGGGGTGTTGCTGGAGGAACTGGCCGCCGCCGACGGCGTCGCGCCCGTCGTCGCGGACCCGATGGACGCGTTCGGGCTGCTGGCCGAGGCAGACATCGACGCGACGGTGGTAGAGCCGCGCGTTCGGGCCGACGCGCTCGGTCCGCGGGCGTGGTGCGGAATGCTCGGACTCAGCCCCGAGAGCAGTGCCGGAGCGCTGGTCTGGCAGGCGGCGACGGAGGCGGCGACGCTCGGCGCGATGGCCGACTGGGTCGCTGACGCCGAGGCGGCCGACGCGACCCGCCGGACGGCGGCAAACCACCTCGCACTCGCGAAGACGTGGAGCGTCTTCGATTCGAACGGCATCGCCGTCGAGAGGCTGTGTGACGGCGGCGTGGCGGTGCTGGCACTCGATGGTGTCGAGCACGCACCGGCCAACGCGGTGCTGGCGGCGGTGGCGAGCGCGCTGTACGGCGCGCGGGTAGCGGGCGAGACGGCACGGCTGCCGTGGCTACTGGTCGACGAGGCGCACGTCTTCACCGACGGCGTGGCCGAGCGGGCGCTCCGCCGGCTCTGGACGCGAGGCCGCCAACCCGGTGTGAGTTGTTGGCTGGCGACACAGCGGCCCAGCGCGCTCCCCGCGGTGGCCGTCTCGCAGGCGGACCTACTGGTCGCCCATCGGTTGACGAGCGAGCGCGATATCGACGCGCTGACCGACGCCCGGCCGACCTATCTGGAGGGCACTCTCACGGCCAGACTGCCGACGGCGACCGGCGAAGCACTCGTCGTCGACGACGTGAGCGAGTCGACCCACCTCGTGCAGGTGCGCGAGCGCCGGACACCGCACGGCGGCGACAGTCCGCGAGCGTCGACGCTATAGGCCTAACACGGTCACGAGCCCGTAAGCGAGCCCGATAGCCAGCAACGCCCCGAGCAGGTTCACGGCGGCGTTGACGCCAGCCTGTAGCCGCTCGCCCGTCTCCCAGAGGCGGACAGTATCGACGGAGAACGAGGAGAACGTGGTAAACGACCCGCACGCGCCCGTGCCGACGAAGAGTAGCAGGTCGCTCCCGAGGCCGGCAAACGTGACCAGACCGAGGACGAAACTGCCGACGACGTTGACCGTGAGCGTCCCGAGTGGGAACCCCTCGATTTCGACGAGCGAGGCCACGTAGTAGCGAGCCAGCGCGCCGATGGCTCCGCCGGTACCCACGAGGTGGGCGGGCTCGATAGTCACCATCGGTGCTCTCTCCGTTCGACGGCGTCGACGGCATAGCGGGCAACGACGACGCCGCCGAAGCCGAGCGCGTAGCTCGCGACGACGTTCACGACTGCCCATCCCGGCGTCAGCGCCGTCTCGACGGCGAAGGTGCTGTAGGTGGTAAACGAGGAGAGAAAGCCAGTCGTCGCGGCGATTCTGGTCTCGTCGGCGATGATTTCGAGCTGCAGTGCTTCGTACAGGAGAAAACCGAGCGCGAAGCTCCCGACGGTGTTCACGAGCAACGTTCCGGGGAGTCCGGGCACCAACGACCCGACGAAGTACCGGAGGTTCGACCCTGCGAAACCGCCGATACCGATAAGAACGACCGTTTCGACCGTCAACAGTGGATGTGACTCTGTCATAGCGTACAACAGGAGTCATCGGCCGACTCCCGAGACGCGAGCGAATAGAGCGAGCCGGTGGTTGGAGCAGGCGGACTCCATCGCCCGTCTTGCCTCGTCGTTTCGTAACACCTCGTATATCGGTTCCGGAACGGGTTGGACGGCCGGTCCGTCACCGACCACCGAGGGAACGCCTTTTTGGCTCATGGCCGTAAAGAGTATTGTATGTTCGATACGGTGGTCATCGCCACGGACGGCTCCGGGAGCGCACAGCGGGCCGTCGAGGCCGCGCTGGATTTGGCGTCGCTCTTCGACGCGACCGTCCACGCGCTGTACGTCGTCGATTCGGGTGAAATCGAGGGGGAACCCGACGAGATACGCAAGACGTTGGAGCGAGCACTGGCGACGACCGGGGGCCGCGCGCTCACGTTCGTTCGAGAGGCCGCCGAGTCCGACGACGCCGAAGAAGTCGTCACTACCGTCCGTGCGGGCGACCCGGCCGAGGAGATAATCCAGTATGCCACCGACCACGACGCCGACGTCATCGCCACCGGGACGCGAGGTCGTCACGGCGAGCACGGCTTCCTGCTGGGCAGCGTGGCCGAGCAAATCGTCCGGAGCGCGCCGATGCCGGTGTTGTCGGTCCGGCAGCTGGAGGGCGAACCGAACGCCGAGCGCGAGGCGGTCTGAGGGCGAACGCCCAGTAAGTCGTCGCAGGCGTCGCTGGACCGCCGGGTTCATTGCCGATGACCGGCACAACGGGGTATGGACGACTGGCTCATCGACGACGACCGACTCTCTATCGGGCGCAAATCGGTCTTGCCCGGCGAGGGATTTTTCTTCCCGGACTCCTTCGAAGAAGACCGAAAGGAGGCCGAAGCCGCCGAGACGCTGGCCGACGCCGGCGTGGTGGTCATCGCAGACCCCGACGCTGACGGACTGGCCGCGACGGCGCTCGTCCGCGAGGCCCACGGCGAGGGTGCGCTCCTCCCTGCCGGCCCGCACAACCTCCAAGAGGCGCTGGCGTGGGCCGCCGAGTACGCCGAACCCGACGCGACCCTCTTCGTCTGTGACCTCTGCCCCGATAGCGCGTCCGACCTCGGCGCGCTCGACAACCTCGTTGCACGCGTCGAGCGGGTGGTGTGGTTCGACCACCACCAGTGGGGCAACGAACTAGCCGCGACGGTCGACGACGCCGGCGTCGAGCGAACCGTCGGAGAGAGCGAAGAGGTGTGTACCGCCGACGTAGCGCTCGAACAGCTCGACTACGACTTCTCCGAGCAGTGGGCCGAACTGGCCGCCGTCACCCGGGACCACGACCTCTGGATACGTGACGACGAACGCAGCGACGACCTCGCCGATTTCTCCTACTGGGCCGAACCCGAGGAGTACATCGAGGCTGTCACCGACCACGGTCCCGACCTCTCGTCCGAAGTGCAGGACTTTCTGGCCGAGAAACGCGTCGAGAAGGAGGCGCTCATCGAGAAGGCCGTCGAGCGCGCGGAACTGCGCGAAGTCAACGGTTGGACCGTCGGCGTCACCTACGGCCGTTGCTCGCAGAACGAGGTCGCAGAAGCCATGCGCGAGCGAGGGGCCGACGCTGCTGTCATCGTCAAGCCCGCCGGTTCCGCGTCGATTCGGGGCACCGAGAACTTCGAGCGCGCTCAC
>Ga0102936_1000381_pt1 | contig 17489 bp, 16 predicted proteins | sample SalPon2_A_H2O_MG_FD_78502 | JGI IMG/M metagenome (GOLD analysis project Ga0102936, IMG submission 78502) | Salt pond water microbial communities from South San Francisco under conditions of wetland restoration - Salt Pond MetaG R2_A_H2O_MG | ecosystem: Environmental > Aquatic > Non-marine Saline...
CGACAACCATCTGATCTTGGCGGACCTTCGGCCGTCTCATCCCGACACCACGGGGAAAGAGGTCGAGGACGCGCTGGCCTCGGCGGGGATCATCATGAACGCCAACACCGTCCCCGGGGAGACCCGCTCGGCGTTCAACCCCAGCGGTATCCGGCTCGGAACGCCCGCGTTGACCACCCGCGGATTCACCGAGTCGACCTGCCGAGAGGTCGCCGACCTGATCGTGCAGGTCGTCGACGACCCCGGCGACGAGGAGACCGTCGCCGACGTCGCCGCGCGGGTCGAAGAGCTCACCGACGAGTACCCGCTGTACGACTGAGACGGGTCACCGCCGAGGGTCGTGTCCGGTCGATGCCCGACGGCGTTGGGACGGACCCCGTACCAACGCACAACCCTCGGTGGAGCCACCGTTCCGGCGATGACCGAGGAACTATCCGTCGTCAGACGCGGACAGCCGCGGGAGCGTGGATCCCGGCTGGGAGGGGATCGACGCGCCGCTGTGCGGAGTGACGCGGCTGGTCGCCGGAATCGACGGGACGTGGCGGCTCGACTACACCGGCGACCCGTCGCGTCTGGACGTGTGAGACGGGTCGTCGGCGTACGCTCTCACTCGTCGCCGGCTCCGTTGCAGTCGACGAGTGGGAACTCGTTACGACGGTGCGTGTGAGTCGGACCGACCCCGGGATTCAGGTGCTGTGACGGCGACCCGGCGCCGAAAAAAACAACCGCTACGTCGGCAGCGTTACTCCTCGGCTTCCTTCTTCGCGCCCAGCTTCGCCTGCTCGCGGGCGCTCGGGTTGACCGACTCCTTGAACGGCACTTCCGACACCGTGGCGTACACTGAATCGCCCTCCTCCTCGGCGTACTCGTCGGGGAGGTGCACCTCGAACTCCAGATCCAGGTCGTTCTCGTAGATTTCGTCGTCAAGCGTCGACTGCGAGGCGTCCTGGAGCTTGTCCGCGGGGACGAAGCCGAGACCGATGTTGGTTTCGAGCTCCGGGTTCCACCACGGCGACGTCATGTAGCCGCACTCCTCGCCCGTCTCCGGATCGGAGATGAGCCAGAAGTCGGGGGCGTAGTCGCGGATCGGTTCGCCGGCCATCTTGAGGCCGACCAGCTTGAGGTTGAACGGGTACTCGCCGTCCTCAACGAGTTCCTTCTGGCGTTCGAGCTCTTCTTTGCCGATGTAGTCGCTCTCCTTGTCATCCGGCACCTGGTAGGCCAGGTTGACCTGGAACGGCGAAGTCTCGTGGTCCATGTCCTGGCCCCACGAGAGGATGCCTGCTGCGATGCGGCGGTGGTGACCGGGCGCGATCTGACGGCCGCCGTGCTCTTTGACCGTGTCGAGCACCGGGTCCCACACCCGCTCTGCGTGCTTGGTCGCGTCCTTGACGTAGATCTCGAAGCCCTTCTCGCCGGAGAAGCCGGTCTGGCTGACGAGAACCTCCGCACCGTTGATTTCGGCGTCCATGAGGCCGTAGTACGGAATGTCCGAAACTTCCTCGCCGACGACGTCGACCATCACGTCCTCGGAGCGCGGACCCTGGATCTGCATCGGAGCGACGTCGATCTCGTCGACCTCGGCGTCGAAGTCCATCCCGACGTTGACACCCTGGAGCCACTGCATCAGCGTCGAGTCCGAAATCGAGAACCAGAACTCGTCGTCCTCGACGCGGAGGAGGATCGGATCGTTGAGAATGCCGCCGTCCTCGTTGCAGAGGATGACGTACTTGCCGTGCATCGTTTCGATCTCGGTCGCATCACGGGTGATGACGTAGTTGGTCAGCGCCTCCGCGTCGGGGCCTTTCACGCGGATCTGGCGCTCGACCGCGACGTCCCACAGCGTCACCGTGTTCGTGAGCGCTTCGTACTCAGCCATTGCGCCGCCGTCTTCGGGTTCGACGAGACCGCGCGGGTGATAGATACGGTTATAGACAGAACACCGCCAGGCGCCCTCCTCGTTGAACGACTTGTGGAAGAAGGGAGACTTTCGGACGCGCGTCGAAACGAGCATCCGGATCCCCGGGTCCCCGCTCTGCCGGAGGTTCCGCGGAAGGGTTCTGTCGGACTGATCTACACTTGGATGGTTCGGATGGTCGGCGTCTCCTGACATCTCATAGATTGTAGACACAGACCCCAATAAAACGTCACCCTGATAGTACCGTATTTTTATCCCAGTCGGACCGGAGGGCCGGGCCGACCCGTCGTCAGCGCCCGACGCGGACGCCGAGCCGTGGTCGCCCCGGGCAGGGCCGCGTCGGCCAGATAACTTATCTCCGCTGCGGTTGTATGCTGGGTATGAAGGAAGTGCGACCGTCGCCCGGACCCGACGCCGCCCGCGCGTACCGGCTCGGGATGATCGCCGGCGGGATCGTCGGTTTAGTGATCGTCGGCGCGCTGTATCTGGCTGGTTTCCTCACGCCACTCTCCCTCGGGTACGTCGTCGTGGCGCTGTTCCCGATCTATCTGATCGTGGTCGCGGTCGTCCTCAGCGTCTGGCTCGGGTACGACAAAGACGTCACCTCCCTCCGGCCGGTGTACAGAACGAAACAGTGATTCGGGCCTCGGCACACGGAAAGTTATGACCCGGCTGGAACGTCTCCGGATCTATCCGGTAAAGGGGCTCGACGGGATCGATGTCGATACGGCAACGGTGCGGGCGGGTGGGACGCTCGACGGCGACCGCGAGTTCGCGGTACTGGACGCCGACGGCGACCCGCTCAACGGGAAACGCACCGCCGCAGTCCACGACCTCCAGACGGCGTTCGACCCCGAATCGGGGACGCTGACCGTCGAGACGCCGTCGGGGGAGACCACGCGGTTCGTGCTCCCCGACGGTCGGGACCGCGCAGCGGCGTGGTTCAGCGACGTTTTCGAGGCCGAGTTCACGCTCGAACGGAACGACAAGCAGGGGTTCGTGGACCGCCCGGACATGGGCCCGTCGGTCGTCAGCACCGCGACCCTCGAGACCGTGGCGTCGTGGTTCGAGGAGATGACCGTCGAGAGTGTCCGCCGTCGACTCCGGGCGAACGTCGAGGTGAGCGGCGTCCCTGCGTTCTGGGAGGACCGATTCGTCGGCGACGACGCCCCCGGCTTCGAGGTCGGCGGCGTGCGGTTCGAGGGGATCACGCCGTGTGGCCGGTGTGTGGTTCCGTCGCGGGACCCCGATACTGGCGAGGCGCTCCCCGAGTTCCGGGAGCGGTTCGTCGAGCAGCGCCGGGAGACGTTCCCCGCGTTCGCCGACCCCGAGGCGTTCGATCACCACTTCGCGGTGATGATCCTCGCGCGGGTCCCGGCGGCGTCCGACCGACCTACGCTCCGGGTCGGGGACGCGGTGACTGTCCGGGAGTGACCGTCCGGCGTGCGAGACGTCGCGGTCGGCGACGCCAACCGGGGATGACGGCGGTTACCCCGACCGCTCGCGTTCCGCGATGGTGGCCGCGATGAGGTTACGCATCCCGCGGCGGAGTCGGCCGCTCATCGCCGTCGACGACAGGTCCATCCGGTCGGCCACCTCCCCTAAGGAGATGTCTCTGGGTTCGTTGAAGTAGCCCTCCGAGAACGCGAGTTGGAGCGCCGCCCGCTGCTCGTCAGTGAGGCCGTACGACGACTCGCCGCCGGCGTCGTCGTTGCTGTAGATCTCGACGATGTCCAGCGCGATGTCGTTGGCGATCGCGTACTCCCAGATGGTGTTCAACGCGGCGCGGTCCGGCAGCAGCAGGTGGACCAGCCACCCGCCGTCTTTGGTCTCGGTGTGGACCAGAAAGCCGTTTTCCTCCGTGACGATGCTGCTTATCAGCCGGGTCTGGGGGGTGTGCTCGATGTAGTAGATCGCGGTGTCGTCGGTGCGGTCGATCAGCTCGAACGCCTCAACCGTTCCGTCTTCGGCGAGCGTCGCTTCGAGTTCCTCGGCGTCGCCGTACTCGATGAGAAACGGGAAGTACGTCGACCCCGGATCGGTCGTCCCCTGGGTGATCACGCGGATCTGGACGTCGTCGAGCGCCCGCAGCGTGGGGACGAGCGAAAGGTAGTCGTGCTCAATGTGGACTTTAGCTGTGATCGACATGGCTTCGATGGCCGCCGGTGTCACGTCGGACCGTTATCGGTGCGGCCGGACACGCGGTCGGAGTGACGCGACGGCTGTCTCACCGCCGGATTCGAGGTCCGCCCGTGTTATACTGTCGGTTGCGGGGCACGGTTCGGGTCGCCGCAGGTCGTCGTCTCCCGACTCCCGCGACCGACGCGTGACCGTCGGATCGGGCGGTATTGGGGTATCGGACCGGCCACACCGACGTCGGATCGTCTGAGGTGGGGCCGGGCGCCGACTCCCGTCGGGTTTTGAGCGCGAAGAGCAGAGACAGGACGGCCCCGACGGTACGCAGTCCGAGGCTGAGCGGGCGGAGGTCCACCGCCACCGACACGCCGGCGATCCTCATCACGTCGAGAGCAGCCCCGGTGTCACGAGCAGTAGCGAACTCACCGCGAGGCCGCCCCGTTCGAGCCGGTCGTTATCGTGGGGCAAAAGTGGGGGGCCGCACCTCCGACCCCGGGCTCACCGGACGACCGGCTGCGGGTCGTCGGTCCGAGAATGTCGTCGACAATCTCGTCGAGATCGGGGGTGCGGCGGTCACGCCGAGGTTCGTCGCTTGGATAGTGCGGTACGAGGGTCATTGTCTCACCCCATTGGAGGTCGGAACTCGACGTGAAAAATCTCACTCCCGCCGGGGCAGCCCGCAGCCACACGCCCCCGACGTCGTCACGCTCGTTTCGCTCGCCCGACTCCGAGCGCGGTCCCGGCGGTGTCGCATCGCTCGCCGGTTGCGCGTCCACTGTACCGACCGCCGACAGCACACGGGCCACCACGTCGACGCAGCGTGCCGCGACGCCGGGCGGACAGTTCCTGGGAGTTCGGGAGGCGAGGCGACGAGGCGGCAGGTGTATCTCGGCGGAGCGAGTGGAGCCACGCGTCGCTATGGACGGCTCCTCGGCGCCGTACTTTCCGACTGCGCCCGGCGGCTATCCACACCTGATCCCGGTGGCCACCGCGACGGGCGCGGTGCCCGGCGCTTGCGCGACCGGTGAGACTCCCCGCTCGCCCGCACGGCGCTCGGCGGCGTCGGCGTCCACCGCTGGCGCGTGGAAAGGGTCGGACACCCCGTCGGAGTAGTCGTACTCGCCGTCGGACGGCTGGCCGGTGCCAGCGGTGCGGCGACGGCTGCACTGCCGGTCCGTCTGATCGAACGGCCACCGGTGAGCGTTTCCGACGTCGTCGCGCCGTCGTCGGCTGCGTCCCCAGCTATACACTACTCCGGCGACACTCACGCGTATGCAGCTGGAACTCGCGGGCGACTCAACACTGGTCACGGCATCGAGCAGCGGCCTCGGGAAGGCGTCGGCGCGGGCGCTCGCCGCCGAGGGATCGAACGTCGTTCTCAACGGCCGCGACGAGGAGCGGCTGGCGGCCGCAGTCGAGGACGTCCGGACCGACGCTGCCGACGGGGCGACGGTGATCGGTCACGCCGCGGACATCACCGATCCCGACGCGGTCGAGGACCTCGTCGAGCGCCCGGTCGAGGAGTTTGGCGGGCTGGATCACCTCGTGACCTCCGCCGGCGGGCCGCCCACGAAGCCGTTCCTCGAAACGACCGACGAGGAGTGGTACGAGGCGTTCGATCTCCTGGTTATGAGCGTCGTCCGCGCGGTTCGAGCGGCGGAACCGCACCTCCGGGCCGGCGGCGGCACGATCGTCACCATCGCATCGATCACCGTAAAGGAGCCGAAAGATGCCCTCGTGCTCTCGAACGCAGTCCGGTCGGGCGTGGTCGGGCTGGAGAAAGTACTCTCGACGGAGCTCGCGCCGGAGGTCCGCGCCAACGCGGTGCTGCCGGGCGCCCACGAGACCCCCCGCGTCGAGGAGGTCGTCGAACAGGGCGTCGAACGCGGTGAGTACGACGCCTACAGAACCGGGGTCGAAGCGTGGGCCGACCGGATCCCGGTCGGCCGGCTCGGCGACCCGATGGAGCTCGGCCGGACGGTCGCGTTCCTCTCCTCGCCGCAGTCGGCGTTCCTCTCGGGCGTCGCACTCCCGATCGACGGCGGTGAGAGCGCCTCGACGCTCTGAACCGCGCGCCGTTCCCGTGGGGCCGGGGGGTGGCCGGTCGAACGCAGCCGCGCCGCCGGTGGGTCTGGCGTGTGGGACCGGGCGAAACCGTCACGTGAGCACGAGCCGCCCGTTCCGGATCCGATCGCGGGAATCGCACGGCGCCGATCGCGGACTCCTCGCCGGGGTCGGACCGTCAGCCTCAAAAATTTACTACGCGTGAAGATAATTATGAGTACGGATGGGGCAGTCGACAGGCGGCAGTTTTTGACGGCGGCTGGGACGGCCGGCGTCGGGCTGATCGCCGGCTGTAGCAGCGAGGAGGGCGCTACTGTCGGCGATGGTGGCGGCAGCGGTGAGGAACCGATCAGTATCGGTTCGATTCAGCCGTTCTCTGGGAACTTCACGGTATGGGGTCGAGTTCACGCCTCGGGGCTCGAATTCGCCGTCGACGAGATCAACGAGGGTGGCGGCGTACTTGACGGTCGGGAGCTGAGCCTCGTCGAGGCCGACTCCGGGAGCGAACCCGCGGAGGCGGCCTCGGCGTTTGAGCGGTTCGCCGAACAGGACGGGATCGTGGCCGCCACCGGCCCGGTGAGTTCCGACGTGGGGATCCGCACCTCCCGCACCGCCGAGGAGCTCGGAATCCCGATGTACATGCATCTGGCCGGGTCGAGCGACACCATCACCCCGGAGACGCGACACACCTTCCGCGTCGGGCTCCTCCCCGCGGAGCCGACGATGCGGGCACAGGCTGCACTCGCCGAGGCGCGGGGATACGAGTCGATCAGCGCCATCGTCGCCGACTACGCGTGGGGTCGCTCCGTCCGGTCGGCACTCGAGGGGGCCTTCGCCGTCGACGTGGACATCCAGGTGGCCCCGGTCTCCGAGAGCGACTTCTCCACGTACGTCCGGCAGATCCCCGACGACGTCCAGATGATGGTGACGAGCGGACACCCCCCGGGCGTGTTGACGATCACCCGGCAGCTCTACGAGTTGGGCTACGACCCCGAGGTCGTGACGGGTTCCTCGTGGCCGCCGGACGTGGTGCGGTCGACGCTGGGGGCGGACTCCGAGCGCGGGTTCACCCACGTCCACCTCGCCGACCCGTACAGCGACGAGTTCGCCGAGGTCGCAGAGCGGTACGCCCGGGAGGTCGGCGCGCAGTTCAACACCCACACTGCCCACGGATACGTCACGGGCAAACTCATCGCCCAGGCGATCGAGGACGCCGGCGAGGCCGACCCCGAGGCCATCACGGAGGCGACGCGCGCAATCGAGTTCGACACGCTGTTTGCGAACCCGATCCAGTACGCCGACTCCGGGGAGCTCAAAAACCAGGTCCAGCTGTACAGCACCGTCGCCGCCGACCCGCCGTCATACTTCTCCGAAGGCGAGTACGGATACAGTGAGGTCTTCCGGACCGACCCGCTGCCGGCGATCCCGGCTGACGCCTGACGCGCGGGCTCGGTCTCGCCTCCACGAATCGGAAGTCACGTCAGGCAGCCCCGCCGACGCGAGGACGTGACCGAGTCGAGCGGGATGGCGGCGTCGGTGGACGCGGCGGGGTACGCACGCCGGATGCTGGTCATCGTGTCGCTCGGCTGGGCGACGCTCCAGACGGGGCGATTCCTGCTGTCGCCGCTGCTTCCGACCATCATCACCGACCTCGGGATCACCGAGGCCACCGCGGGGATCGCGCTGGCGATCTTCCAGGGCTCCTACGCCGTGGTCCAGTATCCCAGCGGAGAGTACTCCGATCGGTGGAACCGGACCACGCTGATCGTTCCGGGACTGGTCATCCTGGTGGTGGGGTTCGGGCTCTTCGGGCTCACCACCGGGCTGGCGACGTTCCTGCTTGCTGCCACGGTGGTCGGCCTCGGGAAGGGGCTCTTTGCCATCCCCTCGCGGGCGCTGCTCTCCGATCTGTTCACCGACGACCGCGGGCGAGCGCTCGGGATCTACGCCGCGGGCACCGACGCCGGCGGACTGGTCTCTTCGGGCGCCGCGGTCGTCGCGCTGACGTACTTCACCTGGCGGACGCCGTTCTTCCCGATCGCCGTCGGGCTCGCGGTCCTCACAGCCGTCTACGCCGTCACGACTCAAGAGGGGTATCACGTCGGTGAGGCGACCCTGGATCTCCGGGGCACCGTTGGCCGGCTGATCAAGAGCAGCCGCCAGCGGGAGACGCTCGTCGCCTTCGCGTTGTTCTACTTCATGGTCGGCGGGTTCATCAATTTCGTTCCGACCTACCTCGCGCGGGCGAAGGGGTTCTCCGAGAGCCTCGCGGGAGTGACCTTCGCGATCGTCTTCGCGGTCGGGTTCGCGGTGAAGCCCGCCGCGGGGGTCCTCGGGGACCGCTTCTCCCGCCGCGGGATCGCGGTCGGGGGGCTGTCGGTCGCCGCCGCGGCCATGGCCGCACTCGTCCTCGCCGGGTCGAACTTCGCGATCTGGGTCGCCATCGGGGTCTTCGCGCTCGGGTACAAGACCGGATTCCCGCTCGCGGACGCCATCATCCTCGACGGCGCCCCGGCTGACGGAACCGGCGCCGACCTGGGGGCGGCGCGGGCGCTGTTCCTCGGTGCGAACGCGATCGGCCCGGCGTACGTCGGGATCGTCGCCACCTACGCCAGCTACGACCTCGCGTTCGGCGGGTTCGTTGCCTGCTTGATCGTCGCCGCCGCACTGCTGGCCAGACAGCGGTAAGCGGCGACCAGGTGGAAAACGGGACGGATCTCAGACGACCGCAGGCTCGAACGGGTGTGCGGGCGTTTCCGCGGTCCAGACCACCCGGCCGGCCTCGAGATCGACGGCGCTGACCGCGGCGTCGTCGTAGTGGCTCACGTAGACGACGGCGTCGTCGGGCGCGGTCTCCGCGGCGAAGGTCGGGTGCGGGAGTTCGACGCGGCGGCGTGTCGGTGACGCGCCGGCGCCGGCGCGTCCATCAGTCGCCGGAGGATCCGCAAGCGGCGCGACGTGTGACCGTTCGCGGTCGAGCACCCACGCGTCGCCGTTCGCGACCACCACCCCGCTGGGGCGGCCGCCGACGTCGTAGACCCGCGGGTCGCCGTCGCCCACAGCGCCGACTGCCCGTCGGCGCGAGACCGCGGTCACGGTCGCGTCGCCGCGGCCGGCGACCAGCACCCGCGCGTCGGCCACGACCGCGTCGTAGGGGTTCGCGCCCACGGGGACGCTGCCTTCTACGCTTCCGGCGGTCACCCGGAACAGCCGGGCGTTCCGCTGGTCGACGGCGTAGACGCCCTCGTCGGTGGCCTCGACCCCTTGGATCCGGGCGTCGGAGCCGAGGTCGTGGGTGGCTTCGACGGTTCCGGTCGTAGGGTCGACGACGGTCACCACCCCGTCGGCGCGACTCCCGACGTACGCGAGGCCGTCGCGGACCGCGACGTCGTGAGGCTCGGCGCCGACGCCGACCCGGGCGCGGAGTGTCAGCCGCTCGGCGTCGACGACCGCGAGGGCGTCGCCGCCGGTACACGGCACCAGCACGTCGCCGGCGTCGGTGGTCGCGAAGTGCGAGGGGCCGAGCACGCCGGTTTCGACCCGGCGGACCGCTCCGTCGGCCACGACGCTCACTGCGCGGTCGCCCATCGTGGCGACGAACACGCGGCTGTCGACCACCGCGAGGTGGACCGGGTGGTCGCCCACCGCGACCCGCCCCCGTTCGGTCCCGTCAGCGGCATCGAGGAGTAAGACGCAGTCGTCGTCGGAACACGGGACGGCGACCAGCATCACCCGGTACAGGAGAAGCCGCCGTCGTCACCGCCCCCGATCGACCCCGAGGTCTCGATCACCGTAGACGTCTTGGTCTCCACCGGGAACCGGCCGCGGCGGTCCGCGTCGACGGTGGCCCACTCGCCGAACCCACCCTCGTAGAGCCGCACGTCGTCTGCGCCGAGCGCTCGGAGGACCAGCCAGGTGTTGGTGGGGTCGACGTTGCCCTGCCCGTAGACCACGACGGTGCCCGACTGGCGCAGCCCCGCGCGGCTGAAGTACAGTTCCGCGAGGGTGGCCGGTGCTGCGATCGCTCGGCCGTCGACGTTCCCGGTCCATCTGACGTTGATCGCGCCCGGGAGGTGGCCGTGGCGTGCGTTCGACGCCACCAGGGCGTCGGCCCGTCTGGCGCCGAGGTACGCCTCTGGTGGCCGGACGTCAACCAGGCCGGGGCCGTCGCCGTTGAACCTCCCTACCCGGTCGGCGAGCCACTCGCGGGAGACCACGCAGTCGTGTCGGGGAGCCGGGTCGTAGTCGACCGACGCGTGGCTGCGGCTGCCGACGCCGACCCGGCCGCTCCAGGCGTCGTACCCGCCGTTGAGTGCGGCTATCTCACCTTCGTGGCCGAGGTACTCCAGCGCGAACACCACCCGAGAGACCCGGGAGCCGACGCTGCTGCCGTAGACCACGACGTCGTCGTCGGGGGCGATCCCGATCGACCCAAGCGCCGACGCCAACCCCTCGGTGTCGGGGACGACCCCGTCGCCGCTTGTCTGCTGGGTTTCTAGGGCCCCGATCGGGGCGTGTCGGGCGCCGTAGACGTGCTCGGCCCGGTACTGCGCCATCGGGCGGGCGTCGACGAACGTCGACTCCTGCAAGTCGATCTGTGCGGGGCCGCGAACGTAGCCCACGTTGCCCTCGATGCTCGCGGCGGCGGCGACGTCGGAGGGCGTAGTGACGCCCGAGCACCCGGCGGTGCCCGCGACGCCCGCACCCGCGGCTGCCGCCAGCAGCGAGCGCCGCGTGAGGTCCGGCCCTTCCTCCGTCATCGGAGCTCGTGGCCGCAGGCGCACTCGCCGACGCAGTACGTCGTGCCCCCGCCGGGGATCTCGACGCCCAAGGTTGCGAGCGACGCGAGCAGGTTGCTGGAGGTGTCGGTCTGGGGGCGGACCGTCCCGGCGGTGGCGCCGTAGGGCTTCGACCCGACCGGGATAGTCTCGACGACCTCCCCCGCGGCGTGGTCGATCACTTTCACCTCGTCGCTGGTCTGGACCGGGACGTAGAGCGTCTCGCGGGCGGGGCCCCAGGTGCCGACGAACCCCTTGCCGCCGAGGTCGATCGTGCCGGTGACCTCGTTTGCGGTGAGGTCGATCACGGTCACGGCTTCGGAGTTGGCGGTGAAGACGTAGCCGGTCTCCGAATCCGGCCCGATCTCGCTCGTGAGCGGGAGCTCGCCCAGCCCGTCGTCGGCAGTCAGCCGGGCCACTTCCTCGGGGTCGGCGGGGTCGCTGACGTCCCAGATGCTCTCGGTGCCGTTGTCGCCCTCGTTGTTCTCCACGAGGAGCGTGTCGCCGTCCCAAGAGACGGTGTCCATCCACGGGCTGACGTTGTCGGCGTCGCCGACGGGGTCGACCGACACCTGGTTCACGATCTCGAAGTCCTCGTAGTCGATGATGGTCAGCGTGTCGGCGAAGATGTCGGGGACGTACGCGTACTGGCCGTCGGGGTGGATCGAGACGTCACACGGACCGGGGCCGCCGTTGTCGCCGCGGCCGCCCTCGTCGGTCCGGTCGAGTTCGGCCGTCACCTCGCCGAAGGAGTCGGAGTCCGTGTCGGCGTCCAGCCGGTACTGTTTGTGCGTGGGCTCCCGGGCGCTGACCACGAGGTGCTCGCCGTCGGGGGTCACCTCCTGCCAGTTCGCCCCCGACCCGGTGTCCAGCGAGGCGGCCTCCGACAGCGACCCGGCAGTGACCGCCTGCACGCCCTGTTCGACGTTCAGCCACATCGCGTCGCTCTCGTCGGTGAGCAGCCCCGGGAGGAACTGGTTCGAGGGGAACGACGCCGTCGCCCCCAGGAACGTCGTGGTCACCAGTTCGTCGGCGTCGGCGTCGATCACGCTGACGGTCATATCGCCCGTGTTGAACACGTACACCGTCGGCGGTCCCGACGCCTCGCCGTCCGGTCCGGATCCGGACTCCGAGCCCGAGTCGGACCCGCCGGAACAGCCCGCGGTTGCAGCGGCACCAACAGTCGCCGAGCCGGCGAGAAGCGTCCGCCGGGAGACGCCGTCGGGCGCGCGGTCGGTGTCGTCGCCGCGGCGGTTTGGGTAGAGAACCGAGTCCGTCGTGTCGTCACTCATACGCTCCGGTAGTAGGGCGAAAAACATAGGCACACCGACCGCTACCGTCGTTGCCCGTTGTCCCCAAAAGCAGAGGTTTTTGCTCGTATCCACGGGAGGTGGCAAGCATGTATCCGACCGCCAAGGCAAGGCGTCGGGCTCCGGTACGGGTCGGTATGGGAGCCCTCTCGCCGGTCGCCTACGTCGCCCTCTCGGTCGGGGTCGGTCTCGCGTTCGGCATCCTGCTGCAGAAGGCGCGATTCTGCTTCGTGAGCGCGTTCCGAGATTTCGTGGCGTTCAAAGACACCCGAGTGCTCACGGGTGTGATGACGGGGATCGTCGTGATGACCCTGTTCTGGAGCCTCCAAGCCACCCTCGGCTACTTCCGCGGATTCTGGACCCCGGCGTGGGGGCTGGCGTCGCTGTTCGGCGGCTTCGTGTTCGGGGTCGGGATGACGATGGCGGGCGGGTGTGCCTCCGGCACGCTCTACCGCGCGGGGCAGGGCTACGTCCAGTTTTGGATCACGCTGCTGTTTATGGGCGTCGGCTACGTCGCGTTCGCGTACGCGTTCCCCACGCTCCGGTCTGTGTACTTCGAGCCCCTCCGGTTCGGCGAGGGGGCGACGCTGTACCTCGCGCTCCCGTGGCCGCCGGCGGTCACCGGCGCTCTCGTGACGGCGCTCGGGATCCTGTTGTACGCGTTCGTCCGCGGCCGGGCGTCGCTCCCGGACGACCCCGGGAAAGGCGAGTCGACGACACCCGGAACCCGGGCGCAGGCGACGATGCCGACCCGGACGCTGTCGGCTGTCGCGCTCGGCCTCCGGGAGGTCGCCGCGGGGACTCGAAGCTACGTCGACGGCGTCCGAACCGACGACCGGCCGGTGGCCGACCGGCTGCGGGACTCCTGGGACGCCCGCACCGCGGGCGTCGGGCTCGCGTTGGTCGCCAGCCTCTGGTTCTGGGTCTACGGCGCGTGGGCCATCACCGGCAGCGAGGCCAAGTGGGCCGGCTGGATTCTCGCGCAGGCCGGGGTGAACACCGGCGGCGTGGAGTACTGGGGCTCGGTCCTGTTCCGCGGCGGCGACGTCACCGTCACGGTGGATATGCTCATGATCATCTCGGTGATCGGGGGGTCGTTCATCGCCGCGACGCTGTCGGGGGACTTCCGGCTCCGGTGGCCCAAGGTCGAGCGCCTCCACAACCCCGTCGTGGGCGGGCTGCTCATGGGCGTCGGCTCCCGGCTCGCACCCGGCTGCAACATCGCAAACCTGTTCAGCGGGGTCGCGTTGCTGTCGCTGCACTCGCTGCTCGCGGGGCTGGGGATCGTCATCGGAACGTACGTCATGACCCACTACCTCTACCGCGAGGTCGGCTGTGCGATCTGAACCGGGGGTGGCGGCACGCCGTCGCCGGTCGTCGCCGAGGCAGTACGCCCTTGTCTGATCGTCTCCAACCCAAACCAATCACGATGTCACACTCCAACAGTTCAGCCAGAGACGAAGCACGGATCGGTCGCACACCACTCGTAGCGCTCGACGTCGACGTCCCGGCGACGGTGTGTGCGAAAGTCGAGTGGTTCAATCTCCCCGAAGCCGCCCACGGCGGCGGGTCGATCAAGTCCCGGATCGCCAAGGGGATGTTGGACGGCGCCGAGGACCGGGGCGACCTCACTCCCGGGAAGACTGTGATCGAGCCCACAAGCGGCAACACCGGGAGCGAACTCGCCCGCCTCGCCACCGCCCGTGGCTACGACGTCGAGATCGTGATGCCCGACAACGCCTCCGGCGGGAAGATCGAAGCGGTCCGGGACACCGGCGCGGAGATCCACTTCGTAGACGCCGACAAGGGGTACGACGCGGTCATCGACCGGTGCGAAGAGTTGGTCGCCGCCGATCCGGAGACGTACTACCGCCCGAACCAATACGAGAATCCGGACAACCCCGGCGCCCACGAGGCGACGACCGCCCCGGAGATCTGGGACCAGACCGACGGCGACGTGACCCACTTCGTCGCCGGCGTGGGCACGGGCGGCACCATCACCGGTACCGGCCGGGGACTCCACGACCGCGGCGACGTCACCGTGGTCGGCTTCGAGCCCGCGAACCCCCTGCACGCGGTTGACGGCCTGAAATACCTCCGGACCGGAGAGCACTACCACCCGACGACCTACGACGAGTCGGTGCTCGACGGGAAGGTATACGTCGACACCGGCGACGCGTACGACCGTGCACGGGACCTCCGGGAGCGCTACGCCGACGAGGATCCCCGTGTCGTCGATCCCGGCCAGTACGACCCCGAGTTCGTCGCCGACAACCTCCGGGTCGAGGGGGAGTTCGTTGTCGGCACCTCCAGCGGAGCGGGGGTACGCGCGGCCGAGCAGCTCCACGAGAAAGCGGGCCTCACCGCCGAGGACACCGTGGTGCTCGTGTTGTGTGACCGCGGCGACAAGTACGCCGACATCCCGCTGTGGGACGACTACCTCTCGGTGGAGGCGTAGCCGGAGACGACGCGGGGTGCTACGCCGGCTCCGGTGCCCGCCACGCCAAGACGGTCCCGACGACCGCCAGCCCGCCCGCCAGCAGAAACGCGACCTCGAACCCCGCGGCGTCGACGACGGCGCCGCCGGCGATGGGCGAGAGGAACGCGCCGGCCAGCCCGACGCTAGTCTGAAACGCCACCGCGGTCGCCGCCACGTTGGCGTCCACGAGTTCCCGGACGTAGGTGAACGAGAGCCCGAGCGTGAGCTGGATCGCGAAGCCCGCACAGAACAGCGCCCCGACGAGCATCGGCACCGTCTCCAGCCGAGTGAAGACCAACACCAGCGGCGCAGCCAGCCCGAACGACCCGATGAGGACCGGCTGGCGCCGCCCGCCGAACACCCGATCGGAGAGCAGCCCGCTGGAGACGCGAGAGAGCACTCCCACAGCGGGAAACACCGCGACGACCAGCCCGCTGGCCGCGAGCGACAGCCCGATCTCCCCTGTCAGATACGACGAGCCCCAGGAGTTGACGAACAGGTACAGTGCGTAGCTCAGAAACCCCAGAACCCCCGCAAGCCACACTGACCGACTCCTGAGGACGGTGCCGAACTCCCCGAGTGTGGGGGCGTCAGCGCGGGCGGCACCCAGGCCGCGGCTGGTGTGCCAGAACAGCCCGAATCCGACGAGCGCGAGCCCGGTGTAGGCGGGGAAGATCGCGGGCCACCCGAACCGCGCGGCGACCAGCGGTCCCGTGCTCTGCCCCAGGGCGAACCCAACGGGGCCGCTAGCGGTAAAGACCCCGACTGCCGTCGCCCGGCGGTCGGGGTCGACCGCGCGGCTGATGATGTCGATGGCGGCGTTCCACACGACGACGTACGCGACGCCGCCGACGACGCGGGAGGCGATCAGCGGCCAGTACGCGCCGGCGCGCCCCGCGAGCCACCCCCAAACCCCGGCTACGAACAGGCCGAGGACCGCGGCGGCCAGCACGCGCCTGGAGTCGGTCCGGTCGAGCACCGCCCCCGCAGGCAGGCTTGCGACGACCGCGGTCCCGAACATCGTCCCCACGATCAGCCCGGCCGACGTCGAACCGATCCCGAGGGAGTCGCGGATCAGCGGCGTGACGCTGGCGGGCACGATCTCGTAGGCCGCGAGGCCGGCCGACACCAGACTCGCACCCAGAATGAGGCCGTAGGTCGTCCAGTCGCGGCCGGGGACGGCGGCGACCACGCCGCTCTCTGCGGTTCCGGTTTCGTCCGCGGCCGCGTCGCGTTGGGGAGCCATCGCGCCGGAGTCTGCTCCCCGGTCGGTCATAAAACGGGCGTTACGTCGCCAGTCGGGGCCGGTGCGACTGGGGACGGCCGCCGTCCGGCTGAGCGGTGACGCCCCCGGGCAGACACCCGCGTCAGCACCCGCCGCTGGCCGCCGGGATGATCCGGATCCGGCTGTCGTCGTCGACCGACGCGTCCGGGTCCCCCGTCTCACTGCCGTCGACGTAGACGTTGATGAACTCCTTGATTTCGTCGTCGTCGAACACGCTGTTTTTCAGCCCGGGACCGTGTTCGGCGGCGTGGTTCTCGAAGACCTCTCCGAGCGTCGTCCCGGCGACCTCGACCGTCGAGGCGCCGCCGTCGCCGAGTACCGCTGGTACCTTGATCGTCGCCATACCCCACGGTGGTCGATGCGCGGTGAAAAATGGCGTGCCCCCGGCAACGGCTGTCCGCCGCGTGTGACACCGCCGTCCGGCGGGCGGGAACGCCGCGCGTGTCGTTGCTTCGGTGTCACCGGTGCCGGCGAGGGGTTCACCACTCCAACGGTCTTATTCGGGGCGCAGACGTACCCTGACAGTATGACAGATCTCGATCTCGACCCGACACAACTCGATCGGTATTCGCGGCACATCATTATGGACGACGTCGGCCCGGAGGGCCAGCGCGACCTGCTCGACGCCGACATCCTGGTGCTGGGGGCAGGTGGGCTCGGGGCGCCGATCATCCAGTATCTCGCCGCGGCCGGCGTCGGAGGCTTAGGGATCGCCGACGACGACGTGGTCGAACTCTCGAACCTCCAGCGGCAGGTCATCCACGGCGACGACGATGTCGGCCGCAAGAAAGTCGACAGTGCCGCGGAGTTCGTTGCGAGCCTCAATCCTGACGTCGACGTCGAGACACACGACGTTCGCGTGACCCCCGACAACGTCGAAGCCCTGATCGACGGCTACGACTTCGTGGTCGACGGCACCGACAACTTCCAGACGCGGTATCTGGTGAACGACGCGTGTACGCTGGCCGGCGTTCCCTTCTCACACGGCTCGATCTTCCAGTTCGAAGGCCAGATCACGACCTTCGCGGGCGGCGAGGACTCGCCGTGTTACCGGTGTATGTTCCCCGAGGCCCCGCCGGCGGGGATGGTCCCGAACTGTGCGACAGCGGGCGTTCTGGGCGTGCTGCCCGGAACTGTGGGGTGTGTCCAGGCCACCGAGGCGATCAAGTTCGCCCTCGGGGCGGGCGACCTCCTCGACGGCCGGATGGTGTTCTACAACGCCCTGGACATGGAGTTCGACTCCGTCGAGATCACGAAGAAAGATGACTGTCCGGTCTGCGGCGACGACCCCGCGATCGACTCCGTCCACGACGTCGAATACACCGCGTCGTGTTCGATCACCCGCGAGGCCGAGCCGGCCACGTCGGGCGACTGACTCAACCAAGACGGGGTGGGTCGGGGACTGCACTCCCGACCGCGGTCCGGCGTATCGCGGCTACGCGCCCGGAGCGTGTGTGAAAACCATCGTCGCTCGCAGCGGCTACCCCTCGACTGCGACCCGCTCACCCTCGAAGCCGTC
>Ga0102936_1000383_pt1 | contig 17451 bp, 20 predicted proteins | sample SalPon2_A_H2O_MG_FD_78502 | JGI IMG/M metagenome (GOLD analysis project Ga0102936, IMG submission 78502) | Salt pond water microbial communities from South San Francisco under conditions of wetland restoration - Salt Pond MetaG R2_A_H2O_MG | ecosystem: Environmental > Aquatic > Non-marine Saline...
CGACGCACCCGAGCGAGACGGACGCGGCGCGGGCGACGTGGCCCGACCACTCGTACGTCATCTGCGCGCTCGACGGCTACCCGTTCGTCGGCTCGTGGCGCTGGCGCGGCGACGACGAGGGATTCGAACAGGAGACGGTGTCGGTTCGGGGCGGGAAATAGATCGAACGAGTGTGGCACTTCCTACCGATATGGGAGGTGGTTCGGCGACTTCTGACAGACTAACTGCAGAAGTATTAGGTCATAAGACCCATTTGTTGTCATTCGGCAAAACATTCTTCAGTGTCCTCGCGGAGAACCGACACGTCATGCACGAGCCGACCGAGCGCGACGAGACCGAACCGAGCGCGACGACGACTCGGGTGCCGCCGGACGGCGGCGACACCGAGGACGACGCCGAGCCGATCGGAACCGCGACCCGCACCCCCTGATCGTCCGGACGAGGTGGGCGAGTCCGAACGGCGGCGTCGCTGCCGGCGAGGGGTCCTCAGTCGCTCGCTTCGATCTCGGGCTCGTCGTCGCCGACGTCGATCGCACAGGAGGCGCTGTACTCCACGTCGTGGACCGACTCGATGGCGGGGTCGTCGCCGCAGACGGGACAGTCGTCGCGCTTGGGGATCTCGACTTTGTCGAACTCCATGTCGAGCGCGTCGAAAAAGAGCATGGAGCCGTCGAGGCTCTCCCCCTCCCCGATGACGTGTTTGACCGTCTCCGTGGCCTGCAGACAGCCGACGGTTCCGGGGAGCACGCCGAGCACGCCGGCCGTCGCGCAGTTCGGGACCATTCCCGCGGGCGGTGCCTCGGGGAACAGACAGCGGTAACACGGCGAGTCGTCGTCGCCCGCGAACGTCGTCACCTGCCCCTCGAACTTGAAGATGGACCCGTGCGAGAAGGGGATCCCGGCGAGCGTGCACGCGTCGTTGACGAGGTACCGCGTCGCGAAGTTGTCGGTGCCGTCGACGACGAAATCGTAGCCGTCGATCAGTTCCTCGATGTTGTCGGACGTGACCCGAAGCTCGTGTTTCCGAACGTCGATGTCGGGGTTGAGCTGGGCGACGAAGTCGGCGGCCGAGTCCACCTTCTTGCGTCCCACGTCGTCGTTCCCGTGGATCACCTGTCGCTGGAGGTTCGACAGTTCCACCTCGTCGTCGTCGGCGACGCCGATGGTGCCGACGCCCGCGGCCGCGAGGTACTGGATGATCGGCGCGCCGAGCCCGCCGGCACCGAGCACGAGCACCTCCGCGTCGAGTAAGGCCTCCTGTCCGTCGGGACCCACATCGTCCATGATGATGTGTCTGGAGTAGCGGTCGAGCTGGGTCGGGTCGAGGTCGAGATCGCTCATTGCCCAGTATAACGGCTACGGACGCATAAGCCGGCTGTCCGCCGGTGTGATCTGCCGCGACCTCGGAGGCGCGCGGAGAACGACCGAGCGCCGAGGCGGCCGAGCGGACCGAATCGGCCGCGAGAAGACGGCAACCGGGGTGACGCGCGCCGCCGGCGGGCGTCAGAGACCGTGGCCGACGTTGCCGTCGGCGGACGCTTTTTTGTGTCGAATCGCGAACTGGGCGCATGGCTACGATTAAGCTGCCGGCCGTCCTCGTCGGCGGATCGTCGACCTCCGAGGTCGAAGTGGAGGGCGACACCGTCCGTGACCTGTTCGAGAACCACGCCGCCGAGCACGGCTCGGAACTCAAAGACAGCGTCGTCGAAGACGGCGAAATAAAGGAGTTCATCAACGTCTACGTCGACGGCACGCCCGTCGAGGGGCTCGACGCCGAGGTCCCTGCCGACGCGCAGGTCCGCGTCATCCCCGCGGCCAGCGGCGGTCGGTAGGAGTCGACAACGCCCCGCTGCCGTGCCGTTTCGGTTTACAGGTACTCCTCCCACAGCGGGATGTCCGCGTACTTGTCCCCGCGGTCACACAGCATGAACACGACCACGTCGTCGTCGCCGAGCGCGCCCGCTTCGTCGAGCGCGGCGACGACGGCCGCACCCGCGCCGGCAGAGGTGCCGACGACGAACTGCCCGTCGACGCGAAGGTGTTCTCGAACGGTCTCGGTGTCGTGTTTTCCGGAGTCTGCGATCGGGAGCTCTCGATCCGCGTAGCGCTCGCGGAGCGCTCGGGCGCGGTCGTAGGCGTCGCCGGTGGAGACGTACTCCCGTCGGTCGAGCACGGACTCGTCGTACGTGTCGGGGTGGTAGTGATCACCCGTCTTCAGATATTTCAGCCCGTCTATGGCGTGGAGCGGCTCGTCCGGCTCGAAGCCGACGACCTCGACCGCGCCGCCGGTCAGATCGGTCAGTCCGCGGCCCGTTCCCGTGATCGTCCCGCCGGTTCCGACGCCCGCGACGAAGTGCGTCACCTCACCGTCGGTCGCCGCGTGGATCTCGCGTGCAGTCGTCCGCTCGTGGGTGCCCGGGTTGTCCGGGTTCTCGTACTGGTTCGGCCGGTAGTAGGTGTCCGGGTCGGCCGCGATCAGCTCCGCTGCGCGCTCGATGACCGCGTCGTATCCGAGGTCGGCGTCGACGAAGTGTATCTCCGCGCCCGCGTCGCGAACGGCCTCGACCTTCCCGCCGGCGGCGTTGTCGGGCATGACGATCTCCGCGTCGTACCCGCGGGCGCTCGCGAGCCGGGCGATCTCGCTGCCGGTGTTGCCCGAGGTGGGCTCGATCACGGTGTCGCCCGGTTCGAGGTCGCCGCGAGCCTCCGCGCCGTCCAGCATTCCCTTCGCGATCCGAGATTTGATCGACCCGCCGCCGTGCGGCGCGTCGTAGAGGTTGAACCACTCGACTTTCGCGTACACGGTCGCGTCAGACCGCAGTCCGAGGTCGACCTCGACGAGGGGCGTCCCGAAGATCGTCGACTCGTCGACGACGTACTCGCTCATACGCCCCGTAGATCACAGCCCGATAAGAGTCCGACGGAAACGGCGGTCTCGGGAGTCGTCGCGGGCGACATCGGTCGGCTCGGCCGTCAGAGATACGGGAGAACTCTGCCGGTCACGTAACCCGTTAACGGGCGAGCGGCCTATCGGCCCCCATGAGTCAACCATCGTGGGACGACGTCGTCGAGATGCCGGACGAACTCGACGACGAGACGGCCGAGGCACTGCTCGAAGACGCGACCGAGGTACAGGACATGACCGGCGAGGTGTGCCCGTACCCGCAGGTCGAAGCGAAGAAGGCCGTCGCCGGGCTCTCTCCGGGCGACGTGCTCGTCCAGAAGACGGACCACGTCCCGAGCACGGAGAACGTCCCGAAGGCGGTCGGCGACGACGCCACGGCCAAGGTGTGGAAGTCGGGCGACGGTCGGTACCGGATCTTCCTGCGAAAGAACTGATCATGGTCGAAGAACTCACCCCCGCAGAGGTCAACGAGCGCGTTCAGGCGGACGAGGTACGCGTCATCGACACGCGCTCGCCCGAGCAGTACGAACGGGGCCACATCCCCGGCGCGATCAACGTCCCGCTCGGCGACCTCCCGTCACGCGTCTCCGACATCGACTGGGACGACACGGACGTGGTCTGTGCCTGCCCCGTCGGGCAGTCGTCGAAGCAGGCCGCGATGCTGATACAGAGCTACGAAGGCGTCGAAGGGGACGTGCTCGTCGCGAGCATGGCCGGCGGGTACGAGGAGTGGGAGTTCGAGTTGGAGACCGGACCGGCCGCAGACGTGTGACCGACCCACAGTGACGCGCCGGCGACCGACCCGCGATGCCGTCCGTGAGCGGTCCGGGCAACGCCGGCCACGGCCGCGCACCATTTAGCGTTCGGGTGTGAAGCGCCTGCCATCCATGGCACGCGTGAGCGCCGGAGCCCGGATCCACTTCGGGTTCTGTAATCTCAGCCTCTCACACCAGCGCCTGTACGGCGCGCTCGGACTGGGTCTCCGCGAGCCGCGCGTCGTCGTCGACGCCGATCCGGCCGAGAGCGTGAGCGTCGCGGTCGCAGGCGGGGTCGGCGGACCGCGGTCCGACGCCCGAGACGAGACGGCGGCCGACCTCCGCGCGCACGCGAAGACGGCGGTCGACTGTCTCGGCGTCGACGGCGCGCGCGTCGTCCTCCGCGAGTCGCTCCCGCGGCACGCCGGGCTCGGGAGCGGGACGCAACTCGCCGCGGCGACGCTCGCCGCCGTCGCGGCCGCCCACGGCGAGCCGGCTCGCGTCCGCGAGCGCGCACCGCTTTTCGGACGGGGGGGCCGCTCCGGCGTCGGCGTCGCGACGTTCGAGGACGGGGGGTTCGTTCTCGACGCCGGTCACCCCACGGCGCGGTTCACGACCGACCGCCCCGACGACGGCGAGTGGACGGTGCCGCCGGTCGCGGCCAGACACGCCGTACCCGACGACTGGCGATTCCTGCTCGTGCGGCCGGACGCAGACCCCGGCCGGAGCGGGGGCGACGAAGACGACTCGATGCGCGCGGCGGTCGAGCGGGCCGAGCCGGGGCTGGCAGACCGGATCGGGGGGATCGTCACGCGGCGCGTGCTCCCCGCCGTCGCGGCCGGGAACGCCGAGGGGTTCGGTGCCGCAGTCGCGGAGATCGGCCGACTCAACGGCGCGTGGTACGCCGACGAACAGGGCGGCGTCTACCGCCCGCCGGTCGGCGACGTTGTGGCGTCGCTGTCGGCGGCTGCGGGCGTGTTCGGTGCCGGACAGTCCTCGTGGGGGCCGACCGTCTACGGCGTCACCGACGCGACCCACGCCGCGGCGGCCGCCGACGCGGGCGAGCGAGCCCTCGACGAGGCGGGCGTCGAGGGGACGGTATCGGTCGTCACGGCGGCGACGCGGGGAGCGCGCGTGACTCGCGAGTGACGCCCCGATCGACGGGTTCCCGTGAGCGATCGGGAGGTCGACGAGCAACAACACTAAGCGGAGCGGGGCTCCCATGAGTGACATGACGAGCCTTCCGTTCGGCGTCGCCCGCCTCGACTCGATCCTCGACGGGGGCGCACCGCCGGGGAGCGTCGTGCTGCTCGCCGGCGAGTCGGGAGCCGGAGCGCGGGAGTTCCTCTACACGAGCGCGGCGATGAACGCGCTCGCGCGCGCCGACGAGGAGCTGTTCGAACTGTACTACGGCGACCTCCCCGGAGGAGCGAGGCTCCCTGACGAGGTACACTACCTCTCGTTTACCGCCGGCACGGGGCCGATCATGCGGGAGATGGGGTACACGATGGCCGACGAGATCGTCGACGCCGCGATCGACGAGATCGCGTTTCGGGACCTTTCTGCGGAGTACTTCCAACTCAGCCCGATCCCGCGGGACTGGTACGAAGACGAGATGGCGACGATCACGGAGCTAGGGGATCGCGGGGAGTACGAGGGCGTCCTCACGGCGTTCGGTGACTACCTGTCCGCGAACGCGGGAGGGAGCCTCGTCTGTATCGACTCCGTGACCGACCTCCTCTCGATGGCCTCCGGCGACACCGAGTGGAGCGATATCGCGACGGTGCTGAAAGGGCTGAAGAAGGCGGCCTACGAGTGGGGCGGGCTCATCCTCGTGTTGGTGAACACCGACTCGATAACCGACCGCGAGTTCGGGGCACTGACCGACGCCGCCGGCGGCACCTTCCAGTTCGCGTGGGAGAGTGGGGGCTCGAAGCGCGCCAGAACGATGTTCGTCCGCGAGTTCCGGGGGGTGCTCTCGCGGCTGGAATCAGAGAACATCGTTCGGTTCGAGACGGAGATCCACGACGGCGGCTTCGACATCAGCGACGTGCGGAAGATCAGATGACGCGGGAGTCTCGATTCCGAGAACGGCGCGGCAGGTTACTTAAGTCTCGCTCCTCTACGAGCCGTAGATGACGGAGGATCCGCGATGAGCGACCTCGATCCGGCCGACGGCGTCGGCGACGAATCGGGTGTGAGCGACGGATCCGCCGGCGGCGTCGGCGACGAATCGGGTGTGAGCGACGGATCCGCCGGCGGCGACGGCGACGAATCGGGTGTGAGCGACGGATCCGCCGGCGGCGACGGCGACGAATCGGGTGTGAGCGGCGGATCCGCCAGCGGCGACGGCGACGAAGCGGATGTCAGCGGCTGGTCGGATGGAGAGCTACGGGACCGCGCGGTCGCGGCCGCGGCCGACGAGGTCGACATCGACCGCGAGGAGGCGTTGAAACGCGCCATCGTCGGACTCGCGGAGTCCGAGGGGATCGCAGTCCCGGACGCAGAGGAGGTTGCGGCGATACGCTCCCGGCTCGACGAGCTCGACGCCGACATCGACGAGAAGGTGGCCGACCTCAGAGAGCGGTTCGTGGAGCTGTATCACGACCTCGAATCGAAGGCCTCGGCCGACCACGTCCACGAGGAGACGGTCGACCGGCTCGACTCGATCGACCGCGATATCGACGCGATCGAAGACGACCTCGACGGCGTGACGACGGAGGTCGGCTCGGTGGCGGCCGACCTCGATGTGGCCAAAGCCGATCTGAGCGACATGAAGGGTCGCCTCGCGGACGTGGAGGCGGAGGTCGGCGACCTCGACGTCGACGCGGTCGAAGACAAACTCTCTCGCGTCGCGAGCGCTATCCTCCGCGTTCGACGACGGCTGGAGACGCTCGAAGACGAGCGGGACGACCGCCAGCGGCTCGATGCGTTGACAACCGTGGCGAACCGTCACGGCGTCGAGACCGCGACGTGTGGCGACTGCGGCGAAACGGTCAGACTGGGGCTTTTAACGACTGCAGAGTGTCCACACTGCGGCCGAGCGTTCATCGATATCGACCCGCGGACGTGGTTTTTCAAGAGCTCTCGCCTCGTGGTCGCCGAGCCGCCGGCGCTCGACGGCGACGTGGACGGAGCCGACACCGCAACGGGCGCTAGAGACGACGCGAACCGATCCGGCGACAGAGGCGGAGGAGATCCGTGAGCGACGGCGACGGCGGACCGACCGACGCGGGCGGCTGGACGGGGAGTAACCCGGACGATCCGGACGGCGCGGAAGCGGACGGCGCGGAAGCGGACGGCGCGGACGACGCCACAGACGACGGGGTCGAGTTCGCCGAGCCCGACCGCGACGGCCCCGGCCCGGCGTTGGGATCCGGTGGGGCGGCGGACGCCCTCGATGGCGAGGCGATGGACCCCTTCGACGAACTCGGCCCGGCCTCGGGAGATGCGGGCGACTTCGACGACCTCGACGACGCGTTCGAACAGATGGATGTCGGGGACCTCGACGACGGAGACGTCTGGGAGTCACTCGACGAAGGTGCCGACGGGATCGGCGGTCCGGCGTCCGAGTTCGGTCCGGTCGCGGACGCGCCGGGCCGAGGCGGCGGGTCCGTCTCGGGACACGCCGACCGCACCGTCGACAAGCGCGCGTACTGCCAGCAGTGTCCACACTTCACCGCGCCGCCCGAGGCCGCCTGTTCGCACGAGGGGACGGAGATCGTCGAAGTCGTCGACGTCGACGAGTTCCGCGTTCGCAACTGCCCGGTGGTCTCCAGATCGGATCGGGCGGCCGACTCGGCGCGCGACACGTAACTGGTATCGGATACACACGGCGGCAGTGAGACCCCCTCCGGTTTCTGAACACACTCAAGCGTGTTCGCCACGGAAAGGTGCTCGTCCGTGTTCGAACCGGTTACACAGCGGCACCACGAGATCCGATTCGATCGGCAGTCGGTGACCGGCGCGATAGGTGATTCGATTACTGTCGTTCCGCTCGTCGTCGCCCTCGCGCTCTTGACTGACGTGTCGCTGCCACACGTGCTCGTCGCGTTCGGCGTCTTTCAGGTCGTCTGGGGGGTGCGGTACGGGCTGCCCGTTTCCGTCGAGCCGATGAAGGCGCTCGCGGCGCTCGCGATCGCCGGAGCGTTGACGTATGCGGAGCTGGCGCTCGCCGGGCTCGCGCTCGGCGTCCTCTTGCTCGCGATCGGACTCACCGGGACGCTCGCCCGCGTCGAGCGGTGGATCGGCGAGCCCGTGATCCGCGGCGTACAGTTCGCGGTCGGGCTGATCCTCCTCCGGACGGGCGTCGATCTGGCGCTCGGCGACCCCGTCCTCGCGCTCGTCGGCGTGGCGATCGCGGCCGTCGCGGCGCTTTCGGGACACCGGAAGACGAGCGCGTTGGCGGTGGCGGTCGCCGGGGTCGCCGTCGCGCTCGCCGCCGCCGGGGTCCCGACGCCGCGGCTCCCGGGTGCGCCGCCGCTGCCCGCCCTCGGTGCAGCTGTCACTCGGAGCACGCTCAACGGGGTGTTCGCGCAGCTCGCGATGACGATCGGCAACGCCGCGCTGGCGACCTCCCTGCTGTTCGCCGACCTGTTCGACGCCGACGTGACGGCGGACGAGCTGTCGGCGAGCATGGGCGTGACCAATCTGCTGGCGGTACCGATGGGCGGGATCCCGATGTGTCACGGCTGTGACGGCGTGGCCGGCAAGCACGCGTTCGGGGCGCGCACGGGCGGGGCGAACGTCGTCCTCGGGGTCGGCTACCTCGCCGCCGCCCTCTTCGCGACGCCCGCGCTCCTCGCCGCGTTCCCCGTGGCGATGCTCGGCGCGCTGCTCGCGATCGTCGCCGTCTCGCTCGCCCGCAGCGTCACCGACTCCGGAAATCTCCCGCTCTCGGTCGGGATCGGCGTCCTCGCGCTGGCGACGAACCTCGGCGTCGCCTTCCTCCTCGGGGTCGTCGCGCACCTCGCGTGGGAGCGCGTCGAATCGTGACGCCCGACGCGGTCGGCGCGCCTCCGAGCGGCTGCGGTCGCGGCCGTGAGGAGCCCGCGAGGGAGTCAGCCGCCCCCGGCGGCTGACGAGGCTGGGGAGGGTGAGGCGCGGTCGCGGAGCGGTCGGGGACTCGAACGGGTCGGGCGCTGGAGGCCGCTTCCGTGTCGTTGAACGGATTTCTCCCCGGACGCCCCTCTCGAAAATCGTCCCCGAGCGCAGTCACGGGAGCTAAACCGCTCGGCACCGTACCGAGAGCGTATATGCAGTTCTGTGACGACTGTGGCTCAATGATGGTCTCGGTCGATGGCGAGATGGTGTGTCAAAACGACGACTGCGGCGCGACCACCGAACGCGACGAGGAGCTCGCCGCGCAGTTCGAGTCCACCGCCGAACAGACCGGCGAGGAGGTGATAGAAACCGAGGAGGGCGCGAACTTCGAAGGGAAACCCACCGCGACCGATATCGTCTGCGAGGAGTGCGGCCACGGCGAGGCGTGGTACACGATCAAGCAGACGGGTGCCGCAGACGAGCCGCCGACGCGATTTTTCAAATGCAAGGAGTGCGGGCGGCGCTGGCGCGGCTACAACTGATCTCCGTCGGCCGCCGTATCTAGCCGCGATCGGAAAAACGCCGCGACCGCCTCGCCGACCTCCCCGGCACGCCCCACGAAGAAGTGGTCGGACTCGAACGCGACCGTCTCGATCCCCAGTTCTTTCGCCCGCGCCGTGACGGGCTCCCAGTCGGCCGTCGAGTCTCGGGTCGCATAACAGACCCGCGCTGGTACGCCGAGCCGGTCGATCTCACAGAGCGCGGTCACGGCGTCCACGTCGGGGTTCAGCCGCGCCGTCGGCGCGAGCGCGCAGACGCCGGCCAGTCCGGGGCGTTCGGCCGCGACCGCGAGCGCGACGGTGCCGCCGAACGAGAAGCCGAACAGCCCGACGCGGTCGTACCGCGCTATCGCCCACGCGACCGCCTCATCCGCGTCAGTGCTCTCGCCGTACCCCTCGTCCCAGTCGCCGTAATCGAACCGGAGACAGTCGATGCCGCAGTCGCCGACCGCGTCACTCACGGCGACCAGTCGCTCGTCGCCGCGGTGGCCGCGCTGCTGCGGGTGCGGCGGGCACGCGACGACGACCCCGCTCGCCCGGCTGCCGTCGCTCGCGGCGGTGTCAAGACTGGCGCGCACGTCGCGAGCACCGGGGATCAGGACGGTGTCGGTCACGGATGTGCCCAGCGACGACCCCGCTCTCAGGGGACCTGCGTCACGCGGTCGACGCCGTCGAGCGCGGCCAGCTCGTCCGTGAGCGCCGCCTGATCGACGCCCGCCTCGTAGTAGAACACGAGGTCGAAGGTGCCGTCGCGGAGCAGCTGCTGGCACTCCCAGACGAACGCCTCGTCGTCGAGGGTGCGGCCCTGAAACTGGTTCGACGAGAAGTCAGTGTCGTCGTTGCCGGCCTCGATGTACGCCTCGCCCTTCCCGGCGTGTTCGGCGATGACGTCGTTGGCCGCGACCGTCAGTTCGTGCATTTCCAAGTCCTCATCGCCGCCGAGGTCCGTGTGGACGATGCAGCCGACGAGTTCGATGTCGCCGGGTTCAAGCAGGGCCTTCGTCCGCGCGTAAAGATCGGCGTCGACACTCTCGCTCATACCTACTCGTTCACCTCCGTTTATAAACGAATGACGGTTCGCGCGGCATCACACGAACCGGCCAGCGACACGCCAGACGAGCGGCGGTCGAATCACCACCGACCTGATACTGGCCCCACAGACAAAAGTGGCAAAATAATACTATACATTTAAAATTGATATAGTGCGTCTGTTGGAATGAGCTTCCGCGAACTGATGACGGCGGCCATTTCGCTCAGGGTTCGAACCGAACGGAGACGACGAGTCAGTATTCCATGTATACGAGAAGATTTGGATCGATCGAGACGGCGTGAACGACCGTCTCGTCGGCGGCTATATATTTATATCAACTCGATTTCAATTACAGGCATATACGTGTAATAGTATTTTTCGGCTAAAATCGTGCATCGGCGGCAGACGGCGACAGTGGCCGGATTCGTTCGTGTCGGAGTTGCCGGATTCAGTCTAGATCGCTAGTCCCACAGCCGTCGGAACGTCAGAGTCGTGTGACGCGATGGACACACTGCCGGCTCTCACCTCTCGACAGTTCTTCTATGATACGTGGATTTATGTACCGGCAGCCGGGACGGAGCACATGAACGAGGACAGCCAACTGCTGCGGACGACCGATACGTCGCTCCGCGTGATCGAGGCGATGCGAGAGGCGGGTGAGATGACGCCCGCCGAGCTCGCGTCGACGCTCGATCTGTCGCGGAGCACGGTGTACAAGCATCTTCACACGCTCGGGAAGCACGGGTACGTGGTCGCCGACGGCGCGGAATACCGGCTGGGTGGTCGGTTCTACGACGTCGGAATGTTCGTCAGAAACCGAGAGAAGATCCACGAGTTGGCGGGCAAGTACGTCGTCGAGATCGCCGATCAGGCGAACGAGGAGTCCGACTTCGGTGTCGAAGAGAACGGCCGTATCGTGACGCTCTTCGACTCGGTCGGGCCGTCGGCCCAGCCGAGCAGCCGGATCGAGAACTACGAGTACATGCATACGACCGCGATAGGGAAGGCCATTCTCGCGCGGCTCCCCGATGCTCGCATCGACGCCGTCATCGACCGGTGGGGACTGCCGGCCGTCACCGACCGAGCGATCACCAGCCGGGACACGCTCGAAGCGGAACTGGCCGAGGTCCGCGAGCGGGGATACGCCGTCAACGACGAGGAATCGATCCCGGGAAAGCGCGTCGCGGGCGTGGTCGCCGAGGACCCCTCCGGCGACGAAATCGGTGGTTTCACCGTGTCTGGTCCGGCGTATCGAGTCGAGGACACGGATCTACACGGGGAGTTTCCGGACATCCTCGATCGCGTCGTCCCGGAGTTCGAAGCGGAGCTGGCTTCACAGGACCTCGTGTGAGGCGAGTCCGAACCGTACCACCGACCCATCGACTTCGACGAACGGCGGTGAATTTCATGAAGCGAGTACGTGATAGCGAGAAACGAGCCGCCCTTTCGACCGAACGATCGCTTCGGTTTCTGCGGACGTGAAAACAATTAAGTACCGTCTCGCTACAGGTAGGGTGCGTATGACATACCAAGCGCTCCCGTTCGCGGCGCTAGCGTTAGCGCCGCCGTTGCTCGCTATCGCTCTCGCAATGTACACCCGTCAGGTGCTGGTCTCGCTGTTCGCGGGCGTCTGGGTCGGGGCGTTACTGGTCGCCGATCTGAACCCGATCGCGGCGACGGCGCTGTCGATGGACTGGCTCGTGGAGGTGGTACGGTCGCCGTTCGACACGAAATTCCTCATCCTCATCATGTTCATGGGGGCCGGCGCGGCGTTCATTTACAAGTCGGGCGGGATACTCGCGCTCGAAAACTGGATCGGTCACCGGGTGAACACCGCCCGCGACTCGCAGGTGTTGACGTGGATCATCGGCGTGTTCATCTTCTTCGACTCATACACGAGCACGATCGTGACCGGCAACGCGACCCGCGACCTGAGCGAGGAAAACAACTCCTCTCGCGAGATGCACGCATACGTGCTTGACTCCACCACCTCGCCGGTTACCACGTTTGGTCCAGTCTCGAACTGGATCGGCTACCAAGTCTCCATGATAATCGTCGGGTTCGAGGCCGCTCGATTCAGCGCCGACGAACTCGGGATCACGGCGTTCGGGCTCTTCTTACAGAGCATCCCGTGGAACATCTACTGCTTCCTCGCCTTCTTCATGGTCGGGTTCATCTCGCTCACGCAGCGTTTCTACGGCCCGATGCTCGACGCCGAGTGGCGGTCGCGCTCGACGGGCAAGACCATTCGAGACGACGCGACGCCGCTTTCTGACGTCTCCACCGATGTCGGCGAGCCGAGCGAAAAGAACCCGTCGCTTGTGAACTTCTTCGCCCCGATCCTCTCACTTCTGGTGGTTGGGCTCGTGTCAATGTGGTGGCTCGGCGGCGGCCATCAGCCGGGCGTCGACATCGCGACGGCGTTCCAAGAAACCGACGTCGCGCTCGGGCTGTTGTACGGTTCCTTCGCCTTCCTCGCGGTCGGAATGATCGGGGCACTCGGGCTCGGCACGATGGACATCGAGGAGGCGAGCGACACGGTCATCGACGGCTTCAAAACGATGATGATCGCGGCGGCGATCATCGTGCTCGCGTGGAGTATCGGGCACGCGGCGGAGCAGGTCGGCACCGCGCAGTACATCGTGGATATGATGGTCGGCAGCGGGGTTCCGGGCTCGCTGTTACCGCTCATCGTGTTCGTCGCCGCGATGTTCATCGCGTTCACCACGGGCACCTCGTGGGGAACAATGGCAATCTTGACCCCGCTCGCGATCCCGCTCGGGTACGAGCTGGTCGGGCCGTCCGTGCTCCCCGTGCTGATGGGCGTGCTCTTCGGCGGTGCGATCTGGGGTGATCACGTCTCGCCGATCAGCGACACGACGGTCATGTCGTCGATCTTCGCTGGGTCCGACCACGTCGATCACGTGAACACGCAGATCCCGTTCGCGATGACGGCCGCGGGCGTGACGGTCGTCGCGCTGCTTTTGTACGCCGTCGGGATCACGTCTGCGTTCGTGCTCCTTCCGCTGTCCGTCGTGTTGGTCGCGGTCGCCGTGCTCGGACTGAACAAGTTCGACGCCAACCGGAAGGGGCTCCCGGAAGTGATGCCGACCGCCGACGCGATCGGTGACGACGCCGAGCGCGTCGAGGGGAGCTACGACTACCTCACGTCGCTCCCGCTGATCGCACTCACCGTGGTCACCGCGTACCTCGCGCTCGTGTTCGCATTCGTGTCCTTCGGTGGGTGATTCGGAGCGGCGATCCGCTGTCGAACCGATGCGACCGGAGCTGTTATGAATCGGCTTCGGAATAGGTGAAATCACCACACATGCCATCCGTTCACGTTATCGCCACTGGCGGGACCATCGCGGGAACCGCCGGCGAACGCGGCGTGTCGCCGAGCCGGTCGGGGAGGGAACTGATCGAGGCGGTCCCGCAGTTGTCCGATCGGTTCGACGCGACCGTTACGCAGGTCACACAGCGGCCCAGCACGGCGCTTTCGACGAGCGACATCGTCGCGATGGCGAAAACGGTCGAACGCGCCGCAGCGACCGCCGACGGCGTCGTCGTGCTCCACGGGACGGACACGATGGCCGAGACCGCCTACTACCTCGATCTCGTCGTCGGCTCGGACGCGTCGGTCGTGCTGACGGGCTCGCAGCGGACGGCGACGGACCCGAGCCCCGACGGCCCCGCGAACCTCGTCGGGGCGTTCGAGGCGGCGACGCACGCGAACGTCGAGACCGGCGCGTACGTGTTCTTCAACGACCGGCTCCACGCCGCGCGCGCCGTCGGGAAGCGACACGCGAGCAACCCCGACGCGTACGACTCCGGACGCTACGGGCTCGTGGCCGAACGGACTCCCGAGGGGCTGTGGTTCTACCGCCGCCCGGAGAGCCTGTCGCCGCGGTTGCCGCGTGGCGAACTCACCGCCACCGTTGAGGTGGTGACGACATCGAGCGGCATCGGGGGCGACGGGCTTCGACACGCCGTCGATCGCGGTGTCGACGGGGTCGTCGTCGAGGCGTCCGGGATGGGAAACGTGCCGCCCGACGTCGCCGACGCCGTCGAGGCCGCGACCGACGAGGGCGTCCGAGTCGTCGTCACGAGCCGCTGCGCGGACGGCGCGACGGCACCGGTGTACGGCGGTCGTGGCGGCGCGGCGAGGCTCGTCGAGGCGGGGGCGGTCCTCGGCGGCGACCTCGGCGCACACAAGGCGCGGATGGCGCTGCTCGCGGCGCTGTCGGCACCGGCCGATATCGACATCGAGTCCCTGTTCGATCCGCCGCTTTCCGAGTGAGCGGTTCCCGTCGAACCGGTTCCGGTCTCGTCGAAGGCGACGCACTACGCCGCACTGAATCCGCGATCGCCGTCGATCATAAATATATGTAATTTTATAATACTTGTTTCATACCAGAATACAAATTGTTTTCGAGGCTATTGCGGTCGCGTCCTTCCGTCAGTCATCCGGCGTCCGACCGACGGCGACTCGGACCGTCCGAAGGCCGACGAATCGCGGAACTCGGGCCGCGTACCGGTCGTACGCCTCGCCGAACTCCGCGCGGAGATGCGGCTCCTCGGCGCGCGGCAGAAGCAGCACCCATCCGACGTGGGCCGCCGCGAGCGCGGCCACGTACGGCGAATCGGAGAGCGCGGCGAAGCCGGTGACGCCGACGATCATGCCGAGGTACTGGGGGTTGCGAGTGTGCGCGTAGGGGCCGTCGGTGGCGACCGGATCGACGAACCATCGGTGCGCGCGGCGACCATTCTCGACCACCACCGAACGCGGACGCGACGGGTGGTGGACGTCCTCGCCGACGCCGGCCCGGCGACGCCGTGGGAGGTGGCCGCGGAGCTGTTCGGGACGCTGAGCGAGATCCACATCCTCCACGGGCCGGACGAGGCGTTCGCACGCTTCGATCACCTCGCGGCCGCCGGGGTCACAGAGCGCGACGGAAGCCGCTGCCGGCTCGTCGACCCGGGTGTCGACGTCGGCTCGCTGTTCCCGACGACCGGCCTCGAACGGGCGTTCCCCGGCACCGACGACGAGTGATCGGCGGCGGCCAACCGAGTCAGATCGACCCGGTGTATTGTACGATACGTCCAAAACTATTATCCCCTCGGGGGGCGTACCGTGTGGTGATGAGTTCTACCGAATCTGTCCCCACGGAACCGATACAGCTTGACGACGCCGCCGACTTCGACGATCTCGTCGCCGAGCACGACACCGTTCTCGTCGACTTCTACGCCGACTGGTGCGGGCCGTGCCAGATGATGGAGCCCGCCGTGGAGTCGGTCGCTTCGGACACCGACGCGGCGGTCGTGAAGGTCGACGTGGACCAGCATCAGGCCCTCGCCGGGGAGTACGGCGTGCAGGGGATTCCGACGCTGCTCGTCTTTTCCGGCGGTGAGATGGCGGAACGGATGGTCGGCGCACAGACCGAGCCGGCGCTTCACGACGCGGTCACAGAACACGTCGCCTGAATGTCGCACGCCCACACCGAGGTCGAGGGTATGACGCCGCGGGAGCTCCGCGCGGACGTGCCGGCGCTGTCCGACGCGGCGTACTTCAACTTCGGCGCGCACGGTCCCAGCCCGCGCTACGTCGTCGAGGCCGCCGCGTCGTTCGTCGAGGATCACGAGTTCGGCTCGGCGACGACCGATCCGTACGAGTACGCCTTCAAGACGTACGACACGGTCCGTGAACGGATCGCGGAGTTCGTCGGAGCCGAGGCCGACGAGATCGCGCTGACGGAGAGCACGACGGACGGGATCACGCGGATCGCCGGCGCGATCGACTGGGAGCCGGGCGACGTGGTCGTCCGGACCGACCTCGAACACCCCGCGGGGATCCTCCCCTGGAAGCGGCTCGAACGCGAGGGCGTCGAGGTTCGCGTCGTCGAGACCGAAGGCGGCCGGGTCGACCGCGAGGCGTACGCCGAGGCTGTCGCCGACGCACGGCTCGTCTGCTTCAGTGCGATCACGTGGACCCACGGGACCCGACTGCCGGTCGCAGACCTCGTGGAGATCGCCGACGAGGCCGGCGCGTTCACCCTCGTCGACGCGGTGCAGTCGCCCGGACACGTCCCGATGGACGTGTCGGCGTGGGGGGCCGACGCCGTCGCCGCGGCGGGCCACAAGTGGGTCTTGGGGCCGTGGGGGGCCGGATTCCTCTACGTCGACCGCGACGCCGCGGCCGAGTTGGCCCCGCGTGCGGTCGGGTACCGCAGCGTCGACGATTCCAGCGCCGACGAGATATCGTACGCGGACGGCGCGCGGCGGTTCGAGGTCGGCACGGCGACGGCGGCCGCCCACGTCGGGCTGGTCGAGGCGCTCGACGCGATCGACGCGATCGGCCTCGACGCTATCGAAGCGCGGATCGAATCGCTCACCGACCGGCTGAAAGACGGGATTCCAGACGACCGACTGCTGAGCCCCCACGAGTACGAGACCGGACTCGTCACGATCGACGTCGACGACCCCGACGCGACCGTCGAGCGGCTCGCCGAGGAGGACATCGTGGTTCGGTCGCTCCCGCATCCGGACGCGATTCGAGCGTCCGTCCACGCCGTCTGTACGGAGTCGGAGGTCGACCGGCTCGTCGAGGCGCTCGACGCGGAGTGGTGAGCGATCGGACGCGTTTTAGCACTCGGTGTGCAATACAGGGCATGGGTTTTCACACGTTCGACGCGGAGCAGGCAGAGCGGCTGGAGCGGCCCGGCGTTCGCTACCGCTGGGTGTCGGCCGAGGAAGTTATCGGGGGGATCGCTCCCGCAGCCGACGCCGCGGTCGCCGATCTGGGCAGCGGCACCGGATTTTACACCGACGACGTCGCGCCCCACGTCGGGACCGTCTACGGCGTCGACGTGCAAGCCGAGATGCACGAGTTCTATCGCGAGAAGGGCGTCCCTGAGAACGTCGAACTGGTCGCGAGCGACGTGAGCGATCTGCCGTTCGACGACGCCGACCTCGACGGTGCGTTCTCGACGATGACCTTCCACGAGTTCGGGACGCCCGCGGCGATCGCCGAGCTCGCGCGCGTGCTCGCGACCGACGCGCGGCTCGCGATCTTCGACTGGTCGGCCGACGGCGACGGCGACGACGGGCCGCCGGTCGACGAGCGGTACGACGCCGACGACGCGGTCGAGATGCTGGAGA
>Ga0102936_1000384_pt1 | contig 17446 bp, 17 predicted proteins | sample SalPon2_A_H2O_MG_FD_78502 | JGI IMG/M metagenome (GOLD analysis project Ga0102936, IMG submission 78502) | Salt pond water microbial communities from South San Francisco under conditions of wetland restoration - Salt Pond MetaG R2_A_H2O_MG | ecosystem: Environmental > Aquatic > Non-marine Saline...
CGACCGTCAGCCGATCCTTGTCGCTCATCACGCTGGGCGTCGCCCCGGCCAACCGGCCGCCGGCGTAGTGCTTGACGACCCTGTGCGCCGATAGCCCTCGCGCTTCCGCCCACTCGGCCACCTGGGTCAGGTCGTCGGTCGCCTCGGTGTGGAGTTGGACGGCGCAGTCCAGTTCGGCGCCCAACTCGAACGCGTGGCGCATCACCTGGTTGGATGCCTCCCACACCTCTTCTGTGACCTCGTAGTGCGGGCGCCCGGACTTCAGCGCGAGCGCCTCCCCGTTCCGCACGAACTCCGCTGCGCGGTCCAGTCCTGCGCACATCAGGTCGCTCGCTGCACCGGGCGCGAGCCCGCGGTCGTCGACCAGTCGGGAGACGAGTCCGGGGTGGACGCCGAGGACGGGCCACGCCCGCCCGGGAAGCATCCCGGTGGCCGAGTCGACGACGTCCACCGTGGTCTCGAACGCGGGACGAAAGTCCGCACCTGATTCGGGAACGCCGCCGAGATGCCAGGAGGGCTTGTTCACGACGAGGAGGTGGGTTCCGCCCAGCCGGATGAAATCCTCGACGGCATCGAGCCCGCGGCCGTTCTCGGGGTCGAGGTGGAGGTGATTGTCGAGTACTGGCGTGTCGAGTTCGTCCATACGGGTTTGTCGGGTTCCCGACCCGAAAACCCGCCGCTTTCGACCGATCGCCCGGGGTCAGGAGTCGTAACCCACTAGGGTTGGGCCGTCGTCGTCCTCGCCCAGCGTGCGCTTCCGGGTGGCCGCGTTCCGGAGGGCATCCGACCGGCCGAACGTCCCGGGGGCGATCGCGAACGTCCGGCAGCCGCGGGCGTTCGCGGTCTCGATCGCGGGTTTGAAATCCGTATCCCGGGAGGCGATCGCAACGACGTCGGCACGGCCCTCGATCGCAAACGCCGTCAGGTCGACGGCCAACCTGACGTCGACGTCGCCGCTCGTGACGATCACCTCGAACCCGCGGGCCTCCGCCGCCTGGATCAGCCCGGGAGTCGCGTGCTCGTCGAGGTACAACCGCATCGCGGTCACCTGTCCGGCCCGCTCGGCCGCCTCGCGCAGGTCGTCGAGGTCGACGTCGAACTCCTCTCTGAGCACGTTCGGCCCGTCGACGAACAGCCCGACTCGCGGGTCGCCGGGGTCGTCCGTCTCGGCGCCGAACAGCCGCTCTAAGAGGTCCATATCCGATACTCCGCGGGCGTGGGCATAACCCCGACGGTGTCGGCCAGGGGCCGACCCCCACCGCTACTGCGGAGGCCGATTATTTGGTTCATACACCTTATACACGTATTAGCCTAGCTTTATGAACTTGCAACGACACATATCAAACGATATGAGCGCTGACCCGAGTCCGAGTTCCGATCTGTTCACTGTGGTGGCGCCGATGAACGCACACGACGCAGTGACGGTCCGCTCCGACGGCACGAACGCCACCTACCACCTGGTGACCTACGCCGACGAATCGACCCACGAGGAGGTCTCGTCGCTCTCGCTGGGGGAGTCCGCCCGGCTCAGTATCTCCCGCGTCGGCGACAGAGGCAACGTCTGGCGCGCCGATGCGGCGACCCCGCGACCGGGCGAGTCGACCACGACCGAAACTCCCACCGGCGAGTAACGCCGCTCCGCCGGCTGCCGTCGGGGCGGCCTCGTCCGGTTCTCGACACTCGGCCGCCGTACGTTTTCACGTCTGATACTCGCAGGGCAAACTTATATTCGATACGTCCGGACCGCGGCGTATGTGGAGGCTGCTACGAAGTCGCTACGGAACGAAACTCGCGTTCGGGTACGCCACAACCGGGGCGTTCGTCGCGAGCGTCGGCTTTCTCACCGGCAGCGTCGCCGCAACAGTCCTGGCGATGCTCTCTGGGCTCTTGGCGCTCGGATCTATCACCGGGACGGCCACGCTCTCGGCCGCCCAAGAGATCGAACGCGAGACGCAACGTATCGCCGACGGCGACCTCGACCGCGAGGTCGACACCCGGCGGACCGACGAGCTGGGCCGGATCTACGACGCTGTTGACACGATGCGCATCTCGCTGTCCGAGCGGATCTCGGATCTCGAGGCTGCGCGGGAGGAGGCCGAGCGCACGAGCGACGAGGCGACGCGTATGGCCGACGACTACCAACGGATCGCCAGTCAGTACGCCAAGACGATGCAGCGGGCCGCCGGGGGCGATCTCACACAGCGGATCGACGTCGACGCGGAGTACGAGTCGATGACGACGATCGGCCGGGAGTTCAACACCACGATGGAACAACTGCAGGCCGCCCTGGCTGACGTCGACGTCTTCGCGTCCAACATCCGCGACGACGTCGACGAGATGCAGGCCCGCGGGGCCGCCGTCGAAGACGCGGTCGACGGGGCGGTCGACACCGCCGGCGACATCACAGACCGGGCCCAGTCGCAGCGGGCGCAGGTCGAGACCGTCACGCAGGACATCGATACCCTGTCGGCGACCGCCGAGGAGGTCGCCGCCACGGTCGACGACCTCGCGGGCCGTAGCGACGACGTGACAGAGACCAGCGCCGACGCGCGAGCCGCCGCCAGCGACGCGATCGACGAGATGGAGGAGATTCAGACCGAGATCGACGACGCGGTCGAACAGATCGAAGCGCTGGCCGACAGCACCGACGAGATCACCGACATCGTGGACATCATCGGCGACATCGCCGAGCAGACGAATATGCTCGCGTTGAACGCCTCGATCGAGGCCGCCAGGGCGGGCGACGGCGGGTCTTCGGGCAATGGTTTCGCTGTGGTCGCCGACGAGGTCAAACAGCTCGCGGGGAAGACCCAGGCCCGCGCCGACGAGATCGGGTCGATGATTGAGGAGGTGCGGACGGCCACCGGCGACGCCGCGGAGTCGGTCCGGACCACCAGGGCGCGAATCGCGACCGGTACCGACACCGTCGAGTCCGCGCTCGAAGACATCGAGGATATCGCAGACTCGGTCGCGGAGATCGACAACGGCATCGTGGAGATCCGGGACGCGACCGCCGACCAGGCGGAGACGCTCCAGACGACCGCTGCTGCGGTGAACGAAGTCGCAGAGCAGAGCCGCGAGACGGAGGCGGCCGCAGGCAGTATCACCGAGCGCATCAGCGACCAGCAGGACGCGGTCGACGACATCACCTCGACGCTCGGGACCTTCGAGCGCAACGCCGGAGAGCTCACAACCCAACTGGATACGTTCACCGTCGGAACGCTCGACGGCGGAGCCGGCGAGCCGGCGCGGAGTGCTGCCGCCCCAGACGGAGGTGATCTCCGATGAGCACCCACGTCACCGCCGCGTACGCGCTGGCGGTGCTCGGCTTCGTCGTCGGGGTCGCGCTCGCGGCGCGGCTGGCGACCGTCGACGACGCCGACACGGAGCGCGGAAAGTTCGCGTACCTGCTCATTATCCCCGGGTTCGCGGGCCTGATGTACATCCTGATGGCGCTGGACGTCGGCGTCGTCACCGTCGGGTCCGAAACCATCGTCGTGCCGCGATACGTCGACTGGCTGGTGACGACCCCGCTGCTCGTCGGGTACGTCGGCTACGTAGCGGGCGCGCCGGGGCGCTGGATCGCGGGCGTGATGGCGGCCGACGCAGCGATGATCGCGACCGGCGGCGTCGCGACCGTCACCACCGGACCCACGAAATGGGTGTTCTTCGCGGCGTCGGCGGCGTTCCACCTGTCGCTGTTCTACGTCCTTTACGGCGTGTTCCCGACGTACGCGCGGCAGTTCGCCAAACGCCGCGGGCTGTTCGACCTCCTCCAGAACCACGTGGGGCTGCTCTGGCTCGCGTACCCGTTGGTGTGGCTCGTGGGTGCGCCCGGTCTCGGATACGTCTCCGCTGCGGGCGTCAGCCTCGTGGTGGCGTATCTCGACGTGGTCGCGAAGGTGCCGTACGTCTACTTCGTGTGGAATCGACGGGACTCCTTCGATCGTGATGCCGCCGAGGCGATGGTCGGTGCAGCCGCCGATCCGGTGTCCGCGAGCGCGGGCGGAGCCTCGGTCGCGGACGACTGACGCAGGGTCGCACACCGGCGCCTCGTCGGTGCCCGGGGGCACCGTCTCGTACCCTTCGGGCCGGCGTGGTCAAGCGGCGCCGCCTCGCGCGGCCCACACTCCGCAGGCACCGACGTTCGACTCCCGACGACTCGCCGGCCATCGGGAGACCCGCTCGCCACGCAGGCGGCGGCCGTCGGCCCGCTGAGCCCTGGGGTATATACCCGACACGGATAACGTCCTATCCGATCCGATGACGGAGACCGACACCGAGGTCGAACGCGAGGCCGACGGACCGATCGCCGCCTTTCGGCGGTTTTTCGCACTCGAACGCGACGTGCTGGTGCTGTCGCTCGCGATGTTCGCGTTCAGCCTCGGCTTCCAGATGACGAACCGGTTTCTCCCCGAGTATCTCGTCGCACTCGGCGCCAGCGGGGTCGTCGTGGGGGCGTTCGGCACTGTCGGCAACGTCGTTTCGGCCGTCTATCCGTACCCCGGCGGCGCGATCTCCGACCGGATCGGGTCCCGGTACGCGCTGACGCTGTTCGGGTTGACTTCGACGGTCGGCTTTGTCGTGTGGGCGCTCGCTCCCGACCTCGGGGGGTTCACGCTCGCAGGCGTCACCGTGCAGCCGTGGATCTGGATCTTCGTGGGGCTGGTGTTCGCACAGGCTTGGAAGTCGTTCGGGCTGGGGGCGACGTTCGCGGTGGTCAAACAGGCCACCGACCCCTCGCGGCTGGCGGCGGGATTTGCGAGCACCGAGACGTTCCGTCGGACCGCGTTTCTCGTCGGTCCCGTGCTGGCGGCGGTCCTCATCGGGCTCCATCCGGCGTTCACGACGAGCTTTCGGTACGTCCTCGGGGTCGCCGTCGCGTTCGGCGCCATCGGCACCGTCGCCCAGCACGTGCTCTACGACGCGAGCGCGGACTCGATCGGCGGGTCACTCGCGGGAGTGGCAGCCATCCGACGCGACGTCCGGGAGATGCCCGACCCGCTGCGGCCGCTCTTGGTCGGCGACACCCTCGTCCGGTTCGCCAACGGTATGGTTTACGTGTTCTTCATCCTCGTCGTCACTCGGATCTACTCGGTGGGGTTCGAGGCGACCGTCTCGGTCGTGGGCCTCTCGTACGGCGTCGACCTCTCGCCGGCGGCGTTCTTCGGCTACCTGCTCGGAGTCGAGATGCTTGTCGCCCTCCTCGTGATGGCCCCGGCCGCGAAGGCGGCCGAGCGCGTTGGGCTGAAGCCGGTCGTCGCCGTCGGGTTCGCGGTGTACGCGATATTCCCAATCGTCCTGATCAACGTCCCGGGCACCGCGGCGGCGATGATCGCGGTCTTCGCGTTCTCGGGGCTGCGGTTCGCCGGCCTTCCCTCCCACAAGGCGCTGATCGTCGGCCCCGCCAACCGGGGGACCGGCGGACGGGTCACCGGGACGTACTACCTGCTCCGGAACACGGTGGTCATCCCCAGCGCGGCTGCTGGCGGGGTGCTCTGGGAGTTTGCGAGCCCGACGGTCGCGTTCACCATCGCCGCCGCCATCGGCGTCGTCGGCACGGGCTACTTCCTGGCGTTCGGCCAGGAGTTCGAGGCGTACGCCTGACTCAAGATTTGATATCGCGACATAAGATGTACCAGCTGGCGTAGAGCGGCCACAGGGCTCGTCGGCACCGTTCGATTACAGCGTCGGGACAGACTCGGCGAGTGTGCCGTGCGCTGCGTGGCGCCCGACGCCGCGAGACTGCACATATCAAAGCCTTTCTCGCCGCGAGTGGATGGTCGGGTATGGCACTCCGGAAGCCGCCGCTGTACGATCTGCACGCCGACCGGGCGACCTTCACCGACTTCGGCGGGTGGGAAATGCCCGTCGAGTTCGACTCCATCCGGACCGAACACGCTGCCGTCCGGGATTCGGTGGGGATCTTCGACGTCTCCCATATGGGTGAAGTCGTCGTGAGCGGCCCCGACGCGACCGAACTGATGCAGCGACTCGTCACTGCCGATATGACCGCGCTCGACACCGGCGACGCGCAGTATGCGGCCATCACCGACGAGTCGGGGATCATCCTCGACGACACCATCGTCTACCGGCTCCCGGGGTCGGCGGCGGACCGCTACCTGTTCGTTCCGAATGCGGGCCACGACGAGGAAGCGTACGACCGGTGGGTCGCCCACCGCGACGAGTGGGGACTCGACGCCGAGGTGCGGAACGAGACCGACGCGTGGGCTATGGTGGCGGTGCAGGGCCCCGACGCCCCCGACGCGGTCGGCGACGCGACCACCACGGATCCGGACGCCCTCGCCCGGAACGAGGTCGTCGAAAGCGAGGTCGACGGCGCCGAGTCGTGGATCGCACGCACCGGCTACACCGGCGAAGACGGCGTCGAGATCCTCTGTCCGACTGCGGACGCCGAGACCGTCTGGAGCGCGTTCGAGGGGTGTCAGCCCTGTGGGTTGGGGTCGCGTGACACCCTCCGAACCGAAATGGGGTTCCTGCTCTCCGGGCAGGACTTCGACCCCGAGGACGAGCCGCGGACGCCCTACGAGGCGGGGATCGGGTGGGCGGTCGACCTCGGGACCGACTTCGTCGGCCGCGACGCCCTGACCGCGGTGGCCGAGGCGGGCCCCGAAGACGTGTTCGTTGGACTCACACTCACTGAGCGGGGGATCGCCCGCCACGGCCACGACATCACCGTCGACGGCGACGTCGTCGGCCACGTCACCAGCGGGACGATGAGCCCGACGCTCGGCGAGCCGATCGCGCTGGGGTACGTCCCGGCGTCGCTGTCGGAGCCCGGCACCGCGGTCTCGGTCGTGGTGCGGGGCGACGAAAAGCGGGCCGAAGTGGTGTCGACCCCGTTCGTCCGGACAGAGTAACCCCCCACTGTCGGCTGTGGCCGTGCGGGATCGATCGCCAGGGGGCGGTTTCACTGACGCCTGAACCCTGGATTCACACCACGTACCGTCTATAATTAGCTATAAATGGCCGCACGGTAGAGCAAGAACGATAGATGTTCGAGACACCCGACGACCGCAAGTATCAGGAATCGCACGAGTACGCAACCACCGACGACGCGCCGGTGAGAGTCGGCATCTCCGACTTCGCACAGGACGAACTGGGCGATGTGGTCTTCGTCGAACTCCCGGCGGTCGGCGACGAACTCTCGGCAGGCGAGGAGTTCGGCGTCATCGAGTCGATCAAGGCGGTATCGGACCTTTATGCGCCGGTGTCCGGCACGGTAAGCGCGGTCAACGACGCCCTGTTCGACCAGCCCGAGCTGGTGAACGAGGCTCCCTACGACGAGGGGTGGATGCTGGAGCTCGAGGGCGTCGACGACGCCGACTTCGAGGGGCTTCTCACCGCCGGGGAGTACAGCGAGCAGACGGAGTAAAGTGTATGCAGTCACCTAGTTCGATCGGTAGCCTATGATCCGCACGCTCACCACCCGACCCGTACCGCGTGGAGGAACGCAATGACCGACGCCGGCCGGCACGAGCGCGCCGACGGCACTCCGTACGCGCCGCATACCTCCGAGGAGACCGCGGCGATGCTGGACGCCGTCGGCGCTGACAGCGAAGCTGAGCTGTTCGACGTCCCCGACGACGTCCGGTTCGACGGCAACCTCGGGATCGAGCCACGAAGTGAGCGGGAACTCCGCGCGGAGCTCTCGTCGATGTTCGCGCGTAACGACGACCTCACGGAGTTCCTGGGTCGTGACCACCACTCCCACTACGTCCCGAGCGTGGTCGACGACCTCTCACAGCGCGCGGAGTTTCTGACCTCTTACACCCAGTATCAACCCGAAATCGCACAGGGCTTTCTCCAGGTGCTGTTCGAGTACCAGTCGCTCATCGCCGAACTCACCGGGCTCCCGGTAGCCAACTGCTCGATGTACGACGCCGCGACCGGATTGGGTGAGGCCGCTCGGCTCGCCGGCCGGGTGCGGTCGGTCTCCGGGACGCGCGTGCTCGTCCCCGAACGTCTCCACGAGAACAAACGCGCCGTATTGGACAACTACGTCGACGGCACCGACTTGGAGGTCGCCACCTACCCGATGGACGACGGCAACGTCGACGTCGACGCGCTCTCGGACCTCGCCGACCAGGGAACCGCCTTGGTGTACGTCGAGAACCCAACCGTCCGCGGCACGATCGAAGAACGCCTCGCCGACGTCGGAGCGATCACCGACGAGGCGGGCGCGCTGTTCTGTCTCGGCACCGACACGGTGGCTCTGGGGCTCTTAGAGGAGCCCGAGAGCGTCGGCGCCGACATCGTGGTCGGCGAAGCCGACGCGCTCGGGATGCCGACCGCCTACGGAATGGGACTCGGACTGTTCGCCACCCGGGAGTCGTTCCTTCGACAGGTTCCCGGGCGGCTCGTGGGCGCGAGCGAGGACACGTCGGGCAGGCGGACGTACACGCTGACGCTCCAGACCAGAGAGCAGCACATCCGGAAGGAGCGCGCCACCTCCAACATCTGCACCAACCAGGCGTGGGTCGCGCTCCGGACCGCAATGCACCTGGCGTGGCTGGGTCCCGACGGGCTCGTCGACCTCGGGAGCCAGTGCGTTCAGGAGGCAACGTCGCTCGCGAACGAGCTGAACGACATCCAGGGCGTCCGGGCGCCCGTCCACGACCGGCACCACTTCCGGGAGTTCGTCGTCCGGACCGACCAGCCCGCACCGGCGATCGCAGAGGACCTCGAGGCGAGCGGACACGCGGTCCACGTCGTCGACGAGCACCTGCTGCAAGTGTGTGTCACCGACGTGAACGCGGCAGAGACGGATGCGCTGGTCGACGCGTTCGAGGAGGCGATATAATGAACCACGATCAAGCACGCTACGGCGACGACGACCGCTACGAACCGCTGCTGTCGGAGACCGGCACTGCGACCGTCGACGTCGACGAGGCGTCGCCGCTGCCGACGGATCTGACCCGCGACGAGCTCGAGCTTCCGACGAGTTCGGAACCCGAGCTCTCCCGGCATTACACCCGGCTGTCGCAGATGAACTGGAGCGTCGAGACCGGCCCCTACCCGCTGGGGTCGTGCACGATGAAGTACAACCCCTCGTTCACCGAGGACGTCGCGGCCGATCCGAACGCCGCCGTCCACCCCGAGCGCTCCGAGGAGACCATCCAGGGCACTCTGGAACTGCTGGCCGGGCTTCAGGACTACCTCGCGCGGATCGGCGGGATGGACGCGGTGACGCTGCAGCCGCCGGCGGGCGCCGCGGGGGAGTTCACCGGGATCCACGTCGCGAAGGCGTACCACGAGTCCCGTGAGGACGACCGCTCGGAGGTCATCGTCCCCGCGTCGGCCCACGGCACCAACTTCGCGAGCGCAGCGATGGCGGGGTACGACGTCGTGGAACTCCCGTCCGGCGAGGACGGCCGGGTCGACCTCGACGCTCTCGAAGCCGCCGTCTCCGAGGAGACCGCGGCGCTGATGCTCACCAACCCCAACACCGTCGGGCTGTTCGAGCGCGACATCGTCGAGATCGCAGACATGGTCCACGACGCAGGGGGGCTACTCTACTACGACGGCGCGAACCTCAACGCCCTGCTCGGCCGGGCTCGCCCCGGCGATATGGGGTTCGACGTGATGCACTACAACGTCCACAAGACGTTCGCGACGCCGCACGGCGGCGGCGGCCCGGGCGCCGGCCCGGTCGGCGTCCGCAAGGAACTCGCGGAGTTCCTCCCCCGCCCCCGCGTCAGGGAGCACGACGGGGAGTACGAACTGTACGACCCCGAACGGAGCATCGGAAAAGTCCACGGCTACCAGGGCAACTGGCTCGTCCTCGTCAAGGCGTACGCCTACATCGCCCGCCTGGGTGACACGGGGCTGGAAGACGCCTCCGCGAAGTCGGTCCTGAACGCGAACTACTTGGCCGAACAGTTGGAGTACGACATCCCCTACAGCCCGTTCCACCACGAATTCGCCGCCACGGCGGGCGACCGGGACGCCGCCGACGTGGCAAAGCGGATGCTCGACTACGGGGTTCATCCGCCGACGACGAAGTGGCCCGAATTCGTCCCCGAGGCGATGCTCACCGAGCCCACCGAAGCCGAAAACAAGACGTCTCTCGACGACCTCGCGGAGGCGTTCAACAGCGCGATGGCCGACTCCGCCGAGGAACTGGCGGCTGCGCCGTCGAAGACCACCGCCAGCCGGATTGACCAGGCCACCGCCGCGCGTGAGCCGCAGCTCTCCTGGCACGCGCTGGACGACGAGGAGTAGGCCGCGTTACGCTTTCGCGGTGCTGATACCGTTGATCTCGATGAAGCCGTAGCCGCACTCCTCGCAGCGCCACTTGACTTTCTCTCCGAGTTGGATCTGCATCGACGCCGTCCGCCAGAACGTCGTCCCCTCACACTCCGGGCAGTCGTACTCGCGTTCGAGGCTCATACCGCGGCGTTCGGCTCGGCCTGATTTGAAGATACTGGTTCGCGTGATCGATAAACCAGAAATCGCGATATCGATCGGTCCCCGGACGCCGGATCCGCCTCACCCGTCGGCTTCGACTTGGGGGCGATTGGCGGCCGATCGCAGCTCTCGTGCCCGTTCCGAGGAGACGTCGAGGTCGGGCACCGCAGCGGGGTTGCCGTCCTCGTCGAGGGCGACGTAGACGAACCGGGACTCGGTGGTGAGTTCGCGATCGCCGGACATCGGGTCCTCGCTGAACACTCTGAGGTGAACGTCCATACTCGTGGTGCCGGCGTCGTAGACGTACGACTCCACCACGGCAGCGTTGCCCCGAGGGATCGGCTGGTGGAAATCGACGCTCTCCATCCGCGCTGTGACGCAGGTCCGGCCCGCAAAGCGCATCGCAGACATCGCGCCGACCTCGTCCATCCACTTCACTACGTTGCCGCCGTGGGCAATGTTCCGATGGTTGGTGTCGTTGGGTTGGACTAACGTGCGGTTCTCGATGTAGGTCTCCTCGAGCGGGATCATACACCGGTGTTACGGCACCGCGGTAATCCGTTTGTCGCACTCCGGCACCGTTCGTCCGAATCGATGTCGGGCCGCCGCGACGTCCCGGGAGGCTTACGGGTCTCGGCCTCCTGGGTTGCGGCGTGGACGGAGACGGACTCGTCGTCGGGCTCGCGGCGGTGTTCGCGGGGACCACCGTGCTCCTCGCGGTGCTCGCCTTCGCCTATCAGCCGTTTCTGCTGCTGTTCGCGATCCCGTTCGGGATCGCGACCTACTTCCTGTGGTACCACGCCAGCGGCCGACTCACCGACCGGGTCCGCCGGACGGCAGATCGCGGTCGGCGGCGCCGGGCTAACGCCGCCGCGGAGGGGCCGGGTGGATTCGAGGGGTTCGGCCCCGGACGGCGCGCGGCCGGATCGCAGGGTGATCGCGCCGGCGAGCGGTCGCGCCGACGCCCGCGACCGGACCCGAACCAACCGACGATCGCGGAGGCGTACCGGACGCTTGGGCTCGACCCCGGCGCCGACCAAGATGCCGTACGGGAAGCCTACCGCGAGCGGGCGAAATCCACGCACCCGGACGCCGACTCGGGCGACGAAGAGGAGTTCAAGCGCGTCAATCGCGCGTACAAGCGGCTTGTCGACGACTGAGAGACGCCGATTTTCATAGGACGCCGCTCCGACCCCTTCCGGAGCACTCGCGGTGACACGAGATGACACACCACGGAAAGGGTTTTGTCCGATCGAACCTCATCGGGAGGTATGAGCGCTGACCGGGCCGTTCTCGAATCGGCCCTCGAGCGCGGCGAGGAGGAGGGCGGCAGCGTCGAGTTCAAAGAACGGCTCTCACGGGAACTGCACCTCGCCGACGGTCGACTGGAGAGTCTCGCTGCGCAGCTCCGCCACCGCGTGCTCTCCGGTGACGGCACCGCGACCTACGTGGTCGGCGTCACTGACGACGGCGGGATCGCCGGCATCTCTCCGGAGGCGTTCTCGGAGTCAATGGACGTCCTCTCCATTCTCGCCGACGAGGCCGACGCCCACATCGCAAGCGTCGAGACTTGGGGCGTCGGCGACGATGACGACCGCGGGTTGGTCGGCGTCGCGACTGTCCAGACCGGCGGACGGCTCGGCGACGACGACCACATCGTCGTCGGGACCGCGGGCCACGTCGATCACGGGAAGTCGACGCTCGTGGGGTCGCTCGTCACTGGGACTGCCGACGACGGCCAAGGAGGCACCCGCGGGTTCCTTGACGTCCAGCCCCACGAGGTCGAGCGGGGGCTGTCGGCGGACCTCTCGTACGCCGTCTACGGGTTCACCGACGACGGCGCGGTGCATATGGACAACCCCCACCGGAAGTCCGACCGTGCCCGGATCGTCGAGGAGGCCGACCGGCTGGTCTCCTTCGTCGACACCGTGGGTCACGAACCGTGGCTCCGGACCACGATCCGGGGGCTCGTCGGGCAACGGTTGGACTACGGACTCTTGGTCGTCGCTGCCGACGACGGGCCGACGAAGACGACCCGCGAGCACCTCGGGATCCTGCTGGCGATGGAGTTGCCCACCGTCGTCGCGATCACGAAGGCCGACACCGTCGGCGACGACCGGCTCGAAACCGTCGAACGCGAGGTCGAGCGTCTGCTCCGCGACGTCGACCGGACACCGCTGTCGGTCGACCGCTACGGTGTCGAGACCGCAGTCGAGGAACTCGAGGGCTCGGTCGTGCCGATCCTCCGGACCAGCGCGGTCACGATGGACGGGCTCGACGACCTGGACTCGATGTTCGAGCGCCTCCCGAAGACCACCACTCACGACCGCGAGGACTTCCGGATGTACATCGACCGGACCTACTCGGTCACCGGCGTGGGGGCGGTCGCGTCCGGGACCATCGACTCCGGGAGCGTCGAACCCGGCGACGAACTCCTGTTGGGGCCGATGCCCGACGGGTCGTTCCGGGACGTCGAGGTGCGGTCGATCGAGATGCATCACCATCGCGTGGACCGCGCGACCGCGGGTCGGATCGTCGGGATCGCGCTCAAAGGCGTCGAGGAAGCCGAGATCGAACGCGGGATGGCGCTTTCACCCGCCGACGCCGACCCCACGGCCGTCCGGTCGTTCGAGGCGGAGGTGATGGTGCTGAACCACCCCACGCGGATCCGCGACGGCTACGAGCCGGTGGTCCACCTCGAGACCGCGAGCGAGGCGGTGGTGTTCCACCCCGAGGGCGGGCAACTCCTGCCGGGCGATACCGGCACGGCGACAGTCGCGTTCAAGTTCCGCCCGTATCTCGTCGAGGAAGGCCAGCGGTTCGTCTTCCGTGAAGGCCAATCGAAGGGCGTCGGGACCGTCGTCGGCGTCGGTGACTGCGAGTAGGCCGGGAGGTGCCACCCGCCGTCCACGGCGGCCGCCGACGTAGCTCACGTGGTCTCAAGATCCTGTCGCAGTACGCCGCCGGAACGAACTCGATCCGTCGACAACCGACACAGAACGCGGAGGCTCGTCGCCCAACGGTTGAGCAGGTCCCCACACGGCGATCGGCGCTGCCGCGTCGACCGCGGCCCCAGCGCCCCAACTCGGATTCGCTCCACCACCATCCAGTAGCACGGCCCACCTCCGCCGGCGGGTTGTCAGTTCGGGTGCGAACCCTGGGTATCGTCAGTGGCGCGGCCGCCGCCCGACCCCTGGCGCCCCTCCGTCCACGGGAGCGATCGGAGTTCCGGCATCGTTGCGATGCGGTGATCGGGTCCGCCCTGTCCGTCCACGCTCCCGTCGGTCTCTCCGCTTTCAGCCTCCTCCGCATCGGGTGCGAAAAGCACCGACCGGAGGCCCGCAGCGGTAGCGCCCGCGACGTCAGACTCCCACGAGTCGCCGACGTGGACCGCAGCGGTGGGGTCGACTCCGAGGTCCGAAAGCGCCCGATAGAACGGGTCCGGTGCGGGCTTGGCGGGGGTGTCGTGACCGGCGAAGACGACTGTCTCAGCGTACTCCTCGACGCCGGCGGCGTCGATCTTCTGCCGCGCCGAGTCCGCCGGGCTGTTGGTCACAACTCCGACCCGGTAGCGCTCCGAGAGCGACGTCATCACCTCGCGTGCGCCTGGAATCCACTCCACGTTCCGGTGGTCCCGCTCGTCGGCGTAGACGTCGGCGACCCGCCGCCCGAGGTCGGGGTCGCGGCCGCGGTCGGCACACAGCGCCGCGAAACACTCTCGACGGAGCTCCGCGACCGAGTCGGTCCGGTCGGCGAACCGGCGGAACTGGTCGTAGTACGCCTCGACCGGAAAGATCGGATCGATGCCGACAGCATCGAACGACTCTCGAAGGAGCCGTCCGGAGGACCGCCGGTATCGCAGGAGGGTGTCGTCCAAGTCGAACAGCACTGCACGGATCGCGTCGGTCATCAGACTCCCCTCCTCACGCATCGCTGAAGGGTATTTCGACCGGCAGCGGTGAGGTTGAAGTTCCGCGAGCCCGGAGTGCGGGTATGGTTGCGCTTCCCGCGCTCGTGCTCGTGGGTCTGGTCGGTGGCGTCCAGCTGTTGGAAACAGTCCTCGACGGGCTGAACGTCCGGTACGGCGCCTCGGCCGTCCGCGACGCCGAGGCGTGGGTCCGGGAGGCGCTCGACGTCGATGACCCCGAGGAGATGCTGGCGTATCAGCGCTCGAAGACCATCCTCTCGGGGATCCAGTCGTGGCTCGGCGTCGCGATCCTGCTCGCGGTTGTCGTTTCGGGGGTGTACGGCGACGTTGCCAGCCGGCTGTCGGCCACGGGGCTGCCGAGCGTCGCGCAGGGCGTCGCAGTGCTTGCGGGGGCGGTGCTCGCCGGCCGGATCCTGTCGGCGCCGTTCGACGCCTACGAGACGTTCGTCGTCGAGGAGCGGTTCGGGTTCAACAACCAGACCATAGCTCTGTGGCTCCGCGACCTCGTCGTCGGCACGGTCGTTGCGCTCGCGTTCGGCGGGCTGCTCGCGGGCGCGGTGCTGCTCGCGGTCGACGCGCTGCCGACATTGTGGCCCGTGGTCGGGTGGGCGCTTGTGGTCGGCTTCTCGCTCGTGATGATGATCGTCTACCCGCGCGTGATCGCGCCGCTTTTCAACGACTTCGATCCGATCGACGACGGCGCGCTTCGGGAGGCCGTCGAGGACGTGTTCGAGCGCGCGGGCTTCGAGTGCGAGCAGGTCTACGAGATGGACGCCAGCCGGCGGTCGTCGCACTCGAACGCCTACTTCGTCGGGTTTGGCCGGGCGAAGCGGGTGGTGCTGTTCGACACACTGGTCGAGCAGATGGACCGGACGGCGATCCAGGCGGTGCTCGCCCACGAACTCGCCCACTGGAAGAAGGCTCACATCTGGAAGCAGGTGGTCGCGTCGGCGGTCCAGATGGCGGTCGTGTTCGGGTTCCTGTGGTGGGTGACCACCTCTCAGTGGGTCTACGCCGCGTTCGGGCTACCGGGCGAGACGTACGCCGCACTGGGACTCGGTCTGTTGTACGCCACGCCGATTCTCTCGCTGACGGCGCCGCTCACGAACCGACTGTCTCTCGCGCACGAGCGGGAGGCCGACGACTTCGCCGCCGAAACGATGGGCGGGTCGGCCGCGATGACCCGGGCGTTGCGGACGCTGGCTGGGGAGAACCTGAGCAACCCCTTCCCGCATCCGGCGTACGCCGCGTTCAATCTCACCCACCCGCCGATCCCCGAGCGGATCCGCCGGTTGCGAGAGCAGTACGGGGACGAAGACGCCGGCAGCGAGGTCGGTAGGGGCGACGGAAGTGACGTCGACGTGCCGCCGGCGACGTAGCTGCCTCAACCACGGAGTTCGGTCGCACCGCTCGTCCCAATCGTCCGCTACTCCGTTCGGACGTATCCGCCGTCCCGCTCTGCGGCGAGACCGAGCAGCACTGCCCACCCCAGGATCCGATCGACGCGCTCGCGCCACACGTCCTGCCAGTCTTCGGCTGCGCGGTGGGTCTCCCAGACCGGGACCCGCTCTTCGAACTCGGTGAACACGTCGTCGACCGACTTCGGCTCGTCGGCGTCGAGCGACGCAAGCACCTCGCGCGCGCCGTAGACCCGGCGCTGGAATGCATCCCGAATCTGGTCGAGCGTCGGCTCGGTCTGCTCTCGAACGAACCCCGAGTCGGTCTCGCGTGCGAGTTCCAACGCCCGGAGGAACGTGAGCCACGTCCGGCTCACGTCGCGGGTGGGGAACCCGACCCGGCGCATCAGGCGGGCACAACAGTCGTCCTCCGAGCCCGGGACCAGCGGGACCGCGCGCTGAGATTCCTGAATCAGCTCCAGCGACGCGGGTGGCTCGGGGAGGAGCTTGAATCTCACTGGTGGCCGAACGACTCCGCGAGGAGGTCATCGTCGGTCTCGCCCAGGACGTAGGTCGGGCCGTCGACCACGTCGATGGTGGCTTTCGCGGGTGCGAACACGCTCTCGGGGACCTCGTAGAAGTCCCAGTCGGCGTCCGCGAAGATGTCCGCGAACGGCGTCCCGTACTCCTCGCGCGCGCTCGAGGGCACGCGATCGAAGTCCTCGAAGTCCTCGGCGACGGTGAGGTGGACCTCGCCACCGTAGGCTAAGGCGTCGTTGGTGCGGGCCAGTGCGGCGCTCTCGTCGTAGGTCTCCGGCGCGATCGGGGCCGATCCGAACGCCGACCGGACGTTCCGGACGTCGTAGCCCAACTCGAAGAGCCGGAACAGCCCGAGTTCGGCGGCACGGGCGGCGGCCGTGACGCTGCCGACCGTCGAGCCGGTGGCGTAGGTCGGGAGGAACACCCCGCTGGGTTCGACGCCGGCGCGCTCGGCGACGTGCTCGGCGACGCGGTCGTCCGGGAGATCGACGCTCTCGACCGAGAGGACGGTGAGGTCGAACTCGTCGGCGTACTCCAGCCGCCTGAACTCGTCTTCCTCGGCGACGAGCGCCCGGGCCGGCCCCGACCCCAAGCCGTCGAACGCCGGATCCTCGAAGGCGAGTTCCCACCCCGCCTTCTGAGAGCACAGGAGCGCGAGCGCGGGGTGGTCAGTCTGGAGTTCGACGTGGGGAGTCGGCGCACCTGCGAGTTGGTCCATCCGGGTCTGGACGGTGGCGAGGCCTGCGGTCTGGACCTCCGCCAGCAGCATCCCGGCCTCGACGCCACCCTGGGCGTCGACGCCGAAGTCGAGGACGGTCGCCCCCGACGGGAGTTCGTGTGCGTCGACGCGGAGTTCCTCCGCGAAGTCGATGGCCTCGTCTACGAGTTCGATGGCCATACGGTTGATCGAGTCCATACGCGAAGGTTATGCGTCACAGAATAAAGTGATTGGTAGTCGCCATCCCGAGCCGTTTCGACTCGGGGTCGGACGGTCGCCCGTCCCGACCGGGGTCCGAAAGCAGAGAGAATGCCCGGGGTGGGCTCCGAACCCACGATCTCCGCATGTCCCAGGTTCGAGGCTCGGCGGGCCCCGTGGGGAGCGGCGGAGGCTTCCAAGGCGAACCGCACCGAATCTCGGGAAACCCTATGA
>Ga0102936_1000387_pt1 | contig 17368 bp, 18 predicted proteins | sample SalPon2_A_H2O_MG_FD_78502 | JGI IMG/M metagenome (GOLD analysis project Ga0102936, IMG submission 78502) | Salt pond water microbial communities from South San Francisco under conditions of wetland restoration - Salt Pond MetaG R2_A_H2O_MG | ecosystem: Environmental > Aquatic > Non-marine Saline...
ACCTACGAACACGCCGAAGGATTCGCTGCCGGGGAGCTGAAACACGGGCCGCTCGCGCTCGTGACCACCGAGACGCCCGTGTTCGCCGTCTGCACCGGCCGCGACGCGTCGAAGCTCCGGAGCAGCATCCAGGAGATCCAGACCCGCGGCGGGCCGGTGATCGTGATCGCACCGCGGACGATGGTGGACGACCTCGGCGCGGCCGAGGAGATCGTCCCCGTGCCCGCGACGCATCCGGATCTCGTCCCGCTGCTCGCGAACGTCCAGTTGCAGCTCGTTTCGTACTACGCCGCGATGCAGTTGGAACGCGCGATCGACAAACCCAGGAACCTGGCGAAAAGCGTCACCGTCGAGTAGCCGGCGCCGGCGGCGCGAGCGTATTCGCGTGGAGAGACCGCGAACGGGGGTCCGGAACCCGCTGCCGGTGAGATCCGATCCGCCGTCGCGCAGCCGGCCGCCGCTATCGTAGTTCAGTCGGCACAGTCTGTAGGGGTGAGTCCCCTCCGGGTGGGCGTGCCCGCCGGTCCGGAACTCCCGGCACTCGGAGAACCCCCCAATGGGCCGGGGTGCGCTCGCGTACTGATGCTGCCGAGGGGAGCCGACAGTACGAGCGTACGCCGACGCAACGCATCGTGGCAACGGGACCGACGCGGCGTAGGCGGGTGGCGTCGGCGTGGGTGCCCTGGTGATCGTCGCCGGCGGAGTACTCGCGCTCGTGGGCATCTTCAACACCGCGAGTGGGATGCCGGCGAAGCCGTTGGGCTGACCGGCCGACAGTATCGAGTGGCGTGTCCCGGACGGCCGCTTCGCGGGTAGTCGCGTCCGGACGGGTGACCTCCGGCTTCGCCGAGCATCCGGCTTCGAGCATCGCCGCACGGCGTCCGGTCCCGCCGACGGGTGGGGAGGGGGTGAACCCGACGCCTACTGAAGCCGAGGCAGCGTCTTCAACCCCTCCGAAAGCGGGATCGACGCCTCGAATCCGAGGCGGTCGCGTGCGGCCTCGGTGGCGGCGCGGCTGTGACGGATGTCGCCGTTTCGGGCGTCGGTCGTGACGATCGACGACCCCGACCCCGCGAGCGCCCGGATCCGCTCGGCCAAGGCGGCGATGGTGACCGCCTCCCCGGTGCCGACGTTGTACGCCGCGCCGACGTCGGGGGTGGTGGCGGCGCGGAGGTTCGCCCGGACCACGTCGTCGACGTGCACGAAGTCCCGGGTCTGTTCGCCGTCGCCGTAGACGGTGATCGGGTCGCCAGCGAGCGCCTGCTCGACGAACGTGGTAATCACGCCGCTGTAGTCGCCACCGGGCTGTCCGGGGCCGTAGACGTTGAAATATCGGAGCGCGACGGTCGGGACGTCGTACAGCGACGCGTAGAGCCGGACGTACTGGTCGGCCGCCAGCTTGCTGACGCCGTACGGCGACGTCGGCCGCGTCGGGTGGGACTCGTCGACCGGGACGCACTCGGGGTGGCCGTAGACCGCAGCGCTGGATGCGAAGACGACGCGCGCGTCCTGTTCTCGAGCGGCCTCGAGCAGCCGGAGCGTCGCGTCGACGTTGGTGCGGTTGGTCGCCACCGGCGCTTCGGTCGAGCGAGCCACACTGACGACCGCGGCCTGGTGAAACACCAGGTCGACACCATCCATCGCGGCCACGAGACGGTCGTCGTCGCAGACGTCTGCGACGATCAACTCCGCACCCTGCGGGGCCGCGTCCCGGCTCCCGGCCGAGAGGTCGTCAAGCACCCGGACCGTATTGTCGGCCACCACGGCGTCGGCGATACGACTACCGACGAACCCCGCACCGCCCGTCACGAGCACGGTCTTTCCGGCGATTTCGTGCTCGAACCGCGCGGCGTGAGTCACGGCGCACCCACAGGGGCCGAGATCCGGTGTCGGAGCGACAGCTCCACACCCCCGCTACCGACGGGCGTCCGGACCCCCTCGATACGGGCCGGCGGTCGCTCCCGGTCGTGGGCCGGCGTCTCATCGGACGGCGCGACCGGATCCGCCGGTTCGGTCGGTCGGCTGACGTCGTCGGCTGGGCGTTGCTGCGTAGATGCGTAGCCCCCGGCGATCGGTGTCGGATCGGCGATGTCTGTTGCGGTCGCGGGGACGTCCGTGCGTGCCATCTCGTCTACGAAAGCGTCCCGCGCTCGTTGTTATCCGGACGCTACACCGGACCGCCCCGGAGTACCACCCGGCGTGCGCTCCCGGCCTGTCGCCGATCTCCGACGCCCCGCGGTAGCGGGTGTGTACTCATACGTCGCCCGACCGTACGTAGCGGCGATGGCCCGGGAAATACAGTTCCGAAACGTATCCACGGTGCTCGAGGAACTCGAATACCCCGTCGACCGGTCGGCCGCGGCGGAGGCGTGCTCCGGTGTGACGCTGCTGTTGGCGGACGGCGAGGTCGAGCTCGCGGGGTTGATTTCGGAGACCGACATCCAGCGGTTCGGCTCCGCCGGCGACGTCGAGTCGGCGTTGCACAACGTCCTGCCGCGTGAGGCCGTCGGCCAACCCTACCAGTCTGACGGCGACGCGTAGGTTCGGACCGCGGGTCAGCTTCCGAGGCTCCGACGCTGTCCAGCGGCCGGTTCGGTCGGGTCACGGAGTCCGGTTACACACCGCTTAACAATGTGTCGAGACCCCGTATTCGGGACCGGGTATCCGCACCTATGTATTCACGACCCGGCCATCAACCCGATGAGGCGGAGAGAAGCCGCGCCGAGAACGACGGTAGCCGGCTGTCGAACCCGAGAGAGAGGATGCGAGCCGTCGTGGTCCACGAACAGAACGATCGCGGGGCGGTCACGCTCAGAGACTGCAGGACCAACGCGACGTACCAAGTGGTCGGGTACGCCGACCCGGACCTCCGGTCGGCGGCAGGGCGACTCGAGAGCGGCACCACCGTCGAGGTCGACCTGGTGCGGATCGGGTGCCGGGCGAACGTCTGGCTGGTCCGACACCTGACTGTCCCCACCGAGCAGGGTCGGTAACGCCGGCCTCACCACGTCGTCGCCGAAAGGAGCGTCGAACGGGCGTCGGGAGCACGTTACCGACAGGGGAGAGCGCACCTCGGTGCGTATGGGTTGGTTCTGTCGGCCGCGACCGAAACTGGAGACCGAAGCCAACGGCGTCGCACGGCTTGTCGTCGCCATCGTCGTCGACATTTCTCTTCGGTCGTCGGGACGCCGTCACTTTGGAGGGAGACGACCCAGGGCGATCTCTCCGGGGAACGTACAACGTAAAGTGACCGTGCCGCGGAGGTATGGGTATGACCGACGACGCTACTGACGACGTCGACGAGGTGATCCTGTACGCCCTCCAAGAGGACGCCAGGAACATGTCGTCCGGAGACATCGCGGAGCGGACCGGAACCTCCGGCAGCACCGTCCGCAAGCGCATCCAGCGGCTCGAATCGGAAGGAGTCATCAAGAGCTACAGCGCGGACGTCGACTACCAGCAGTCGGGATATCCGCTGCGGATGTTGCTGTTCTGCACCGCGTCGATCCCCGAGCGCGGCGGGCTCATTCCCGAGATACTCGAAATCGACGGCGTGATCTCGGTTCAGGAACTGGTCACCGGCGATCAGAACCTCCTCGTGACGGCCGTCGGCGAGTCCGACAGCGACATCACACCCGTCGCCCAAGCCCTCCTCGAGATGGGGCTCACTGTGGCCGACGAGGTGCTCGTCCGGAGCCACGAGACCACACCGTTCGGGCGCTTCGACCCCGAGGCTGAGTCTTAACTCACCACGCGTTTGACGTCCAGTCCGGTCGCGCGTCGGACCACCGCCTGGATCGGATCCTCGGTGCCGACCAGATTGTCGGAGTCGCCGTCCAACACGAGGAGGTCGGCCCGTTTGCCCGGAGCGACGACCCCACAGTCGAGTCCGGCCACCTCGGCGCCGGCCCGCGTCGCCATCCCCAGCACTTCCCGAGCAGTCACGTCGAAGTGTTTTGCGGTGTACGCCATCTCACGGAACATCGACGGGGGATTCAACATGACGTTGTCGGTGCCCAGCGCGACCGTGGTGTGGTCGAGTAAGTCCCGTATCGGCGGTTTTCCCACCCCGAGAACGGTGTTCGCACGGGGGCAGACCGCGATCGGGACCGCCTGGTCTGCGACCCGTTCGAGGTGGCCTCCGTCGGCGTGGATCATGTGAACGAGCAGATCCGGATCCAGATCGAGCGCGGGGTAGATGTCCGTCGCGTCGGGCTCTCCGGCGTGGATGGCGAACGGAACGCCACGCTGGGCGGCGGCGGCGCGCTGATCGGCGAAGTCGTCGTCGTTCGCGCCGCTCGCACCGTAACCGTCTGCGACGTCGAGGACCGAGAGATCCCCGCTACCGAAGATGAACGGGTCGAGCGCGACCGGGCGAGCGGCGTCCCTGAGCGCGCGGGCGCCAGGCGGGCCCGACTCCCGAAAGTCCAGACACCGCGCCGTCCCGGTCCGCCACATGAACTGCAGCGTCCGGCGCATCGCCGCCACCAACTCCTCTCTGTCGGCAGCGGCTAGCCGCCGATGTTTCAGGCTGTTGGGGGGTGCGACCGCCTCCTCGAGCGAGAGACCGACGCCGGCCTCCTTCGCGACTGAGTCGCCGAGGTGCGTGTGCGCGTTGACGAACGCGGGAAGGACGATGTCGGTCGACGTCGTAGCCGCCTCCTCGACCGCCGCGATTCGTCCGTCCTCAACGACGACGCGCCCGGAAACGGGCTCGAACGATTCCCCCACGAGGACGGTCCCCTCTACCTCTTCCATACCGGAATCCGGAGGCCCGTGCTGTTATGGTTTTCTACACCCGCCGGGGCGCTGCCGGGGGTGGGCGCGTGACCGTCACGTTCTATAATTCACTTTCTTGGAACGTTTTGTGAACTTAGACAGATTTAATAACCATATCGTTCGTAAAGTAGATTGAAACGACCGGTGACTGTGTCCGCGACGCCGGCCTGGCGATCGTCGCACGCGTCGGTCGTGAACGATACGAACGATGACGGGACAACACGGAACGACGACTGTAGGACAGCTTCCGACACCAGCCGGGACGAACTCCCGGGTGCCCTCGACCCTGACGCGGCTCGTCTGGTTCCTCTGGGTTGTGAGCCTCTGCGTGCTGGCCGCCAGGCTCGCAACCGACGCCTCGTGGGGGGTGCCAGGGGTCGTGGTCGTCGACGGGCTGACGGCCGTGATGTGGGCGACGGTCACCTTCTTCAGCGGTATCGTTCACAGCTACTCCAGGCGCTACATGGCCGGGAGCCGTACTGTCGGCCGGTTCTTCGGACGCGTGTTCGTGTTCACGCTAACGGTGATGGTCCTCGTCGCCGCGGACAGCCTTCTGGTGTTCTGGGGCGCGTGGGTCGCGATGGGCCTGGTGATGGCCGGCCTGATCGGGCACGTCGAGGGGTGGCCTCAGGCACGGGCCGCCGCTGGCTTAGCCCGCCGGTACTTCCTGGCCGGCAGCGCCGTGCTGGCGGTCGTGCTGGGCACGCTGTGGTGGGCGACCGGGGTGACGGCGGTGTCCGCAGTGCCGGCGGCCGTCGGGACCGCACCGTCGGCGGTCGTGGTCGTCGCGGCCGCGGGGCTGCTGCTCGCGGCGATGATCCAGTCGGCGCTGATCCCGTTTCACACCTGGCTCCTCTCGTCGATGACGGCCCCGACGCCGGCGTCTGCGCTGATGCACGCGGGGTTCGTCAACGCCGGCGGGCTTCTCTTAGTGCGGTTCGCGCCGGTGGTCACCGCCGACGCCGGCGTCATGCTCGCGATCGTTCTCGTCGGCGCGGCGAGCGCGATACTCGGAAAACTCCTGAAGACCGTCCAGACCGACGTCAAGAGCAAACTCGGCTGTTCGACGGTGGGGCAGATGAGCTTCATGATCGTGCAGGCTGGCCTCGGGTTCTTCGGGGCAGCCGTTACCCATCTGATCCTCCACGGGTTCTACAAGGCGTATCAGTTCCTCAGTTCGGGAGACGCCGTCGAACACGAGAGCCCGAGCGCGACGACCACGGTCGGGTCCGTGACGCCCCTCGGGGTCGTCGTGACGGCCGGCACCGCGCTCGCGGGCGGCGTCGTGTTCGCAGCGCTGACCGGCAAGGGAACCACACTCGACACCGGGCTCTTGCTCACGCTGCTCGTGGTGTTGACCGTGCTCCACGCCGCACGGGAACTGGCGGTCGACGCCTCGCTCCCCGGGATGGTGCGCTACGGAGTCGTGCCGGTGGTTGCGGTACCGGCAGTCGCCGTGTACGCCGGGGTCTACAACGTCGTCAGCGGGCTCTTGGTCGGGGTGCCGGCGGTCGGCGACCCGGCGGCGTTGACCCCTGCACACGGGCTGGTCGCCGTCGCGTTCGTCGCGGCGTACGTCGCCGTCGAGACCGGGGCGTACGAGCACAGCCGGCGGCTCTACGTGGCGCTTCTGAACGCCACCCAACCGGCTCCCGAAACGCAGCTAACAACGACGGAGGAGTACAATGAGTACTGAGGCGACTGTCGAGGATCGCATCGACGCGGCAGCCGCGTCAGTGGGTGCCGCCTGGCCGCTTCACTCCTTCGTCACAGCGAACCCGCTGTCGGGGTTCGAGGATCGGCCGTTCTATGAGGCGGTCGCAGACGCCGAACGACTGCTCGGCGGTGATGGCTACCCCAGCGCGGCGACGTTCCGCCGGGCGTGGGAGAACGGACGGATCGATCCCGACGCTCTGCGGGAGGGACTCGACGCTCACGGCTACGACCCCGACCCCGAGGCGTCGCTGGAAGCGATGGCAGCCGCGGAGTCGGCCGACGGTCCGACGACGTCGGCTGCGGTCGAGCAGGTCGACGCCGTCCTCACCAAGTGGCTGGCGGCGTTCCTCGATCAAGGGCAGGCGGAGTGGGCGATGCCGAACCGCGGCCGCGGCTTCTACCGGGCGTTTCGGGCGGTGGCCCGCCACGATGGCGACGTCCCGAACGGCGACGCGATCGCTGCCCTGCCCGACGACCCGGTCGCGTACCTCCGGGAGCGTCTCGACGGATGCCCCGAGAACGACTGGGCTGAGGTCTTGGAGTGTCACCTGGCGGCACTCCCCGGCTGGACCGGGGTGATAAAGCAGCGCGTGGCCGACGGCGACGCCTGGCAGTCGGCGTATCCGATCACTCTCCCGGGGTATCTGGCGGCGCGGCTGGCGCTTGTCGACCAGTTCGACGCACCCCTCGTTCCGAGCGAGGCGCCCACCGACGGGGATGCCACTAAGTCCCAACCCTCGGGCGTCCCCCGCTCCGAGGTGTGGCTGACCGCGTGGGAGACGACCTACCGGTCGGAACTGACCGACGCCGTCGCCGGCGCCAGCCAGCGGCTCGACGACGGCGACGGCGACCGCCCGGACGCCCAACTGGTGTTCTGCATCGACACCCGGTCGGAGATCATCCGGCGACACATCGAGGCCGCCGGCGAGTACGAGACCTACGGGTACGCCGGCTTCTTCGGGATCCCGATGCGGTACGACGGCTACGGCTCTGCGGTGACCGTCGACGCCTGCCCGCCGATCGTGAACGCGGAACACCACATCGCGGACCGTCCCGCCGCGAGAGACGGCCAACTGGAGTACGACCGTCGGCGCGCGACCCGCGATACCGTCGTGGAGGCGCTCGAGAATCTCCAGTCTAACGCTGCGACCGCGTTCAGCTTCGTTGAAAGCGCCGGCGCGGGGTACGGCGTGGGGCTGACCCTCCGGACACTCCTCCCCGCGCGGTTCTACGACCTGCTCGACGCCGCCGACCGGCGCCTGCCCGACGCCCACGAGTTCTGCGAGCCCGACATCGAGGGAGGGTCGGGCGACGACGGGGCGCTTCCAGACGGCCTCACACACCAGGAGAAGGTTGGGTATGCGGCCGCGGCGTTCGACCTGATGGGCTGGAAGGCGTTCGCCCGCGTGGTGGTCTTCGCCGGCCACGCCAGCCAGACCGCGAACAATCCGTTCGGCTCCAGCCTCGACTGCGGCGCCTGCGCCGGCAATTCGGGCGGTCCGAGCGCCCGTGTGCTCGCGGCGGTCTGTAACGACGACGCAGTCAAAGCCGAACTCCGGGACCGCGGGATCGACGTGCCCGAGGACACAGTCTTCGTCGCTGGCGAGCACAACACGACCACCGACGAAGTGACGCTGTACGCCGACGGCGTCCCCGAAACCCACGCGGCGGAGGTCGAACAGCTCCGCGCGGATCTCGAGACCGCACGCGCCGACGCGGCCGCCGAGCGGGCCGACGACATGGCCGGCGGCTCGGGGTCGGGGGTCCGCGAGACCGAGCGCCGGGCGGCCGACTGGGCCGAGACCCGCCCGGAGTGGGGGCTGGCCGGGAACGCGGGGTTCGTGATCGGCCCACGGGAACTCACCGCAGGGCTCGACCTGGATGGCCGGTCGTTCCTGCACTCGTACGACTGGCGGACCGACCCCGACGGCGACGCCTTGGAGGCCATCCTCACGGGGCCGATGGTCGTCACCCAGTGGATCAACGCCCAGTATTACTTCGCGACGGTCGACACGGCGGTCTACGGGAGCGGCTCGAAAGTGACACACAATCCCGTCGGCAACGTGGGCGTCTACCAGGGCAACGGCGGTGACCTGATGACCGGCCTCCCGTTGCAGTCCGTGATGAGCGCCGACGAGGATCCCTACCACCAGCCGCTCCGGCTCTCGACGGTCGTCCACGCTCCGACCGACCGCGTGACGGGGATTCTCGCCGACCACGAGGAGCTTGCCGGCCTGCTGGACAACGGGTGGCTCTCGCTGACCGTCGTCGATCCGGAGCAGAGCCACCGCACGTTCCACTACACTGGCGATCTTCAGTGGCGTCCGGCGCCGACGGCCGTGGCCCAAGCGACCGAACCGACACCCACGATGGCGAACGACTGACCGGGAGTCGGCGCCGTCGGCTCCGCGCACGGACGGCAGGCTCTCCCTGTCGGCGTGAGCGCCCGGTTTAATCATCCCCCGGAGCGTACAGTGTGTATGATCTCACGGGTCCTCGTGCCGATGGACGACTCGGAGATGGCTAAGAGGGCCCTCGAGTACGCTCTCGAAAACCATCCCGACACCGAAATCACGGTCCTACACGTCGCGGGCACCCCGTCGCTGATGGGGGGCGCGGCGGCGGGGTTGGCTCTCGAGGGCGACACCAACGAGGCCGCCGAGGCGGAGGCCGAGACCGTGTTCGATCGGGCCAGAGCGGCCGCTGCCGAGCACGGGACCGAGGTCAACACCGAAGTCGGGATGGGCCACCCGGCGCGGGTGATCCTCAACCGCGCCGACGACTTCGATGCGGTGGTGATCGGGACCCACAGCGGGTCGTTGAGCGATCGGCTGTTCGTCGGCAACGTCGCGAAGAAGGTGGCCAACCAATCGCCCGTGCCTGTGACGGTCGTCCGGTGAGCGCGTCACAGCGCGTGCCGTCCGCCACGCTGTCGGGCGGAACGAACGGGACTCACCGCTGAGCGAGAGTCGCGCGACTACCATCGACCGCGTGAAAGACCGGGAGGCGGGCAACCCCCCGGTTCTCCGACTGGAGACAACAGGACGCGGGGCGATGGTGTTTCGAATCCCGGTCCTGTCAATAGTATACACCACTCCCGACGGTCTTCAGCGTTGCGCCCGATACCGCGTTCACGCCGTTGGTCGCCTGTGATCACAGTGACAACCCGAAAAGGGGTGAAAACCTCTACAGTTGATGCGCTCACGGGGTGTTAATTCGGAGTATGTTGGCTTGGGTCCCGCTACAGTTCGGTGCGGTCTCTCTCGGGTTGATCGGGCTCTTAGTGCTGGTGCTGGCGGTAGTGACGGTGTCGCAGATGGTCCGGTTCGTCGACGCCTACGACAGACAAGTGCTCACCGTGTTCGGCGAGTACCGGACGCTGCTGGAACCGGGAATCAACTTCATCCCACCGTTCGTCTCCCGGACGTACACGTTCGACATGCGGACCCAGACGATGGACGTGCCGCGACAGGAGGCCATCACGCGGGACAACTCTCCCGTGACCGCCGACGCCGTGGTCTACCTTCGTGTGATGGACGCCAAGAAGGCGTTTCTCGAGGTCGACGACTACAAGACGGCCGTCTCGAACCTCGCACAGACCACGCTGCGTGCGGTCATCGGCGACATGGAACTCGACGATACCCTCAACAAACGCCAGGAGATCAACGCTCGGATCCGGAGGGAACTGGACGAGCCGACCGACGAGTGGGGAATCCGCGTCGAGAGCGTGGAGGTCCGCGAGGTCAACCCCAGTCAGGAGGTCCAGCGCGCGATGGAGCAACAGACCGGCGCAGAACGGCGACGCCGTGCCACGATCCTCGAAGCCCAAGGTGAACGTCGGAGCGCGGTCGAGAAGGCCGAGGGCGACAAGCAGTCGAACATCATCCGTGCGCAGGGTGAAAAGCAGAGCCAGATCCTGGAAGCGCAGGGTGATGCGATCTCCACGGTGCTCCGTGCGAAGTCCGCGGAGTCGATGGGCGAACGCGCGATCATCGAACGCGGAATGGACACGCTCGAAGCCATCGGGCAAGGGGCGTCGACGACGTTCGTGATCCCACAGGAACTCACCTCGCTGCTCGGGCGGTACGGAAAGGGGCTCACCGGAAGCGAGATGGCGACCAACGGGGATCACCTGGAGAGCGTGGAGTTCGACGCCGAGACGCGCGAGCTGATCGGCCTCGACGACATCGGGGAGATTCTCGGCGAAATCGATCAGGCTGCTCGGGTGGACGTCGAGGACCTCGAACAGCAGGCCAGGGCGGTCAAAGACGGCGACGTGGGGCCGAGCCCGTCCGGCACGACCAGCGAGAGCCCCGACGGCGAGCGGGAAGCGGTGTCCGAGACGGAGTAGCGGCCGGCGATCGTTCGACCCCCGCCTCGCCGCAGTCGAATCGGGACGCTGCCGGGGTGGCCGCCACAGGTCAGCTCAGGAACAGACGCCGATCCGCGCGTTCGTGGTCTGCCGAGAGAACGTCTACGAGCGGCGTAAACGACGTCATATCGTCGAGCGTCCGCTCAGCGCTGTCGGCGACGGCCTCGTGAATCACCGGATGGAGATCCTCGAGCGCCCGCTGGGTTGCGGTATGTCCGATCGAGAGGAGGCGCTGGGCAGCGCCGAGCAGCCCGGTCACGAACCCGTGACAACACGCCAGACACGCCGCTTCTTCGCTGACGTCCGTTGTAGCGGCGACCGCACCCAGCACGACTGGGTGAAACCCCGGCGCTGCCCCGGCGTCGATCCGATCGGCGTAGTCGGCCAACACCGGATCCGAGCGCAGGTCGCGCTGGAGGGACAACAGTCGAGCGCCCGAGTGGGTGGCGCTGTCGCGGAACTCCGCCGGGAGCGTCACGGCTTCGAGCCGTCGGTCGGCGTCGCAGACCCCGGGGATCTCCCCGTCGCGTGCTGCGGCGTGTGCCGCGCGGAGTGCCACGAGGTCGGCCGTCCCGATCTGGTTGCGGAGATACGTTTCGAGCAGGGCCCGGAGGTCTGCATCGCCCTCGATGCGGCCCTCCTGAACGAACTGCTCCAGCCCGTAGGAAATCGAGTTGGTGCCGATCGGGAGAAAGGAGTCGGCGAGTCTGAACGCCTCGAGCGTGGGGTCGTCACTCATCGGCGACCGCTCCCGGGGAGTCGTCGTGACCACCGGAGTGGGAATGGGTGTGGTCGTCGTGGACGTGCTCCACTTCACCGTGGGTGTGTTCGTGTTCCGGAGAGTCCCTCTCGTCGAACGTCGTCGGGGGAACGGACTCGAAGCGTGTCGTCGCCCCCGCGGGGAGGTCGCCGTCGAGGGCCGACATCATCCGCTCCCGGGAGTCTGGGACCGGAAAGAGCGCTTCGCCCTCCCGGAGCGCGAGGTCCCAGTGGCGGTTCCCGGCCGCGTGGCCGAACGCGAGCGCTCGGGTCGCCGACACGTCGACGTCGGTAAAATCGACGACGAGGGCGTCGATGCACGCGAGTTCGACGACCACGAGCGCGCCCGCAGCGGTTTCGAGCACGTCGCCGTCGCCGAGTTCGCGGGAGACGACGACGCCCAGATCGGCACCCTCGACTGTCTCCGTCCGCACTCGGGACCGGCGTCGATCGGTGTCCGAGAGCACAACGTAGTGAGGCTCCGCGTCGGCCAGCCGCGACGCCACCGTAGCGTCGTCGCGGTGACCGAGATACTGATCCGCGAGCAGCATCAGTACTTCCTCCCGGACGGCGCGGGAGCGTCCAGAAGAACTCGGCGCGCCTCGTCCCAGGCCGCACGGAGCGTGCCTCGGACCGTCTCCGCGCGGTGACCCAACGCGCGGACCACGACCCCGGCGCTGTTCGGGAGTTCGGTTGCCGCGGCGCGTCCGTCGCGATCCGTGACCGTCGCGTAAAGCGAATCGCTCAGGTCGTTCGCGCCCTCTCCGGGCGCGACGACGAACAGCGACCCGTAGACCGCGAACTCGCCGAGACTCCCCGGCTCGGTCGGCGCGTTCGTCCCCGGCACAAGGTGCGTCGCGTCCTCGAACAACAGCCCGTCGGGTCCCACAGCGCGGACGCGCGACAAGTAGCGCTCGAAGTCGAACCGTTCGCCGCGTGCCAGCCGACCCGGGACGACGACGTCTGCCATCACCGCCGTGGCGTCGGCGTCGAGTTCGAGCGTGAGGTCCGCGCAGTACCGCGCGTCCGCGTGCAGGATCGTCGGCTCCGGGACGTAGTCGAGGTGGCCGCCAGTGCCGACGGAGAGGGTCGTGTCCGCCGCCGCGTAGTTGTGCCGCATCGACTGGACCTTGGTCGAACTCTGCGTGGAGACGTGAGCCAGCGCGTCGGCCCCAACAACGACGTCGACGTCGAGGCGGTCGCCTTGGGCGACGCCACCCGTCGGCGACTGGACGAAGACTGTCGCGACGTCCGGGTGCGGGTCGTGATCGAGCGTTCCGGACACGTGAAACGGGACCGTGGCGTAGTCTTCGACCAGCGCGGTCCCGCCGGCCGTCCGACGGAACGTCAGGTCCAAGACGCCGTCTTTGCCTGGCGACCCGACGGCCGCCTGAGGGACCGCCTCACCGGCGTATCCCTCGAACGACGGGTGGGGGACGTCGGCCGCCATCAGGCGAACAACACCCCGTCGCGGATGTGCGTCAGAACCTCATCGAGTCCCGTGTCCGCCTTGCAGTCGGTGAACACGAACGGGCCGTCGCGAACCGCCGTGGCGTCGCGCTCCATCGCGTCGAGGTCGGCGTCGACGTACGGCGCGAGGTCGGTCTTATTGATTACGAGCAGGTCGCAATCGACGACGCCCGGGCCCCGTTTGCGTGGGATGTCGTCACCCTCGGCCACGCTAATGACGTACAGGGAATAGTCCGCCAACTCGGGGTTGAACGTCGCCGCGAGGTTGTCCCCGCCGCTTTCGACGAGGACGAGGTCCAAGTCGGGGTGCTCCTCGAGGAACGCGTCGATCTGCTGGAGGTTCATCGAGGGATCCTCGCGGATCCCGGTGTGCGGGCACGCCCCGGTCTCGACGCCCGCAACGAGATCCTCGGGGACGACGCCGGCGAACCGCTCTCTGAGCCGGTCTGCGTCCGCCCGGGTGAGGATGTCGTTCGCGATCACCCCCACGTCCAGCCCGGCCGCCCGCAACTCCGGAACGATCCGGGTCAAAAGCGACGTCTTCCCGGAGCCGACCGGGCCCCCGATGCCGACGGTCGCGACGTCGCGGTATGTCGGGCTCACAGGCCCTCACGCCTCCCCGTCGGCGTCATCGTCGCCGGGTCCGACGCTGTCGGCACGGATCGGATCGTGAACCGTGACGAGTTTGGTGCCGTCCGGGAACATCGGCTCGACCTGGATCATATCGATCATCTCCGGGACGCCGTCCATCACGTCCTCGCGGCCGAGCAACTGCGTGGCCTGCGATCTGATTGCCGCGACGGACTCACCCTCCCGTGCCCGCTCGATGCACCAGTCGGTGATGTACGCGACCGTTTCGGGGTGGTTCAGCAGGACGCCGCGGTCCTTGCGACGCCGTGCGACTTCCGCGGCCGTGAAAACCGTCAGCCGTTCCTCTTCTTTGGGTGTGAGTTTCATCGTTAGAGCATATACCGCTGTGCGAGCGGGAGTTCCGACGCCGGTTCGCAGGTGATCCGCTCGCCGTCGACCCGGACCTCGAACGTCTCGGCGTCGACCTCGATGTCGTCCGGGCAGTGGTCGTTGTAGAGCATATCGCGCTTGCCGGGCGTCCGGGTCCCTTCGACGGGGACGACGGACTTCTCGAGGCCGTACGCCTCGCCGACGCCGGCGTCCGCGGCCGCAGGCGACACGAACGACACCGACAGCCCGTGTTTGGCGGTGCCCTTCGCCCCCGCCCGCTCCCGCTGGACGATCGGCTCACACGTCATCAGCGAGCCGTTGGCCTCGCCCATCTCGGAGTGGACCGGAAAGCCCCCCTTGAACGTCATGGCGGGTTTGATCCCGAAGAACGCAGGATCCCACAGACAGATGTCCGCGAGCTTTCCGGGTTCGAGCGTGCCCACGTACTCGTCGATCCCCGACGAGATCGCGGGGTTGATCGTGTACTTCGACAGGTAGCGCTTGATCCGATGGTTGTCGCCGGCCGTCCCCTCATCCGCCGAAAGCGGGCCGCGCTGGGATTTCATCTTGGAGGCGGTCTGCCAGGTTCGGGAGATCACCTCGCCGACGCGCCCCATCGCCTGCGCGTCGGAGGTCATCATCGAGATCGCGCCCGTGTCGTGGAGCACGTCCTCGGCGGCGATGGTCTCGGAGCGAACCCGGGACTCCGCGAACGCGACGTCCTCGGGGACGTCCGGATTCAGATGATGACACACCATCACCATATCCAGATGTTCGTCGAACGTGTTGTCGGTGTAGGGCATCGAGGGGTTCGTCGACGAGGGGAGCATGTTGGGCTCGCCGACCATCTCCATAATGTCGGGCGCGTGCCCGCCGCCGGCGCCCTCGATGTGGAACAGGTGCATCGTCCGGCCGTCCACCGCCTCGAAGGTGGTCTCCAGGAAGCCGGCCTCGTTGAGCGTGTCGGTGTGCATACACACCTGGACGTCCTCGTCGTCCGCGACCGACAGGGCGGTGTCGATCGCCTCGGGCGTCGACCCCCAGTCCTCGTGGAGTTTCAGTCCGCACACGCCGGCGCGGATCTGCTCCCGTAGGGGTTCGGGGTCCGAGGCGTTGCCCTTCCCGTAAAACCCCACGTTCACCGGCCACTCGTCGGCCGCCTGGAGGAACCGTTTGACGTTTTCGGGGCCCGTTGTCGTCGTCGCGGCGCCGCCGCCGTACCCGCCACCGAGCATCGTCGTGATTCCCGACGCGAGCGCGTGGTCGTGGAGTTGCGCCGAGTTCCAGTGGACGTGGATGTCCAACCCGCCGGCGGTCGCAATCTTGCCTTCCGCGGGGTACGCGTCGGTGGAGGGACCGACGACCATATCCACGCCGTCCATAGTGTCCGGGTTACCGGCCTTGCCGATCCCGACGATCTCGCCGTTCCGGATCCCGATGTCGCCGGCGACGATCCCGACGACGGGGTCGATGACGGTGGCGTTCGTGATGACCCAGTCCAGCGCACCCTCCCGCTGCGTGACGCCGGGCGCCATCCCGAGGCCGTCCCGAAGCGTCTTGCCCCCGCCGAAGACGGCCTCGTCGCCGGGCGTCCGGAGGTCCGTTTCGATTTCCGCGAACAGTTCCGTGTCGCCGAGTCGAACCCTATCACCCTCGGTCGGACCGTACAGCTCCGCGTAGTTCTCGCGGTCGATCTCCCGGGTCATTCCGTCTCCCCGTCCCCGTCGACGTCGGCGTCGGCGCCAGCATCGCCGCCGGTGTCACGGAAGCCGGCGGCGCGGGCCCGCTCCAGCGCCGTCGCGGGATCGCCGTCGACGCTGCCGTTCACCAGCCCGTTCATTCCGTAGGCGCGACGCTTTCCCCCGATGGCAACCAGTTCGACGGTCTGTTCGCCGCCGGGTTCGAAGCGGACGGCGGTGCCGGCGGGGATGTTGAGTCGCATTCCGTAGGCCGCCTCCCGGTCGAACGCGAGAGCGGCGTTTGCCTCGAAGAAGTGGAAGTGTGACCCCACCTGGACCGGGCGGTCGCCTGTGTTCCCGACGGTCACCTCGGCCGTCTCCCGTCCCTCGTTCAGCGTGACCGACCCCTCGCCGGTGCGGATCTCACCGGGGACGAGGTCCTCGGTCACTGCCAGTGCCTCCCCCGGGACGGTTCCGTTCGGACGAGAAGTGTCTGTGACGGTTTGTCAACCATATCCACCAGTATCAGGAGATATGATATAAAAAAGAGCCACTGGAACAATATTTACCAACTCGAAAACGGATTTATTCCAACGATAGAAACCAGCTTCCGATGCAATCACGATCACGCGGGGTCGCCACGGCCGGTGAGCGGTGGTGAGCCTCCCCGGACCGGAACCGACGGCCGCTGCCGTGGTCCGACGCGTATGAGCGTGACGCTCGTCGGTGCGGTCGTCACGGCCGGCGTCTTGGGGGTCACCCACGCCGTCGAACCGGACCACGTCGCGGGAATCGCCTCGCTGACCAGTCGATACGGCGACGCCAGGCTGTCGGCGTTCGTTGGTGCCTGTTTCAGCGCCGGTCACGTCGCTCTCGTCGTCTGCTGGCTCGGCGCTGGCTACCTGGTGTTCGGACGCACCGAGTTTCCGGCGGTCTTCGACACCATCGGGACAGTCGGCGTCGCCGCCCTGTTGGGCCTCCTCGGGGCTGCACTCGCGTTCAGCGGGCTCAAGCGCGTCTTCTACGCCCACAGCCACGAGCACGGCGGGGCCACGCACAGTCACACCCACATCCGCCTCCCGCTCGTCGGCGCCGATGGCCACGGCGACGACGCCGGCCACGAACACACCACAGCAGGATATCTCAAGACCGGCGTTATCGGTGCGCTTTTCACGCTTTCACCCCCGATTTCGATGATCGTGTTCTCGTCGACACTGCTGACGACCGGGCCGGAACTGGTCGCGGTCGCCGTGGGGACGTACGCCGTCGCGATCACCGCGACGATGAGCGCACTCGGGGCAGGCGCCGGCGCGGTCTTCGGGAGGACCAGCAACCTGGACGTTCGGGTCCACGGCGGCGCACAGGCGGTGACTGGCGTCGTCGTCGTGGCACTCGCCGGGTCGTTGCTGGCGGACGTGGTTCCGCTGGTCGGGTGACTCTGGGAGTTCGACGGGGCAGACTGGCGGGCGGGCGCCCGAGCGCGGGTGTCCCGGTGGCCGTGGCCGTGTTTAGTTAAGCGATTGCTGGCCAGAGATCCGCCTTGGGCGGGACTGGAAGGGGCTGCGCTCTCGACAGGCGAGACGATGTAAGGACCGCAGGAACGAGCGTAGCGAGTGACGAGGACCGCAGCGAG
>Ga0102936_1000389_pt1 | contig 17359 bp, 18 predicted proteins | sample SalPon2_A_H2O_MG_FD_78502 | JGI IMG/M metagenome (GOLD analysis project Ga0102936, IMG submission 78502) | Salt pond water microbial communities from South San Francisco under conditions of wetland restoration - Salt Pond MetaG R2_A_H2O_MG | ecosystem: Environmental > Aquatic > Non-marine Saline...
TATAAGTTTCGGCTTTTTCTTGGCTTGTGTTGAATATATAGCTCCCCTCCATGGTTTCATCAGGCGAGAGTGTTCCTGCGTTGCTTGTATCCCACGTCAAATTATTGTTAGTTATAGTGCCGCCTCTTCTCTTCGGACCTGTCCCTATTTGATACCAGACATCATTAGTAGTGTCGATACTCCAGTTTCCGGAGTCTATTCCATGGTGGAAGAACTGATCATTATCCTCTATAACCCATTCAGTGTCTCCTCCATTCTCAATTATGAAATCGTATCTAAACTTTTGAGTACTGTTGTACTTGGATATATTAAGCGTATCATCTTGTGATGAAGGAGTTATGCTTTCTATCAAGTTGTCTTTGTCCTCTCTTTCTGTACTATTAAACCCATCTACGTTGTGGAACTGTATTTCTTTTATTACAGGTTGTGCGTCAGTACCGAACGTTCCAGCAGACGCTGAAACCGTAAATAATCCTAAAATTACTGAAAGCAGAACCAGTGCCAGAGACACTTTCTTCATACCTATTAATTCTCATCGATTAATTTATAGCAGTTACCCTAGTTCGATCAGCATGATTGTGATGCCTGCTACAGCAGTTGAGAAGAATATAACCACCATCCACTGATAGTTTCTCCGCGCAGATTCAACAGTCTTGCTTGCGCTTCTAGTTGAGTTTAATGAATTTTCAGCAGTTTGAAAACCTTGTTGCAAGCCGTTAAATTCTTCTGAAAGACCTCTACTATCGCTTAAGGCTTCTATTATTCTTTGGGAATCCTCGGATTCAACATAATCCAGTCCTTGCTCCATTTGTCGCTCTGCATCGGAAATATCGTTCTGGACATCATCCATCATATAGAATCCATGAATAGAGAATAGGAGTGCGCCAACAGAGATAAATGTAATAGCCTTCCCCAATTCTGTCGAATCAATATCAAAATCCAAGTTAAAATCCTTCATAGACACTATATCCTAATTGGAAGGCGCGTTTAAAATGGATTGCCCAGTATACAAAAGCAGTTATAAGCCTGAATTTACCAATCTGAGTTATGAAAGTCAAGATCTGGATGGTTTTTGAAGCAATCGCAGCAACCGAAGAAGCAGTCGAAGACTCACTTGACGAACACTTAGAAAAACTAGAAAGCGAGTCAGAAGTAGAAATAACAGAATCCACAATCGACGAAGTATCAAAAGTTGAAGATCCACACCCAGACCTCGACGAAGGCTTCGCACAGGTAGCAGAATGTAAGTTAGATGTTGAAACATTCAGAAAATGTATCCAGATCACGTTCGACTACGGGCCTACCTACGTCCAAGTAGAGGGACCTGAGAAGTACGAAATGGACTTGAAGGAAGGACAAGAAAGCCTTCAGCAAGTAGCGGACGTTATGCACAAGTATGCAGAGATGGGTGTTGGTGGAGTACTTGTCTCTAAATCGACAGAAGAGGTTCAATGAAAAAGATATGTTTATTGATAGTTTTAGCATTTTTTACAGTTTCAACAGTCTCAGCTACAACTATATCAAGTGAAAAGGTAACGGTAGACCTAGAAGAAAATGAAATAACTGCTGTACTTGATGTAGAAAGTCTTACTACGGAAACATTCAATTATCAAACTTCTCATCCTGTAAGAGACTTACAGGTTAAAGTAAATGGAGAAAATGTAGGATGCAGCGTTGAAGACCTAGCAGTTGGATCTACTATAAACTGCGAGACAGATTCTACCGAAAACTTTACAGTAAATATAAACTACGAAACCCAAGGACTTGTTTCATCACAGGATAACATCGACATCTTCCGATACAGTCAGTCAATTTATCGTCCAGTAGATAGCTATACTTTCAGAGCAGTTCTACCAGAAGGTACAGGTGTAGTAGACCAAGAAGACGCAACAACCAGTGTAATAGTGCCCAAAAATGGCAAAGTAGGAAACATGAATGGAAGAAGATTCTACGTAGAATGGACCACAAACCCACAACTTGGAGAATCTCAAAACTTCAAAGTACTATTTGAACCATTCCAAGAAAGAGAAAACGATGTTCTCATACCCTCAAGCATTATTGCAGCAGCAATAATAGCGGCAATAGGCTACTTTGTTTACAAAAGAAAGAACAAAGTGAATGCTACAAACACACTAGAAGAACTAGGAGAAGACGAACAAATGGTAGTAAAAATGCTCCAAGAATCAGAAAGCGAAATGCTTCAAAAAAATGTAGTAGACCAATCAAACTACTCGAAAGCAAAAATATCAGGAGTAGTATCAACATTAGTAGAAAAAGATATAGTGAGAAAGGAAAAAGAAGGGCGAAGCAACAAAGTTTCGCTAAGAGAAAAATTTAGAAACTAACGAGCTTTATTAATTGCCCATAACTGAACAGCACCTTCGAAACTTCTTCTACAAACGCACTCTAAGTTTGAACCTTGTTGAACTCGGTCAGTCTGATTCAGGTCAATTACACCCGGAGGAAAACAGGCGACAGCTCCAGTGACATTAGACTGATTCTTTATAGCTTTCTCAGTCTTTTCACATTTTGAAGCTGAATCCTCAGAGTAGTATATTGATATGGACATACCAGAAACTAGTCCAATTACGACAGCTGCGATCAGTAATTTTTGAAATGATTCCATATAATGACAACTAGAAGAATGCTCTCTTTTAACTCATGGGAAAAGTACTCTAAAGAAATTACTCTAGAGTGCCATTGATTGCTTCAGGGAGTTGGCCATATGGTACGTACCTACGGTATGTTTGATTGCCATTAACGACTATAGCTGGTCCATTTTGGACTTCAAAGTCTGTCTTTAGCATATCCAGTATTTCTGAGTTCTTTGTTTCTAGATTGTAGCTAAAGATGTATGTTGAGTTATCAACTTCTTTGTAATATTTTGATAGTGCCGCACCCTGCCTCTTTGATTCAGTGCTGCTGTCAAAGAAGAAGAATATCAGCTTTGTATCCTGATTGCATCTGTTTTTATATTCTGAGATTACATTATACAGTCGGAGCTGACTTAGGTAATATTCTCTTCTTAGATTCGTGTATTCTTTCTCATTTGATATGCTTTTGCTACTGAAAGATTGGAGATTTTGGCCAATTTCTCTGTTCTCACTTGATATATCAGGTATTCTATCCTCAACAATACTGCAGTAGTTTATACCAGAGCCTTCAAGGTAGTTCTGGGTTACTATGAACGTCTGAGTTTGGAGATTGGACTCTCTCAACTGACCCTCTATATAACCTTCTCTCGCATCATCTGCTTGTAGACCTACAAGTATCCCCACAAGTAGAACTAGGGCAGTTACTGCGGCTGATTTTAGGAGAGACTCCTTAATCAAGTCCATATTCTTTTTGTTTGAAGCATTTCTTTTATAATCGCGGACAAGGTGAAAAACCCTTGAAATGCAAAAAACCACATAAAGTAGATAAAAACTGCTTTAGGATTTCTAAAGTTCTTCCCTCCCTCCTTATAAGCAGTTTTTATCATGATAGCCGAAACAATCATTCCTAATCCTAAAGGAACGTAAATCTTATACTGAACACTTAATAACAACCGCATCCAGTTTATCGAGTTTAAAGCTGGAAATGTAAATCCTGTAGCGGAGTAATAAACAATTGCATTGTATACAACTTCTGACAACCCCACAAATACAAGAAGTAGCGATGTCGCAGCTAGAAGAGGCGAAGCTGCATGTAAGGGCAGTTGCAACCTACCAAACCAGCTGTAATCCTTGTTAAAGAACATCTCCCTGTGTTTAATGAGGTTCACTATTGACCCTCTTTTCCACCTCACCCTTTGATGGAATAGTCCCTTGAAAGACTCAGGAAACTCAGTTCTGGACTCTGAGCTGAAAACCATGTCTAGATCCTTTCCAGACTTTCTGAGCCTCCAAGCCATCTCCAAATCCTCAGTAGGATTGCCTTCATCAAAGCCGCCTACCCCTTTAACATCTTCAGTTCTGTACATTGAGAAAGCTCCAGGAGTAACATCTAAGGTTCCTATAGAAGCCATTAAGCTTCTGTAGAAGTTGGTCATCTGATACTGGACTCTTTGCAGCTTCCTCATCATCGTATCACTTTCAAAGTTTTGTATGGATCCAATCACAGCCGCAAGATCAGAATTAGCTTCCAGCTTAGCAAGAGATTTCTCAATTAGGTCGCTTCCTATAGCTGAGTCAGCATCCTGCACCACGACATAATCCGTTTCTACTCTTTCCAATGCAGTGTTAAGAGCACCCGCCTTCCCTTGATTTTCTCCATGTTCTATAATGGTCAAGTTCCGATTTTCAGAGAATTTTCTCGCTTTTTGGAGAGTGTCATCTGTGGATCCATCATCAACAAATATTATATCTACAGGATAGTCTATCTCTAAAGCACTTCTAAGTGATTCTTTAACCTTTCCAGATTCATTATATGCAGGCATTATTATAGATACAGGAGGATTTGACGAAAGCTTTGGTATGCTTTCCTCTTCATAAGACCAATAAAGGTTGAGATAGAACAATCCTAGGAACATTGAAGCACCTATTATACCCATGCCGACTAGGAAAAACAAAGTTTTACGTACACCCCTAATAATAGGTCGTTCTGATAATTAATATAAATTGGAGTAGAAAAATATAGAAGAATTGACTAGTTCTTCATTATTTCTCTAAGGAATACTGTTGCGTAGCATCCCTTTGGCAGGTCGAAGCTTACTGTCATCTTGTTTTTGGCCATGTTGAGATCATCTTCGGTTGCTTTGATGATGTTGAAGTTTCTGAAGTCTGCAAATGACCTTCTTAGGCTTCCTTCTGAGCGAAGTTCTGGCATTTCAGACAGTCTGAAGTCGTCCCTCTCGATTCCTTCTTCCTCAAGTACTTCCTGCATTATTTGATCCGGTTTGTTGTCGTTGAACTCCGTCTTGTATCCAACTAAAGGTATGTCGTATTCTTCTTGGTACCAGCCTTCTTCAATTAGACGAGAAAGTGTTTTGTTGAAAATCCATGATTGGTATGCGTGGATGAAAAGTGTTTGTAGTCCTTCAGGCAGTCTTTTGATTGCTCCTTGATAGTCTTCAGGATTTTTGGTCAGGTGATAGAGAAGTGTTTTTTCGTACTGGAATTTTTCTGGGAATCTCTCTGCGGCTCCCTCTTCTTCTCTTGTTTCCCAAAGGTCTTCTCTAACCTTTCTGATGGACTTGTATTCTTCATCGTACGGCTTGGCGATGTATGTCCATACTGCTTCTTCAAAGTCTCCTTTTAGAATATGATGGCCTACTTGATGTGTTACAGGTCTTGTTGATCCAAATCTTTGGTCTCCAAAGTAGTTCGGCATTTTGCCATCTAATTCATCTACTATTTTTTGAGATCTCTCCTTAATATCGTTTTCTGGAAGTTTTAGATCTCGGACAGTTATTTCAAACCTGTTGGCAGAAAGGTTTCCTAGACCTATCTTGCCTCCTTTTCCAACTACTTCAATATCAAACTCATCCGTGTATACGTTCCTTACTTCTTCCTCTTCTACACCTTGAACTGAGATATATTGCTCTGTTACTGCTCTCTTATCTTTGTTTCCTGCATAACCTATTCTGTTACGTGATATGTGCAGCATTTTGGATAGTTTATCTACCGCGTTCATCGTTGTCATGTTTTGTTTGCGGAGTTTGATTACAAGATGTTCTCCTTCCTCTCCTGTATCATGAGAAGCTAACTCTTTGACTATAAAATCGTCTACTTGTTCCTTGATTTGTCCTTTGATTCCATAAGTATCGGAGTAGTAGCTCCAATCCATATCTGCAAAGTCTATTTGTGAAGTAGATTCTTCTTCCATTTCTTCTTTACCCTTTTCTTCTGAGTTCATTTTATTAATTTTAGATCTCCAGTTATCTGATCAATTTTTGATGATTCTGCTGGTCCTATCGCCAAAGCAGTTTGAGTACCTGGTTCAAGCTCTGTGTGCCCAGCATCGGATATTAAAGCAGCAGGTATTTGTAAAGTTTTTGCTGTCTCAAGTTTTTGGTGGAGGCTTTCATCATCGTTCTCTACGGCAATTTTCTTGCTTCCTTCACTTTCCCAATCTGATATTGCTTCGTCTGAAGCCTTTTTAGACGCGTTAAGTGATGCATGACACGCCTGTGCTATTATTTTACCTTTGGACATGCCAATATCAGTACGTAGTATTATTACTTGTTTTGGGTCATTCATATTAGTAACACGGATTCCGAGTACTTATGTAATATGATATAAACAAAACAACCTTTATTTACCCTTTGGTGACAAACAGTTTTTGTTGAGTCAAACAGCGAACTAGGAAACTCAAATGGAAAAGTGGGTTCACCCAGATTCGAACTGGGGATCTTCGCCTTGTAAGGGCGACGTCATTTCCGTGCTTCCGAGCAGAGCTCAAAAAGCAAACCAACTAGACCATGAACCCTTTCAGTATGATAATAAAGGAGAGCTAAGTCTTAAAATACCCTAACCCTAGTCAACCTCCTTCGACAAAATAGGATCGTAAACTATCTCATCTGAAGAGTAGAACGGGTAATAAACTACAGAAACCTCAGAAGCTGGCAGCCTATCCTCTACCTGAGACTCATTAATCTCTATATCTATAACTTCATCCTCATTAACATCGTCTTCTACCTTCTCCAAGTTGAAAACAGATTCAACAACTTCCTGCCCTTCAAGGAATCCCTTTTCTTGTAACTCTTCAATTTTAGAAGCAACCTTCGAAATACCTACATCCAACTCCTCAACAATCTCCTGCTTCTCTTTATCTTTCTTTAATCGTTTGAAGACTTTTTTAGTCATATTTTGAAGCTTATCTCTCTCAGCCTTCCTCTCGTCCTTAACTCCATCGATCAAAATCTTTTTATTATCGTTTTGAACCAGGTAAAATGGATAATAACTTCTTGAGAACTTGTCGCCATATCTCTCCTCAACATCCATTAAGGAGTCTCTTGGACTGAAGTATGTGATCTCAGTTTTCTCCTGATAGCTATCACCAGTCTGAGTTTCACCACCGTGCTTTGATTTTCTCGTCCTGACAGAGGTCATAACCGGGTATTCGTTTCCTAATGCGAAGCAAACTCCTGGCGGGAGAGACTTAATCATAGATTCTACCTCCGAGTTAATACCTTCGAAAGACTTGGATATGGCCTTTAAATCGTTCGGATTAGTTACACGCAGGATAAACTGGTTGTTACATTGTGAAAGAACGTTTTTATCTATTCTAGCTGGTCTTTGGCTGATTACTCCTATACCTAAACCGAACTTTCTTCCCTCACTTGCTATCTTTCTCATTATATCGTTGCTGAGCGTTTGCCCAAATCCTTTCTCCGGCACAAAGTTGTGAGCCTCTTCCATTATCATCAAGAACGGAGGAATCCTATTCTTCTTCCTCAAATCAAAAAGCTTCTTAGCTAACATGTAAGCCGTCATCTCAGTTGGTTCAGGCTCAACAGCACGCATATTAATTATTGTAGCGCGTCCAGGCTCAACTAAATCCTTCAAATCAATTGGATCCTTGCTGAAAAGACCTGAATCCTCCAACTGCTCCAAATAATTTAACAAGTTCCACTTAGCAGTAGAATCTTCCTGACTTACAGCATCTTCAATATCAACTAATCCATAAGCCTCATCCTTCTCCTTCAAACTCTTCAAAGCATTGTAAAGCACACCCATCTGAGAATTAGTTAGTGAATCAGGTATCAAAGTCATTAATTCCTTCTTGGATAGATTCAAAGATGAAAATCTGAGTGGTAGTGCGTCAGGATTAATCTCAGTATTAGGAGAATACTCCTTCACATCATAACTCCTCTGCTCATCCTCATTCTCAGGATTCGGAAACTGAAGAGAAGAATACTCGCCGTGAGGATCTAATATAAGTACTGGGAAGTCTTCTTCTAGTAATTCTTCGATTAAAACACCTGTTAGGTAGCTGTTGTGAGAGACAATTCCTCCTGTCCCTGCTACAAAGTTATGATGTTCTCTGACTGTAAGATCGTATACATATCCCGAGTATTCTTTTTCTTCTATTGACTCAATTTTGTCCCACATGACTTGGGATTCGGCCAAGTTCTGGTATAGTTTGCTATCTAGTTGTTCTGCCATAGCTGAGAATTTTTCTCGAGAAGGTCTTCTCTCATCTCTTTCGTACAACGATACTAGTGTAGAGTGTGAATCTATTTCGTCGGCTAACTGTCTCTGAGACATTCCAACCTTATTTCTTTCTTTCTTCAAGTATTCACCATCAATAGGGACTACATCAGAGTTTGTATTTCCTTCTTTACTCTCTACATAATTTTCTAGTTTCTCCTGTTTTCTTTCTATACCAAATCCTATTTCGTCTTTGAACTTCTCCAGTTGATTTACACCACTGATAGCTAATCGGTAGTAAGTTTCTCCGTCATGATCTGAGTTTGTCGCTTCCTTCCATTTAGAAGAGATTCTGCCCACTATTCCAAACTCAAGCAACATGTAGCTAAGAGAATCTATGACTTCTTTACTAGCAGATGAAAGAGTTACTTCATGATCCTCCATACAGCCCTCACAGTCATAGAAGGTTTTAATGAACCTTTTCTTCGACTCCTTAGAAGCAGCCATTACCTTGTCAGGAATCTCTTTATTCCTAGACTTTCGGAGAGAACTATAACCCAAATCCTCAAGCAGATGCTTAAGTGACGTAGAGTCAATATACTCAGCATTACCACTCATACTGCTGGTTTCTAGACCGAAAAGTTCACTCGACAAAGTCTTGAATCTATCCATTAATCCCTCATTGTTATTGGTAAAGATTATTCTGTAACTTCCTTCTGCCTGTTGTTCTGTTCCTTCAGATAGGATAAGGCTGAGAAACTCTGCTAGCTTCGGCGAGAACCTTTCAGGAACAGATATGCCTTTTGAATTAATTGAAAGAGCTAATCCATAACCTTCGCTAGGTTCGCTATCCCCATATCTCCAGTTTTCAATAGTGCTCCTTGGGACATCCAATCTCTCCTCTATCTCAGATAAACTCTTTCCCTCTTCCTCAAGTTTTTCGTACTTACTAAATTCTCGCTGCGCATTTTGCCTTCTCTTTCCTTCCTCTTCAGCACTTAATCTTGTTTCTTCTGATAATTCGAAACTTTCATCAGAATTTGTCGAAATCTGTCTTGAAACAGCAATATGCTGACCCTCATCCAATTCCTCCGAGTCAGTAAACTCATAACCCTCCTCCGCAACCATCAAAGGATGCTCAGGAGTGACTTCAATTTCTCTGCCAGAAGAGGTAGTTATCTCATAAATCTTCTCCGCCTTCTTCCTATAAGCATAGACAGCATCAGCATCAGTAAACCTATAATCATTATCTAAGGCTTTGATGGAGCAATCATTCAATATACGGAGCTCTTCCTCCTCATCATCTTTTACAACATCATCAGATTCTTCAAAAATTTGTTTAATTGGAACAGTTTTTCCATCAGACATCAAAACACTCGTATCAGGAGTCACACACTTCCCAGCACCAGTCTGTGCTAAGACCGCAAAGTGTTTGTAGAACTCTTCTGGATCGACGTGAATGTCTATATCAGGATTTGTTTCTAGATTTCCTATTGTTAGTCCTTCGTCGTCTAGGCCTAGTGTTTCGGATATTAGTTCTTGGTCTGCTTGGTATACTATTGAGTCTGGTTCTATTACTCTTCTTGGTGCTTTTGTAAGTCCTTTGTCTCTGTACCCTATTATTGATGCTGTGGCTTTAGTTGCTCCGTCTGATTTTTTGGTTACTTCTTCTACTTGGGCTAGTATCCATTTTTCGTTGCTTTTCACCGATACAAAGTCGAATTTCCTGACTTCTTCGGTTGCTCTGAATTTGAAGCTGGAGGTGTTAACATCGCCCTCAATAGTTCCTACTTGCATACAATATTCCTTCTATAGGCAGATTCATAAATTCCTGCTCAGTGTTTTCCGGACGATTTAAGAAGGTGCGGTCACCGTGAACATTTATGGATTTCAGCCAACTCAGCGACCTGCAAGGACTTCAGAAAGATCTTTTCTACTTAGGAGTTTGTGCACTAATTATTGCTTCTACAGCAGCTGTCAGCAACTACTACACTCCTGACGACCCTGTCAGAGTTGGCTACACTGAGATCGAAACGAATTGTTTCGGAGTTGATGCTGGAGTTTGTATTGGAATCCAAAGACAAGATCATACAACTTACAACTACGATAATTATAATCAGACCGAGCCAGGTACTGAAAACTTCTATAGAAGAGTTGAGTCAGAACTCATGCTTCAAGCCTACAACATCTGCAACGCAGACATGGAAGAATTTGAATGGACTGATAAAGCAGAGTACAGGAATCGAACCGGAACAGAATGGAGAGAGAATGAAAACATAGAGCTTTTGCCATGCGAGGAGACTTTCTATCGTGACATAGATGCGTCGAGGTAGAGCATTTAATTCTAGAAGGTAATCATTTTTCTAGTGGAAGTATTTCTTTGTAGACACGGTGAAACAGAACATAACTGCACTGACACCATTCAAGGTCAGAGCAAGTCTGAAATGACACAAAAAGGAATTGAACAGGCTGAGAAACTTAGAGAAAGGTTCGAAGATGAGAACATAGACAGTTTTTATTCCAGCAGTATGCATCGAGCCAGGAAGACAGCTGAGATTGTAGCTGATCCACATGAAGCAGACATCAGCTTTTCTAAGAAGTTGAAAGAAATATGCAGGGCCGAGTTTGAGGGCGAAAGCTTTGAGGAGTTGATTGAGGAGATTGAGAGTTCAGATACAGAAGATCATCTGTGGAAGCCTGAGGGCGGAGAAAATTTGAAGGAGTTGAAGGAGCGAGCTACCAGCTTCCTTGGACAGCTTACTGAAAATCACGGAGATGAGACTATCTTAGTTGTTTCTCACAGTGGCACTATTAGTGCTGCTTTGGTGGGTTTGATCGGTCATTCTGCTCGTGAGAGCTGGAGAATCAGACAGGAGAATTGCTGTGTAAACAAGGTTTCATGGAGTAAGGATAGAGGCTGGATGATCGATTCTGTAAATGAGACCTGGCATCTGGAAGACACATGACACAATCATAAAGAATTTTAAGTGTAGGTATACATACTTGTATCATGGCGACGAAATCTGTTACCATCAAGGAAAGCGCCTATGAAATTTTGAAATCGAAAAAGCGTGAAACTGAAAGTTTCAGCGATGTCATTGAGAGAATTGCTCGTAGAAGACCTCTAACAGATTTAAACAAAATTGTTTCAGAGGAAGACGGTAAGGATATTGCAGAAAATATCAAGGAAGTAAGAAAAGGGATAGAAGAAGAAGTAGAAAATCGTTCGAAAAAGATAAGTGATGCGGTAGAATGATTGCTGACACATCATTTCTGATAGACCTGCTTATGAAGAAGGAAGAGGCAGTTAAGAAAGCGGAAAAATTAGAAAAGGAGAATAAAGGATATTCGATTACAACTCCAACTCTTTACGAGTTATGGGCCGGCGTTTCACGGAGCGATGCCGATGAGAAAGATGAAATTCTTGACATTATAGAGTCACAGATAATTTACGGTCTTGACGAAGAATCAAGTCTTACAGCAGGTAAGATACAGAGAAAACTACTGAATCAAGGAGAAAGAATAGGCCACATGGACGCACTCATAGCAGGAATAACCAGAAACAACTCTAACAAAATTTTGACAGGAAATGTCAAAGAATTTGAGAGAGTGGAAAACTTAGAAGTGGAAGATTATTAGGTTAAATCAAACGACCATATAAACACCTCCTCTATAGTTCTTCATATTTTTCCTTTTGCTTAAGGGCAAAATCAATGTGATTGTGTTTTTCTGAGTTTTCAGGCGATTTAAGCGTTCTTTTTAATGCCCAGAGTATGTCAAATATAACTCTAGTATTTTTGGCCTTTTGTAAATTCTTTTTAAGCTCTGAAACAGCCATATTTTCCCTGTAAGATTCCTTAATTACTGTTTTCTGGCTTTCGTTGAGATCTCTGTGTACAAATAGTATAGCTATATCTGAGATGGGATTGAAGCCGAAAGAGGCATATTCCCAGTCTATGAAATAGAAATCTTCGTCAGTCTTTCTTGTGCTGTTTGAAAGATCTGAATGCATTAAATGAAACTTCCTAGATTCATCAACGCTATCATATCCTCTTAATTCCTCTATTTTATCTTCACAGAATTCAAGCAAATCAGTATTGTTAACTTCATCTTCAATAGAATCTAACATCTCCGTCATTCTATAAAGTTTTTCTTGAGGAGTTTCTGGTCGTTGATATGAGCAGTTATTTGCTTCACAGAACTCTTTGAAATCGCTAAATTCCAGTTCATGGACTTTGCATAGCTTCTTCACCCATTGCCTAAGATCTTTTTTATCTAACTCTTCAACATTGATCTTCTCTTTACCAGTATACGAAATGATATGCACCTGATTCGCCGAATCATATTCTATCGAATTAGGCGTCGAATCGATGTCTTTGTACTCCAGAAATTCCAGTATTTTCTTTTCATGCAGCAGGACATCTTCGTCATCTGAAATCTGGTTTCTCTTCCTTAATACAAATTTTCCTCTATTTGAGGTAAATACAAAGTTCAGATTGTTATGGCCTTCAAAAACATCTAAAACCTCAGCCTCGTCAAAGCCTGAGTTATGCTGCAGATAACTTTCTGCTGAAAAACCATCGCTCGACATAATCCTATATTTTGCATAGATTGGTTTAAAAACAAGTTAAAAATCTTGGCCTCACACGGCTTATTAAGAGGTAGATTAAATTATGAGCGAGCACGTTGAACAAACTTTTGTGGCTTTGAAGCCGGACGCAGTCAAGAGAGGACTGGTTGGAAAAATCGTTACTAGATTTGAAGAAGCAGGTTTCAAAATCTGTGGAATGAAAATGGTACAAGCAACAGACCAACTACTAGAAAAACACTACGAAGAACACGTCGACGCACCATTCTACGATGAACTCGTCGAAGTAATGCAGAGCGGACCAATCGTAGCCATGGTAGTGGAAGGAGTTCATGCAGCTAAAAACATGAGGAAGATTGTCGGTGATACAGATGCAACAGAGGCAGACCCAGCAACAATCAGAGGACGCTACGGACACATGTCAATGGAGCACGCAGACTCGTCAGGCAGCAATTACAAGAATCTAGTTCACGCAGCAGAACCAGGAGAACAGGAAAGAGAAATCGAAATCTGGTTCAGTGAAGACGAACTACACGCCTACACACACAGCCAACAAGAGGAAGTCCGGTAAAAACTACCGGTTCCTTTTTACTTATTCAATTCACCTTAATCTTCTATGACAATCTCTAAGAGACTTTACCGATCCGAAGAAGACAAAATGCTGGGAGGAGTATGCGGAGGAATAGCAGAAGTATACGACTTCGACGCCACACTGATCAGGCTAATTACAGTAGCACTGATACTCTCAGGAATCAGCCCGATAATCTACCTAATAGCTTGGCTAATAATCCCAAGCGAAAGCGAACTCAAAAACAAGAAAAAAGTCAAAGAAGTCGAAGCAGAAAAAGTAGAAGAAGACGAATAGGGCGTCAGCACTCAAAAATAAGCCCCAACAATAGAGGCTCTGTCCCGCAGGGCTCATCATCCACCCAAATATTATTTCTTTAATTCTTCATTAAGTTTCTCAAGATCTATCTCAAATCCAGCAGTAGGCTTATCCAACTCCCAGTTACCAAGTACTTCTTCAGAGAACTGACCGATGAAACCTGCTCTCTCACCTTCGATGAGAATCTTTCCCGATCTTGCTGGCTGGAAGAACGGTTGATTTCCTTCCCTGATTTCAAGCTCAATACCTAGATCTCTTTCAAGCACCTGTAGGATCCTTCTTGCGTCTGTGAAGTCTGTTTCCTCACCAGTTTGGATAAAAGCCATTTTCTTCTTATTTGACGCCCCTACCGGAGAGTCATCGAGTTCTGCTACGTTTCCTGCTTCGAAGAATATCTGAGGGTAACCTCGATGCTTATTCTTCTGCAGAACTTTGAGAAGTGATGGCATCATTAGGTTTCTAAGTGCAGAGTATTCCTCTGAAAGTGGGTTATCGACTTTGACAAAGTTTTCTTTCTCTACATTTATTTTCTCAGTCAAGTCTTCCCTGTTATCGTGGACGTAGGTCATTGCTTCCATTGCTCCTGCCTCCGTCATTATATCTCGGACTACTTGTGTTGTATCCTGTATATCTTGTTGTTGACCGATTTGATCAACTTCAGGAAGCTCAGGCTCAATGTTAGTGTATCTGTGAGCTATTATCACATCCTCTATTAGGTCATATTGGTGCATCACATCATTCCTATAGCAGGGAACTTCGACTTTAATTGCTTTGCCACCTTTTGCTCCATATTTCATCATTTTCAATCTCTCTATAATCTCTGATTCTTCAAGTTCCAGGCCTGATACATCTCTAAAGTATTCAGGTTCTAGTTCCATGGTTTCAGGACTGAGGTCAGGCATTTTCTCTCCATCAATAGTTACGGATTCAATACTTCCTCCTCTTTCTGCTAAAGCCGTTGTTAAGTTGTTGAGTGCTTTCTTAACAGTAGCTTCATCTTTCCCTGTTACGTCTATGAAGATATCTTCAGTTCCACTGTAAACTTCTGTCAACTGGTTGTTAATTATAGGTGGGAAGCTGAGTACTCTGCCTTCAGCATCTTCGATTATAGGGTACTTATCTTCATCTTCTAAAATCCATGCATATTTCTGGCCTTTATTATGCTCATCAAGTATTTCACCAAGTTGCATATTTTTATCGTATTCTAGTGGCGTGAATTCTACTTTCTCTGGTTGAACTGCTTTGTATGTGAATGGCGCTTCGACAGTTGAAAGGTCGTGAAGCCCTATGGCTAGTTTGTCTCTCCTACGGCCCATTGTTTCGTGCATCTTTTCTTGGAGCTGTATCAATCCTTCTATGACTTTCTTGGAGAGATCCAGGTTTCTGACTACTGCTCCGCCGATGTGAGGACGAACTTCTTCTACAGATTCATCTACTTCTACCTTAATATCTCCTTTTTCTACATCATATTTCGTTCTTCCTTTTTCTATGTCGAAGAATCCTCTGTAGGCTCTTGAAAGGCCTTCTACTGAGAGTAGGTCTGGTCTGTTTGGGTATGTTTCTACTTGGCAGACGTTTCCGTCGATGTTGTGCCAGTGTGCACCTAAGAAGGATGCTTCCTCAATCAGTTTTTCGTCTTCGAATTCCTCTCCTACCAAGTTTGTGAACTCTCTTTTGTCGATTTCTAGATTGGCCATTTATTGGTCACCTCTGTTTTTCTTCCAGTTTGGTCGCCAGACCGGAGTCTCATTTATTATCAGTATATCGTTTCTGTAAAGTTCTCTGATGTCTGTCAGGCCTGCTGCTATAGATGCTATTCTTGGTATACCAAGACCCCAGGCTAGTACCTTGGCTTCGAATCCTAGCATCGGTTTGACAACTTCTGGGCGGAACATTCCTGCACCACCCATTCCAAGCCATTCTTCATCTTCTTCATCCCACACCTGTACCTCTACACTCATTTCTGTGTAGGGATAGTATGCTGGTATGAGGCGGAACTCACTGTAGCCCATTTTCTCGAAGAACTCCGAGATATAACCTTTCAGGTTGGCGAAGTTTAGATCTTTTCCAACCACGATTCCATCTGTCTGGTAGAACTCTGCCAGGTGGTGTCGATCAACAGTTTCATTTCTGAAGTTTCTGCCTACAATGAAGAGTTTCTTAGGCAGTTCCTCCTCATTGATATCCATTTTGTGAAGCCTATTAGCCGAGATCGCAGTAGTATGAGTCCTCAAAACATTTCTTTCAGACTCTTCTTTGCTCCATTCTCCGCCGTAACCTTTGCTACCTGTTTCCCAGCCATTTTGATGAGTCTCGGCCACATTCTGAACCTTGTCCTCATATTCGGATAAATCAGTGTTTTCTGGATTCTCAACGAAGAAGGTGTCGTGTAATTCTCTTGCAGGATGATCTTGTGGAGTATATAGAGCGTCGAAGTTCAGGAAGCTTGGTACTACATAGTCTCCACTCATTTCCTCGAATCCCATCTCCATCCAAGTTTCACGTGCAAACTGCAGAATGTTCTTGTAGTAATGTTTCTTTCCTGTTCTAGGAGTTTCTGCAGGTGCTTCAACGTTGAAGTCTTCTTCAATATCTGATATTTCAATTTCTTTCCCTTCGTCAGTGAGTTTGAGTGTCTTTGTTGTCCGGGCTTCTGATCTGACAAGACCTCTTTCTTCTAATTCATCATCAAAGTTTTCGTTCTCAAGTTTGTCCTTCACAGGGTCGACATCCACTTCTTCTCCTTCAGATGTTTTGGAAACCTTTCCACCGTCAATATCTATCCAGCCTTTCTGCTTGGCCTTTCCTACCCCAATGTTAGTATTTCCTTCTAACTCCTGTATTGGAGTGATACCTGAGTCAAGTTGCTGAATTATCTTGTATTCTGGAGAGCAGTTGTCCAGTATTTCTTCTCCTTTCTCAGTGACTTCTTGTACTATTTCTTCTTGTTCTTCGGATTGTGCCAGATCCTCTTCCTCTAGCTCTAGAAGTGCTCTGTTCACTGTGGCCTGATCAAATCCTTCTTCCTCAAACTCTGTCACCGACTTTGTTTCATCTTGCTTCAATCGTTCAAGTACCCGGATTGCCTGGCTGGAAAGTCTCACAGTTCAGGTATCTGAACGAATTTTAAATAGGTTTCACGCCGTCTCCAAGATAGCTCCTAATAAGACACAGCAAAGGCCCCCAATGACTAGTTTGGCAATATCCGTCCATGTGTCTTTATCGAAGTGTTCCCGATAGACTGCTGCAGAAATCATCGAACCCGAAATACCTGCGATAATAAAACCTGTCATCTCCAAAGTAGCATGAGGAACATACGCTATAGGCGTAGCAACCTGAGAATTACCTGTTAAAACTTCTAAGCCTTTCAGGTTTTCTAGTAGGGATCCAAAAAACTTTCCTAAAACCGAGGCATTCCAAACCAAGATAAAAGCTCCTGCAGAACCGATAATAGCAGATACAGCCAAGATACCAGTGAAAACAAGCAAGTTATTGGAGAGAACCTGCATGAAAAGCCCTCCAGCAACCGCCCTACCTGAAACACCTGCAATATCTGCCTGAAGGGAAAAAGCCTCAGGCCTCATCAATGAGATTAATGTAAAACCTAAAGCCTGGCCCGCAAACAAAGCACCATAAATCTCAACCTCCTCAAGATAAAATTCACCTTGCTCCTTCTCATCATGCAGAAACTTTGTTGCCAAAGGATAAACCAAAGGAATAGATGCAAAGACAACCGCCATTACTGATGACTCAGAAGGAAAAAGAGTTTGAGAAGCTACAAAACCAGCTATAGAACAAAAAATACCTAATACA
>Ga0102936_1000390_pt1 | contig 17358 bp, 15 predicted proteins | sample SalPon2_A_H2O_MG_FD_78502 | JGI IMG/M metagenome (GOLD analysis project Ga0102936, IMG submission 78502) | Salt pond water microbial communities from South San Francisco under conditions of wetland restoration - Salt Pond MetaG R2_A_H2O_MG | ecosystem: Environmental > Aquatic > Non-marine Saline...
CGGCCAGAACAACGTACAGGGCGCGTCGGACGTCGGTGCGATGCCGAACGTCCTCCCGGGGTACCGTGACGTCTCCGATCCCGAGGTTCGTGCGGACGTCGAGGAGGTCTGGGACTTCGAGATTCCGTCCGAACCCGGCCTGACGAACGTCGAGGTCTCCCACGAGATCGGCGACACGATCCACGGACTCTACATCATGGGAGAGAACCCCGTGATGAGCGAACCCGACACCAACCGGGTCGAGGAGCGCCTCGAAGAAGTCGACTTCATGGTGGTACAGGACATCTACGAGACCGAGACCGCCGAGTACGCCGACGTGATCCTTCCCGCAACGTCGTGGGCGGAACGCGACGGAACGGTGGTCAACACGGACCGCCGAACCCAGCGGATGCGCGGCGTCGACAAGATCCACCCGAACACCAAAGACGACCTCGAGATCCTCTGTGACGTCGGGAACCGACTGTTCGGTGACGGCTCCTTCGACTTCGACGGGCCCGAGGAAGTCTTCGAGGAACTCCGGCAGGTGGCCCCCATCTTCCACGGGATGACCTACGATCGTATCGGCGAGGAGGGGATCCACTGGCCCTGCTACGAGACCGGCGACGAGGGCGACGACTACCTCTACAGCGACGGCTTCACCACCGAGAGCGGTCTCGGCCAGATCGAAGGCGTTAGACACCAGCCGCCCAAGGAGACCCCCGACGAGGAGTACCCGCTCATCCTCACGACGGGCCGCATCATCGAACACTACAACACGGGGACGATGAGCCGACGCTCCGAGACGCTCAACCGCGTCGAACCGGAGAACTTCGTCGATGTCCACCCGAGCGACGCTGACCGCTACGGCATCGAGGACGGCGACTACGTGACGCTCAAATCCCGGCGCGGCGAGATCGAGGTCGAGGCGCGGGTCACCGAGGACACGAAGGAAGGCACCGTCTGGACGACGCCGCACTTCGCCGACTCCGCGGGCAACCGCCTCACCAACGACGTCCTCGATGAACGCGCGAAGATCCCCGAGTACAAGGCCGCAGCCGTGGAAATCGAGGTCAGCGTCACGACCGACGACGCCGAGGCCGACGCGCCCGCGGACGACTGACCCACCGCCGGATCCCGATTCCGATTTGTTATCGCGTCACCGACTCCCGAGCAACCGGCGTCTCGTCGTCGACGACGTCAAGCAGGTTTAGCCGGTCGAGCAGCCCCCGAGTCGGCACGCCGCGTTCGTCCCACTCTCGGGCCGCGTAGTACCGCTGTCGGAGCCGATCGAACCACCCCACGTCGATCCCGCGACCGTCCGCGTGCCCGCCACTGACGGGGCGCTCGAACGCCGCCGGCAGCGCCTCGTCGCCGGCGTCGAACCCCTCACGGACGTTGAACAGTCGCGTCAGCGTCCAGATCCGCTCGCCGACTTCGAGGAGCTCCGCCGGGTCCGCGGGAGCGACGCCTCCGACGGTCCGGAACCACTCGGCGCCGAGGTCGTCTTCGAGGGTCGCACCCGCGAAGTCGTCGGCGATCAGGCTCCAGAGCGTCGCGGTGATCGTCTGCTCGCGGATCACCAGCCGCACCCGGTCGGCGTCGGTCCAGCCATCGCCGAACACTTCGGTCTCGGCCGGCAGCGACCGGCGGTGACACGCCCCGCGGTCGCTCGTGGCGTACGCCAGCGCCATCGTGGGCGACCCGCGGGGGTCGTAGGCGGGGACCTCCATCGATTTGATCGTGGGGACGAGGTCGATGCCCCCCAGCCGGTCGGCGGCGGCCTCGACGCCGTCGGCCAACGCGTCGGGGACGCCCGGTTCGCGGCCCGCGATCGCCTCGATTGCTGCCTGTGCGGCGTCGTGATCACCGAAAGCGAGGTCTCCGCCCGCGTCGATCCCGAGGCCTGCAGGGTCGAGATCGACGATACCCTCCTCCGCCGCGCGGATCGCCCACGCCACGGCGTTACCCGCGCTGATGACGTCGAGCCCGAGCCGGTCGCAGGTCTCGCCCAGCGCCGCCACCGCGTCGAAATCGTCGATTCCGAGCCCTGCGCCCAGCGACATCGGGGTCGCCCCCCGAGGCACGGACTCTCCGGCGTCGGTCTCGACGCGGAATCCGCCGACGATTCCTTCGCCGTCGCGTTCGCGGTCGACCGCGGCGTCCTTGGCCGCCTCGATCCCGATGTCGCCGGCGCCGTCGAAAGAGCCTTGCTGCCACCCACGAGTGGAAAGCATCCCTACCTCGTCGGCGAAGTCGACGGTCTCCAAGGTCGCGCTCGCGGCGTGCCACCGCCCCACGTCGTGCTCGCGGTATCGCTGCTCGTAGGCCTCCTGGAGGGCTGCGACCTCGGGTGCGGGGTCCGGCTGGGAGCCGCGCGCAACGATGGCTTTCAGTCGCTTCGCGCCCATCACGGCTCCCGCGCCCCCGCGGCCGGCGTGGTGGTCGCCGCCGTCAGAGGCGATCGTGGCGTAGTTCACCCGGTTCTCCCCCGCGGGTCCGACGCAGGCGACCGCGCCGTTGAGGGCGTTGCAGGTCTCGACGACGTCCTGTCCCCACAGACCGGTCGGCGCCGACAGCGTCGCCTCGCCGTCGTCGAGTTCGAGCACGACCGGCTCGTCGGACTGCCCCGTGATGGCGATTCCGAGCGCGCCGTCGAGCGCACCCACGAGCCCGTCGGCGAACGCGCCGCCGCTGTAGGAGTCGAGGAAGGTCCCGGTCAGCGGCGAGCGGGTGATCGCCGCGAACTGCGTCTCACCGGGGAGCAGACCGCTGAGCGGCCCGAGCATAACGAGCAGGTAGTTGTCCGGGCCCAGCGGGTCGGTGCCGGGGTCGAGCCGGTCGTAGAGGTAGCGCGCTCCGATCCCCTTGCCGCCGATGTACTCGGCCACCCACCGCTCCGGAACTGGTTCGCGCTCGACCGCGTGGTCGGTCAGGTCCACCCGGAGGAGGTCGGTGGTGGCCGCGTCGGTCATACCCGGGGTAGCGCGCCCAGATTCATTAACCGTTTGTTACGGATCCAAACGCTGTACCCTGATCAAAGCCGGGTTCGGGCTCTCACTCGGTCGTCGCGATGGCCTCGATCTCGACAGCGGCGCCTTTCGGAACCGCGCCGGCGCCGACTGCGCTGCGCGCGGGCGGCTCCTCGTCGAAGAACTCGCTGTAGGCCTGGTTGAACTCGTCGAAGTCGTCGATGTCGTCGAGAAAGACTGTGGTCTTCAGGACGTCCGACAGCGACAGTCCCTCGGACTCGAGGATGGCCGCGACGTTCCTGAGACACTGTTTGGTCTGCTCGGCGACCGGCTCGTCGTCGAGCAGGTCGCCGTCGGTGGTCAGCGGAAGCTGCCCGGCAGTGATGAGGAGGCTGCCGTCGGTCGTCGCCTGGCTGTACGCGCCGACTGCGGCGGGTGCGTCGTCGGTGCTGATGGTCCGTTTCATTCGTTCCAGAGTTTTCCGGCGGCGGTCTTAAAAGCCGCCGGGACGTCCGCGCCCCGGGCTCAATCTGACAGCTGACGGATATTCTGTGTGCTCCGCCGGAGCTGCGGCCGGCTGCCACGTGATCGGCTCGGCAGTACTGTTTTATCCCGGATCCGCGAACGATTGATAGTGGTTGACTCACAGAGCGGGTCGGACGAGCGTCCGTTCGAGCGCATGTTCTACCCGGTCGAGCGGATCCCGTTCGTCGAGTGGCGGGAGTTCTCGGGCGCAAAGCCCACCGTGGCGCTGGTTGCGGCGGTCACGGTGCTCGCGTTCGTCACCGGGCTCTCGAACCTGAGTCAACCGGCGGTCGTCATTGGAGGGCCGCTCGGGAGCGTCGTCCCCGGCGCGCGGATCTTTGTCCGGTTTGCGGGAGTGCTGTTGGCGTTCCCGCTGGCGCTCGTGACGTTCGGGCTCAGCCGGCGCCGGCGGGTCGCGTGGGTCGCCGCCCTGGCGTTGGTCCCGCTGCTCGCGGTCTTCCCATTTCTCACCGGCCGGCCCACCGAGATCCCGCTGTTCTTTCTCGTCTTGGTGACTGTTCCTCTGCTCATCGCCAACCGCGGGGAGTTCGACACCTCGCTGGCGCTGTCGTCGCTCCAGATCGCCTCGCTCACCTCGATCCTCGGGGTCGTACTCTACGGCACCATCGGCTCCTACGGCCTCCGTGATCAGTTCGTCGAACTCGCAGACTGGGGCGACGCGTTCTACTACGTCATCGTCACCATCGCGACCGTCGGTTACGGCGACATCACTCCACGAACGACCGAGGCGGAGTTGTTCTCCCTGTCGGTGATCCTGCTCGGCACGGGCGCGTTCACCGTCGCGGTCGGCGCCCTCATCGGCCCCGCAATCGAGTCCCGGATGGCATCCGCGTTCGGAACCATGACAGCATCAGAGCTTGCACTGCTCGAGGACCACGTTGTGGTCCTCGGCTACGGCGACGTGACAGAATCGTTCCTCGATCAGGTAGCCGACGGCACCGACTTGGTCGTGGTGACCACCGACACCGACGCCGCCGCGCGGCTGTCGGACGCCGGGATCGAGGTGCTGACCGACGACCCCACCGACGAGTCGGCGCTCGCCGACGCGCGGGTCGACGCCGCACGCGGCGTCGCGGTCGCGAGCGACGACGACGCCACCAACGTTCTCGCGGTGCTCGCCACCCGCAACGTCAACCCCGACGTCCGGATCGTCGCGGTCGCGAACGGCGACACTCACGTCCAAAAGCTGGACACTGTCGGAGCCGACGAGGTGATCGACCTCCGGTCGATCGGCGGTCGACTCCTCGGCGCGAAGATCCTGGACCCGGACGCCGACGGGGAAAACGCTGCCTCGGAGCTCGGCGGGCTATTCGAGCCGGCCGAGGGGGCCGTCGACGACGCGCCCCCGACGCCCGACCCCGACGACGCCGAGTCCTGATACGTCGCGAGCCGACGCCTCCCCCCGTCCCAGCCGGCCGCGGCTCCCCGGCCGCAGTGGACCCCAGCCGAACCCGTCAACAGTATAATATCGGTCCCCGACAACACACCGCGTATGAGTACAGCTGACGCGGGTGCCGGACGGGCAACCGCGGCGGGGACGTTCCTGTCGGTGTTCGTTGGGTCCGGCGCCGTCGTCCTGGTGGGCTTCTTTTTTCCGGCGCTGGTCGACGGCGCCCTCGGCGGCCAGACGTGGCTCGTGGTCGCGCTCCTGTTTTTCGGCTCCGGGCTGGGTTACCTCGCGGTGCTTCCCCATCGAGGGACCGCCGACTCGTCGGGATCGACGCTGCTCGCCGTCCGCCGCGGGTCGGTCCGGTCGGTGCTCGCGGACATCGCCGCCGCCCACGACCCGGTGATTCTCGGGCTCCCAATCGTGGTTTTCACCGCGTACTTCGGGCTCCAACTGACCTTTCCCGCGGGCACGACTGCGACGATCGACGGACTCACGACCGGAGTCCTCCGGGGGATGGGGCCGGTGCTGCTCGGGGTTGCGCTCCTCGCTGTGGCCTACTGCGGGGCGTTGCTCCTGGGGCCGTGGGGCGACATCAGACTCGGCGGCGAGGACGCCACGCCGGCGTACACTTATCCGACCTACTTCTCGCTCATCTTCACCGCCGGGATCGCTGCCGGGATCGTCTTTTGGGGCCCCGCAGAGGCGCTGTTTCACTACCAGCAGCCGCCGCCGTACTTCGACGCCGCCCCGGGCTCTGCGGGCGCGGTGAACGCCGCCTTGGTGTACTCGCTGTTCCACTGGGGCGTGTCGGCGTGGAGCGCCTACGCCGCCATCGGGGTCCCGATCGCGTACTTCGTGTTCCAGCGCGGCGCGCCGCTCCGGGTGTCGTCGATCCTGACGCCGTTTCTGGGGATCGAAGGGCTGGACTCGCCGTGGGGTCGACTGGTCGACACCCTGGCGGTGTTCGCCACCATCGGGGGGATCGCCACCTCTCTGGGGCTCATCTCACAGCAGTTCCTGGCGGGCGTGGCGTTCCAGTGGGGGGTCCCCCCCAGCGACGCCGGGCCGGTACTCCTGGTTGGGGGGCTGGCGGCGGTGTTCGTGCTCTCTGCGGTCTCGGGGCTCCACCGCGGGATCCGCCGGATATCCGGGCTCACGCTCGTTTTGTTCGGGTTGTTCGCGCTGTTGCTCCTGGCGGTCGGCCCCAGGGGGTTCGTCGCCGACCGTGGCACCGAGGCGCTCGGGGGGTATGTGCTTCACTTCCTGCCGATGAGCCTGTTCTCGTCGGGGTCGTGGGTCACCGAGTGGACCGTCTGGAACTGGGCGTGGTGGTTCTCGTGGGCCCCCTTCGCTGGGACGTTCATCGCGGCGCTGTCCCGCGGCCGGCGGATCCGGACCGTGGTGTTCACGAGCGTGGTCGCCACCTCCGCGGCGACGGGTGTGTGGTTCCTGATCTTCGGGGGCACCGCGCTGTCGCTTCAGCGCGGCGGGGCGGCCGACGCGCTGGCAGCCGTCACCCAACGGGGCGGCTCGGAGGCAGTCGCGGGGTTCCCGCTCCTGTCGGCGCTCCCGCTTGGGGACCTCCTGTTGTTCCTCTTTCTGTCGCTCATCGTCGTGTTTATGGTTACCTCCGCGGACACCTCGACGCTCATCGCCGCCATCCTGGCGTCGCGGCGGGGCGTTACCCCATCCCGGGGGAGCATCGTTCTGTGGGGCACCTTCCAGGCGGTCGTCGCCCTTTCGGTCCTGCTGGTCGGCGGCGGCGAGACCCTCCAGGCGCTGGCCGTCCTCACGGGTGCTCCGTTCGCGGTGTTGGCGGTACTTGCCCTGATCGGGCTGTCGCTCGCGCTGTACCGCGACGAGCGCGACCGGGGCCATACCTCGATCGTCCGGCAGGTCCTCGATCGGATTCCCGCGATCCAGACCCACCACGACCTCGACCCGCCGGACCGGGAGTCGTGATTCGGTTCGGAAAACGATTAGACGGTTCGCGACCCTGTCTCCCGTATGCGACTCGACACGCTCGGGGTCGACGAGTCGGTTTCGATCCTGTTCCCGCCGGAAGTACTGACCGCGGAACTCGCCGATCTGCCGGTCCCGACGACCGTCGTCGACGGCTCGAACGGCGATCTCGATGGCTGCCAGGCGGCGGTCACGTTCAGCTACCACGAGGCGTTCGACGACCTCGCGTGGATCCACTCGATCCAGTCGGGGGTCGACCAGTTTCCGCACGACAGAATGCGGGCGGCCGACGTCGCGCTCACGAACAGTACCGGGATCCACGGCGACGCCATCGGGGAGACCGTCGCAGGGTACGTGCTGGCGTTCGCTCGCCGCCTCCACGAACACGTCAGAGACCAGCAGGATGCGACGTGGGCCCCGCCGGCGTGGGACGGCGCGTGGACGGTCCGGGGCGAACGGGCGTGCGTGGTCGGGCTCGGTACCCTCGGGCGAGGAGTCGTCGACCGACTCACCGGGCTGGGGGTGAACCTCACCGGGGTCCGGCGGACGCCCACCCCCGAACCCGGCGTCGAGACGGTGTACACGCCGTCGAAACTCCGGCAGGCGGTGTCGGACGCCCGGTTCGTCGTGGCTACCGTCCCGCTGACCGACGACACGCGCGGGCTGATTGATGCAGACGTCCTCTCCGAGATGCGCGACGACGCATACCTGATCAACGTTGCCCGCGGCGCGGTCGTCGACCAGTCCGCCCTCGTCGACGCCATCGCAGACGGGGAGATCGCGGGTGCCGCTCTCGACGTCTTCGAGACGGAACCGCTCCCCGAATCGTCCCCGCTGTGGGGGATGGACGAGGTCATCGTCTCCCCACACTGTGCGGGCTTCACCCACCGATATCACGAACACGTGGGGTCGATCGTCGCGGAGAACGTCGATCGGTTCCGGGCCGACGACGACCTGGTCAACCGGGTACTGTGACCTCTCGCGGTCGTCTCAGTCGAGACATACAGGCCGCGCGGCCGTGTCACCGCCGTCTGCCGTCTCAGGAACGCCTCTGACGCCGTGCAAGCGACGTGTCGTTCAAACCCATACGGACAGTCACCGTATCACGGTGCCGCGTCGTGTCTTCCAGTGAACCGCGGCTCGGACACTCTCGGCCGGCCCACGCCGCCGAGCGAACCTCGACAGAGATCTGATACTCCCGGCGGTACACCCCGCCCGGTCCACGGGTGCTCGGAACGCCCGGCGATTGTGCGTTTCGGCGCTGGCGTCGACCGGCTACCGTTTGTGCCGTACGACGCCGGGTTCACGCCCGCCCCCAGAACGCTTCGCGGTGTGCAAACGAGAGCTTTACCCTCGTTACCGGCCGAGAGGGCGGGACTCTCCCTTTGATCCAAGTGGGGTCCGGCCGGCGGCCCGTGGGTCACCCGCCGACACTTCAATAGGGTGAGTATTCACGGGGTTGAAATATTCCGGTGGGTGTCAACGTTCGAACCAGCACCACATGTATCCACACCCGGGAGCACCGACACCGACGGAGTCGACTGAGCCAGCAGCGACCGTGCTCGACGGCAACACGGTCGCAAACCGGCTCTACGAGGCGATCGAGTCGTCGGTCGAAACCCTCCGAGAGGTGGACGTCACCCCGGCGGTGGCGCTCGTCTCGATGACCGAGTCGGGTGCGGGCCGGACGTACGCGTCGATGAAACAGCAGGCGTGTGCGACCGTGGGGATCGAAAGCGACGTCCACGAGATCGATCCCGATCAGCCGGCAGCGACCCTGTTCGACCGACTCGCTGACCTGAACGACGACCCGGCGGTCCACGGCGTGTCGGTCCAATCGCCTCTGCCGGACCACGTCGATCCCCGGTCGGTCGCCCGGCGGATCGCACCCCCGAAAGACGTCGAGGCGGTCCACCCGGAGAACCTCGGCCGCCTTTTCGCGGGCACGCCCCGGTACAAGCCCCCAACGCCCGCCGGAATCCAGCGGCTGCTCGACGCCTACGGGATCGACACTGCAGGGACGCGCGCGGTCGTGATCGGTCGCTCGGAGACCGTCGGCCGCCCGATGGCGACTCTGCTCTCCGGACGGGGGCCGGGTGGTGACGCCACGACGACGGTGTGTCACTCTCGCACCGCGGACCTCGCTGCGGCCACCCGATCGGCGGAGCTTCTGGTCGTCGCGGCTGGACAGCCCAACCTGGTCGACGCGGGAATGCTCTCGGAGGGCGTTGTCGTGGTCGACGTCGGAATCAACCGAGTCGACGCCGGGGACGCTGCGGTGGGACAGGTCGTCGGCGACGTCGACTTCGAGAGCGCTCGGGAGAAAGCCAGCGCGATCACGCCCGTCCCCGGCGGGGTGGGCCCACTCACTGTTGCGATGCTGCTGTACAACACCGTTGACGCCGCGAGCCGTCACTCCGGTGTCAGTGTCGACCTCCCGTAGCAGCCGTTCGATTCTGGGCCGAACTCCGTCGTTCGCGTTCGACTGCACCGGTAGTCTCCCCGCAGCGACCGTTCTCCTCCGATCGGTCCGGCCCAACTCACCACGAACGACGTAGAACGTCCGGGGTGCGGCCGCAATATTGAAATAAATTCAATCAAAGCGCTGATTGCCGAATAGAGAATAAAAATGCCCGAACAAGTACTAACGAAGTCTCATACGGGTGGGGACCCTCCATACAAATACAATGGCTACCGCACCCAAGCAGCCTACAGATGGCACCGAAACCGAAATCGAATTCTACATTCCCGGCGCGTCGATCTCGTCGGCGCGCGGGACCGTCGAATCCGTCCTGGCTCGCTACTTCGGCGGCCACGGCCGGGTCCTGATCCCCGACAGCTACAACAAGTAAGCCGCCGTCCACTGGTCTCTTTGCTGCGTCCCGGCTTTCATTTTGCGGTTTTTCTCCCGTTTTCGCAGGACGGCGCCGGATTCGTCCGGCGCCCGTCTGACGCGGTTTTAAGTACGTCACGCAGAACCTGACCACTGGGCGTGTACCGGCGACCGCGGCGGTGACGGCCACCGCGACAACGCCCGTACGCCCGACACGCGACCGTTGCACCCCCGGTCCGGCGCCGTCGCCCCCCGGCGACGGTGCACTGCGGTTTCGGATCCTACGCGCCGAGCAGCGCCGCCTTTGCTCGATCGAGTTGGTCGTGTTCGACAACCAAGGCGAGGTGGTCGCCGGGTTCGATCGCGGTGCCCGGCAGCGGGATCGTCATCGCCCCCCGGCCGCGGCCGTGGGCGTAGATCCGCCCGAAGTCGGCGAGGTCGACGTCGTTGACCTTCCGTCCGATCACCGGGGCATCTTCGGGGATCGTCACAGTCGTGAGTCGGAGTTCCTCGGTGAGTTCGCCGATCGCGTTGAAGTTCCCGCCCAAGAGCGCGGTCTTGGCACCCGCCGCCCCGAGCCGCTCGGGGTAGATGACCTCGTCGACGTCCTCGGCGTAGCGTTCGTAGATCTCCTCGCGGTAGTCCTCGCTGATCCGCATCGCGACCCGGCACCCGTACTCTTTGCCCACCATACACGCCGCGAAGTTCACGTTGGGGTCGCCGGTGAGTCCCCCGACCGCAGCCGCAGTCTCGACGCCCGCCCGCTTCAGCACGGACTCGTTGCTCCCGTCGCCCTCGATTACCTCGAACCCGGCTTCGCGGGCGCGATCGGCCTTGCCCGGGTTGTTCTCGACGACCACGACGGGGTGGCCCTCCTCGTGCAGGATCCGGGCCGTCCGCGCGCCGACCCGACCGTACCCGACGATGATGAACGTCATACGACACCGTAGCACACGCGGGTACAAAAACGTGGACCCGACGTCGTCTGTCAGGCTTGGGCGAGGAATACGTGACTGAAACCCACCGCGAGGCGGGCCGGAGCGCCCGAGACGTTCGAGAGGACGGCCGGAGCGGTTCGGTTTCACCCGAAACTGCACCCTCCCCGGGTTTCCAAAGGTCTTTGCCGCTCCCGCCGTTACCTGCGGTCGATGGACGACGCCGTGCGGGTCCGTGAGGCCGCGCGTGAGGCGGTCGACGATATCGAGCCCGACCGACTCCGCGAGGTCCTGTTCGATCGGCTCTCGGACGCGCCGATGACACCAGCCGTGTTGACGCTCGTGAGCGCCCGCGCCCCGGACGCGGGGGTGGACACGGATACCGACGGGATCGCCGAACGCGCCGCCGGGGTGCAGCTGATCTACGAGGGGCTCCGACTCACTCGGGTGCTCGCCTGGACGGAGCCTTGGACGGAGACCACCGGCGCCGACGCGGGAGACACCGACGCCGACCTTGACGTGCTCGCGGCCGACGTACTGGTCTCCCGCGGGTTCTACCTCCTGGCGCGTACCGATGCCGCGAGCCGGGCGGTCGACGTGGTTCGGGCGTTCGGCCGCGACCAGACGCTCGCTCGGGGAGAGGGCGCCGACGCTGAGGCGCTGGACCGGAATCTCGAGGCCGACGTCTTCGCGCTCGCGCTGGTCGCCGGGATGACCGCCGTCGGTGCGACCCCATCGCCGGCGGCCGTCGAGTACGCCGCTGAACTCGGCCGGGACTGCGACGCTGACGGCGAACTCCAGCCGGCGGACGTCGCCTTTTCGGAGACCACCACCGAACGGATCGCGTCGCTGTCGGCGGTCGGCGGGGCGTCCGGCGACCGGGTGCCCTCGTCGGCGACCGATACGTAACTCGGGTGTCGGGGCGAGCGGCCAAACCGAAACCCCTAAAGATGATTCCGGGTTACGACAAGACGCGCCTGGGTAGCTTAGCGGTAAAGCGCGTCCTTGGTAAGGACGAGAGCCCGGGTTCAAATCCCGGCCTAGGCTTGCGCAATTCCTTTCGATCCCACGATGGCCCGTTCCCCTTCCGTCGCCGCCAGCCCGAGACGGAGTCGTCCGACCACCCCTGCAGGGGCGATCCACCGATCGCGTGCCGCGGTCACTCGAGGTCGGCTGGTGAGAGGACTCCGGTCCGACAGCGGCACGCGGGGTCGTCGACCGAGGCCGATTCCTCCGGCGGTCCCGAGCTCCGGATCCGACCGCCGGCCGCGCCGCACCGCCGCGTGTGAACCGAGAGACCGTCGGTCGACGGCGTACCCACCCGGGTTTGTGCCCACACCCGATCGAGGGTCCAGGTGGGAGGCGCCTTCTCACCCCCCGTCCGGTCGGACGGGTTCCTCACATCGCGGGTAGTAGAACGATCCGTCGTCGTCCCGCGCTCGTCGGTCCTCCCGTGTGGATATCCACACCACGGACACGTGCGCGTCCTCGACGATCGATCGCGGCGCAGTTATGCGCCGCGGCCGGCGGGACGATTTAGGCCACCCCGGGCCTAACACGTGGGCGTGCACCAGTGGACGGCGTCCGTCGAGGAGCGGCTCTCCCCGATGGCGGGGGTCGCTGTCGCAGTCGTCGCGGTCAGCACCAGTGCGATCCTCATCCGGTGGAGCGGGGCGCCGAGCGTGGTCAAAGCCTTCTACCGCGTCCTGTTGACCACAGCGGTAATCGCGCCGTTCGCCCTCCGCGACCGCGAACGGTTCCGGCGGCTGTCGCGACGCGACCTGGGTCTCGCCGTGGTCTCGGGGGTCGCCCTCGCTATCCACTTTGCGAGTTTCTTCGAGAGTCTGGAGTGGACCACGGTTGCGGCGTCGGTGACGCTGATCACGACGCAGCCGATGTTCGTGGGCGTCGGCGCGGCCGTGCTCCTTGACGAACGGTTCTCGGTCGGGATGGCCACTGGGATACTCGTCGCAATGGTGGGCGCGGCGGTGATGTCCGTGGGGCCACTCGTGGCCGAGGCGCTGTGGGGCGGCGGCGACGTCGTGGCCGTGATTTCGACCGTGTTTGCGGGGAGTGCCACCCGACTCTACGGGAACGCGCTCGCGCTGGGCGGCGCCGCTCTCGGTGCGGTCTACACGCTCGCGGGGCGCTCCCTCCGGCAGCGGCTGTCGCTTTTCGTCTACACGTTCATCGTGTACGCCGTGTGTGCCGTCGCCCTCGGGTCGTTTGCAGTCGGGACGGGGACGTCGCTGTCGGGGTACGCACGACGGGACTGGGTGCTTTTCGTCGCGATGGCGCTCGTCCCCGGGTTGGTCGGACACACCGTCATCAACTGGGCGCTGAAATACGTGCGATCGACCGTCGTCAGCGTCGCGTTGCTGGGTGAACCCGTCGCGAGTACGTTCTTCGCATTCGTGCTGCTCGACGAGGTTCCGGCGGCCGTCACGGGGCTCGGTGCTACGGTGGTGTTGTTCGGGATCGTGATCACGAACCGCGCTCAGTCGGTGTGACTCCTCAATCGCTCGTCCGATACGTTCCCAACTCCTCAAGCCGCGGTCAGTCGAACGCGCTGCTGTCGGTGGGTTTCGTCTGCCGCTTTCCGTGGATGTAGTAGGCGAAGAACCCGGAGATCCCCGTGGTGTACGGCGTGACGATCGCCAGTTGGGAGATCGCCTCAGTCGGCAACCCCGGCGCCGTCCGGGTCACACCGGCGACGAAGATGACGAGCGAGACAACGGCTGCGAGGGCGAAGAACGCCTCTCCGACGCGCAACAGCGTGGCGTTGTGCCCGGCGGGCTGATAGCCGCAGACCGGGCACCGGTCGGCGTCCGTCGGGATCGACATCTCACACTTGTCGCAGGGCGCGGTCGGCCCCGCGTCGTCGGGATCCGCAACCATATCAGAGTGGAGGGGACCGATCGTCTTGAGGCTGTTTCACGCCGCAGCCTGCAAGCCCCGTCACCGAAAGTCCCCGACGAACCGCGTGGGTAGACGGTCGACGATGCGGTTCGGCAGGGCGTCGATGGCCGCCTGCGTGACGACGACCATCGGCTTGCGAACGAGGACGTACACCACCGAGATCCCGACCGCGACGAGGACGCCCGTCTCGATGACGCCGTCGACGGTGTACACCACGGGGGCCGCGACTGCGGCAGCGACGAGCAGGTCCTCGGGGGCACCGTCGTACCGGACCCACCGCCGCGGTCGGATCCACCGGGCGTGGTGATGGCTGTAGACCGCGCGGTCGGACTCCGCGAGCCAGGGTTTCAGCTCCAACCCGCCCCCGACCGCGTCCATCGCGGAGTGAACACCCGCGGCGATCAGAAACAGCGCCACCGACGCGGCGGCAAGGCCGAGGCTGGGAACGAACGCCGTAGCGACGACCGCACCGACCGCCGCGACCGCGGCGGCGACGTTGAAATACACCGGGAAGTGCAGCGTCCGTCGGTGACCCGAGTAGAGATCGAGATCCGGGAAGAATCCGCCCACGGCGGCCGCGACGAGGGGGGCCATCGAGGTACCGGCCGCGCTCCCGGGGAAGACAGTGCCGACGAGCACAGCGAGCGCGACGCCCACGAGGGCGTGTGTGGTGGCCATCATTATCCAGTATACGGGCAGCGACCTCAAGACCGTTTCGCGTGGCCGGTGGGCACCGTTCGATCAGGCGGACCCGCGGTGAACGCCCGAGTTCGGAGGGCACAGCCCCTCCAGTCTCCGCCCAGAGCCCCTTTGACCAGCACCCGCGTGGCTAAACACGCTGCCCGCACCTGCCAGTAGCTTCGATTCTTGTAGCGATCAGCGACCCGGAATGAAAGTTGGCAACGTCGGGCGTCCGTACTGCGGTGACAAAACCCGGGACTGTTCCCAACGCCGCCGCCCTACAGCGGGCCACGAAGCGACAACAGACGGCCGGTTCGTTCAGGGTAATGGCGACGCTCGGACGTTCGAGCAAGACGGACCCCGACGAGTTTCGAAATCTTGGGTGTCGATACCCGCCGCGCGACCGTCGCCGACAGCGAGACGTCCGAGCTACCCAGACGCGTCGGTCGACACACCAATTACCACGGTGTTCGAATGTGGCGTATGGACTGTCCTCGGTGCGGCACCCGACTTACCAGGATCTCTCTGAACGGGGACCTGCAGTCGGTCTACTGCGAGCGGTGTCGGTTCGCCGACGTCGAGTCCGACCACACCAAGGCGTCGACCGGCGAAGAGACGTGGGACGACGCGCTCCGTCGGTTCCGGACGGCCACCGCGGGGGGCGCGCCGGACGACGACGACGATGCCGAGGCGGTGTCGGACGCCGATGGCGACCCGGCGGACGATCCCGCTCGTGGGGACGGCCCGGAAACCGACGGGGAGTCGACGGCCGCGGCTGCGGAACCGGAGCCCGACCAGTCGACGGGCGACGCGGACGCCGGGGAGTCGTAGCCTCGGTACCGCTCCCGCGGCTGTCGCTCGCCACCGCCCTGGGGCGGTACCGCCGGTTACTGGGTTCTCCGACCGCGTGGGCGACCCGGAGAGTCGGGGCGTCTCAGTCCTCGGCCGGCCGCTCTGCGGCCGCGCCGCTACTCGACTCCTCCTCGGAGCGGGCGGCGACCAGGGCGCCGCGGGCGACGCTGTACAGCGGGTCGTCGACGCTCCGAACGTCGCTGATACTGAACGGGATGGTGGTGTCCTCGAGGTGCTGGGCGAACAGTTCCTCAAACCCGTCGGGGCTGGAGGTGCCGCCGGTCACCACGACGGGCACGTCGAGGCCTTCCTCGACGTCTTCTTCGTCGACCTCCTGGGAGATCATCTCGATCACGTAATCGAGGAGGTTCTCGTAGTAGATCGACAGCGCGCCCTCCACACCGCCGACGTCGGTCGTGAAATCGAGCTTGAAGTCGTCTTCCTTGATCGAGGTGACCTTGTCGACGGGGGTCCCGGTGGCCTGGGCGGCTTGGCGGTCGATCCAGTCGCCGCCGCGGGCGATCGAGAACTTCATGACCGGCACCGCGTAGTACGCCAGGCAGATGTTGGTCATCCCCGCGCCGAAGGAGACGCCCAGCCCGGTGAAGTTGTTGTCCGACAGTTCGCTGTAGATCACTGCCATTCCCTCGTTGATGGGTTCGGGGTCGAACCCGGTGTCCGACAGCATCGACTCGAGGGTCTTCTGATGGTACAGCGTCGAGAGCTCCGAGTCGACCGGGTCCGCGGGCGAGGAGAAGAAGATCTTCTCGCCCGGCTCGTCCGGCGCGCCGATGACCTGCTCGGTGATGAGTTTGATCATCGGGATCGCCGAAGCCTCCTCGCTGGAGAGGATCCCCTGCTCCATCGGGCGCCGGGTCTCCTTGTTGAAGATGTTCGCGAAATTCAACGCGTCGTCGCCGACGACGTACACTTTGTCGTCTTTCCGGATGTGCAGCACCTCGCTACGGGACAGCATCTGCTCGGCCATATCGCTGTACTCGATCTCGACGAACGAGTTCCGCTGCTGTACGAAGGTGGTTCCGTCCCCCTCGGGGCGGGAGGAGATGATATTCATTGTGCCAACGTCTAGGCCTCGGGCCATACCTCTCCCTCAGAAGGCGTGGATAAAAATCTTCAGTGCGAACTGTGGGGCTGCTGACACCCAGCGCCGCCCGGACGGTCCCGACGTCGCCGGACCGCCCGGCCGCTCGGGCGGGGAGTCACCGGAACAGCGATCGAACGGAGTCGACGATCCCGCCGCCGTCCTCGGCGTCCTCTGACTGCTCGCGGGTCGCGCGGAGTTCCGCCAAGGCGTCGGCCTGCTCGTCGGTGCCGGAGGTGCTGTTTTGCGTCTTCGGCCCCCCACCGCGGAGACCGTTGAGCCCCTCGACCGCGTCGTCGACGCTCTCGCCGCGGGACTCTGTGGCTTCAACGTTGCCGGTGTCGGTCAGCTCGAAGTCGGTGTCCTCCGAAGACCGGATCGTGATCGATCGCCCCGAGTCGCGCTCGACGCCGCCCCAGTTGACCTCCGCGCCCGACATCGCCTCGTCGATGTCGGCCCGGACCTGCTCGTCAGTGACCGCCTCGGTGCCCGCCGATCCGTCGGCGTCGGTTCCGGCAGTGACGGTTCCGTCGCCGTCCTCGTCGCGTTGGCTCCGGGCGATCCGCCGGCCGGTCTGCTCGGCGTGATAACTGGAGAGTGCGGTGCCCGCAGTAGCGACGACCACGACCGCACCGAGGGCGTAGAGTCCGACCACCACGCTCGCGTTCGGGTACCACGCGTCGGGGTACACCTGCACGAACCGCGCGCTGGCGACGAGACAGAGTCCGACACCGGCGGCACTCACCGCATCGACCCGACGGGAGACGGGCAACAAGACCGTGACGCCCAGCAGGATCGTCGGGATTCCAGCAGCACCGACCAACACTGCGAGTTCCCTGAGAATGAATTTGAACGTCCCCGCGGGGTCGGTGGTGGTGCTCCAGAGGAAGGTCGCGATCGAGACAACGACCAGGCCAACGCCCGCGAAGAAGAGCGCAAACCCCGCGTAGACCGTTCGGCTGTCGGTCACCGGCCCGATGAACCGCCGGTGCCACTCGTGGAGAAGTGCGGCGAGTCCGTTTCGCTCCATACGTGTACGATTGTGACGAAGAGCAAATAGTTTCGCCCCGCTCACAGGGTCGTGGTTAGTTAAGCGACGACTGACCGGAGCACCGCCATCGGGCGGGACTGGACGGGGCCGCGGGGGCTTCTCCACACTCATTTCCTCGATTTCACTCCTAACTAAACAG